>Ga0184612_10000085_pt1 | contig 41937 bp, 45 predicted proteins | sample PLM3_60_coex_FD_133163 | JGI IMG/M metagenome (GOLD analysis project Ga0184612, IMG submission 133163) | Groundwater sediment microbial communities from an aquifer in East River, Colorado, USA - PLM3_60_coex | ecosystem: Environmental > Terrestrial > Soil > Riparian zone | place: USA: East... | reverse complement strand
GGCCGCCGCCTGGTCTCCGGGGTTGTAGAGGCTGCACGTCTTCAAGGAGAGGCAGCCGCAGCCGATGCACTCGCCGAGCTCGTCGCGCAGGCGCTGCAGCTCGACGATCCGCTGGTCGAGCCGTGACTGCCAGGAGCGCGAGAGGCGCGTCCAGTCGTCCGTCGTCGGCGTGCGGGCGCTGGGCAGCGTGTCCAGGGCCGTACGGATCTCCGCGAGCGTCAGCCCGACGCGCTGGGCTGCCCGCACGAACGCCACCCGGCGCAGCGTCGAGCGTGGGTACACCCGATGCCCTCCGGCGGTGCGTTCCGAGGAGAGCAGCCCCTTGGCCTCGTAGAACCGCAGCGCCGAGGTCGCCGCGCCGCTGCGAGCCGCAAGCTCGCCGATGGTCAGCCGAGCGGCCACGTCTGACTTCTCCTTGACTTCAACTTAACTTGAGCTTGCAGCCTAGCCGACGTGACCGCGACGGCCTGGCTCGACGTCGCTACGCCAGCAGCTGAGTCCGCGCGCTAACGTACGTGACCGCCCCAGCAGAGCGAGGAGAGCCACATGCAGCCCAACGCCGACGTCGACGCGATGGTCGCCGAGGCCGTGAGGAACGTTCGCGACCGGTTCGGGTCCGAGGGTCTGCGCGACCTCGTCGCGCTCGCGAACGTCGAGATCGACCGTGCGGAGAGTGCGGCCGCCGAGCTCGGCGCGATGGTGTCGCCGTCCGCCGATACCGCGACCCCGGTGTACGACTCGGCCGATACGCAGGCGTGGATCGCGTATAGGGGCCAGGACGCCGATTACACGCCAGCGGCCGACGACGACGACTGAGCCTTGACGCGAACGGAGCCAGGGGCGTCGATCTCGCGGTGATCGCCCACCACATTACCGCTGCCAGCTCAATCGATTAGCTCCTCCAATAGGTCACTGAAATGGCGTGATGCAACGCCGCTCGCATCCTTGCCCTGATGCGCGCGCACAGCGGCCAAAAAGCTCAATAGAATCTGCTCAAGACGGCTCAGATCAAAATTGCCGGTAGGCTCTATATCGATCTGGTCCTCGATATCGACGACCAGTCTGAGAATCCGCCCGGTGCTGTCCCAAGCCTCGTATTCGCCTGCCTCAACGTCTATGGCCTCAGCCCATCCTAACAGATCCAGTGCTGTTCGAAAGACGTTCACATCGCCAGATCTGTCTCTTATCACCAGAGGGGGTCTCACCATCGATCCATCCATGACTTTCCCCTCCTTCTTCTCCCAAGGCCGATGACGCCCGACAGTGGTAATGAACCCCGATTACTCTGTTGCCATTCAATCTGAGATCACACCGACGACGGATCCGGGCTGAGGTCGCGCCGGTAGTCCTGTCAGGCGGCCCGGAGGGTGTCGAGGAACTCGCGGGCCCAGCGTGCGACGTCGTGGGTCATGACGTGGTCGCGCAGCCGTCGCATCCGTTCCTCTGCCTCGGCGTCGGGGAGGCGCATCGCCTCGAGCAGGATGTGTTTGAGCCCGTCGATGTCGTGCGGGTTGACCAGGAACGCGCCGTCGAGCTCGTCCGCCGCGCCCGCGAACTCCGATAGCACGAGGGTGCCCCGCAGGTCGGTGCGCGCGGCCACGTACTCCTTTGCCACCAGGTTCATGCCATCGCGCAGTGGTGTCACCACCATGACGTCGGCGGCCCGGAGCAGCGCGACGAGCTCGGGCCGGTCGTAGGACGAATGCAGATACTGGACGGCCGGCGTGCCGATCCGACCGTAGTCGCCGTTGATCCGGCCGACCTGGAGCTCGATGTCGTCGCGCAGCGTCTGGTAGGCCTCGACGCGCTCACGGCTCGGAGTGGCGACCTGGACGAAGACCGCTTCGTCCGGCGTGACCTCGCCATCGGCCAAGAGCTCGCCCCAGGCCTTGAGCCGGTGGCCGATGCCCTTGGTGTAGTCGAGCCGATCCACCCCGAGCAGCATGTGCTCGGGCGACCCGATCTCCTCGCGGATGGTCGCCGACCGGGCGCGAACGGCCGGGTCCGAGGCCAGTCGCGAAACCTCCCCGACCTCGATCGAGATGGGGAACGCCCGCGCGAGCACTTTGCGCCCGTCGTCGGCGAGGACCAGGTCGTCGGTCGCCACGGCGTCGGTCAGCCGCGCGCACAGACCGACGAAGTTGTCGGCCGCGCCGAGCCGCTGGAACCCCACCAGATCGGCGCCGAGCAGTCCCTCGAGGATCTGCCGGCGCCACGGCAACTGAGCGAACAGCTCGGGCGGCGGGAACGGGATGTGCATGAAGAAGCCGATCTTGAGGTCCGGGCGGAGCTCGCGGAGCATCCGCGGCACCAGCTGCAGCTGGTAGTCCTGGACGAACACCACGGCGCCGTCCCCGGCCACGCCGGCCGCGGCCTCGGCGAACCTTCGGTTGACCTTCCGGTAGGCGTCCCACCACTCGCGGTGGAACTGGGGAGCGACGATGACGTCGTGGTAGAGCGGCCACAGGGTCGCGTTGGAGAAGCCCTCGTAGTAGAGGCTCGTCTCCTCGGCCGACAGCGGCACCGCCACCAGGCCCATGTCCTCGGAGGTGAACGGCTCCGGCGCGTCGTCGGGCGTGCCGGTCCAGCCCACCCAGGCGCCTTCGTAGGCACGCATCACCGGTGCGAGGGCGGTGACGAGGCCGCCGGGGCTGCGCCGCCAGGTGGTCGCACCCTCGTCGTCGGTCACCCGGTCGACCGGCAGTCGGTTGGCGACGACGACGAAGCTGCTCGTGCCCTTGCGCACCACGGGGTCCTCCTCGTCCTTCACCGTAACCAACCCCAGCGCGCCCGACATCACGGGTTGCCGGCTTCCGTGCACGGCCTGTCGAACCACAGTGCTGGCGTTCCGTTTCGTACGATGCCGGAATGGAAGCCGCGCCCCGAGCAGTCACCAGGTACCTTCCCGCCAGCCCGTCCGCTGTAACCGGCGAGCTGGGCGAGCGCGACCGGGCGATCCTCGAATTCGAGCGGCAGTGGTGGAAGTACGCCGGCGCAAAGGAACAGGCCGTCCGGGACCTGTTCGACATGTCGGCCACCCGCTACTACCAGGTGCTCAACGCCCTGATCGACCGTCCTGAGGCGTTGGTCCACGACCCGATGCTGGTCAAGCGGTTGCGCCGGCTTCGGGCGAGCCGGCAGCGGGCCCGTTCGGCGCGGCGTCTCGGCTTCGACACCTGACCCCTGCGTCAGCCCAGCTCGCGGTCGACGTAGCACCAGCGCCAGCTCTCGCCCGGCTCGGCCGATCGCATGACCGGATGGTCCTCGTCCCCGTCGTGGAGCCGGGCATGCCGTCGCGGTGAGGAGTCACAGCAGCCCATGTAGCCGCACGCCAGGCAGGTCCGCAGATGAACCCAGTCGGTGCGCCCTTCGATCTCGCAGCCTTCGCAGCCCTTGGTACGCGGCGTCACCTGCGCGGGCGCGGCGGCGAGATGTGGGCAGCGTGCGCCGATGGTCACGCGGGCCGCCAGCTCGGGCTGGCCCGGGGCGTCCTCGATGGTCCCGCGGCGAAGCAACAGCGTCTCCTCCAGGTCGAGCTCGACCTGGACCTGCCGGAGCACGTCGTCGTCGAGGTCTCCCGAATCGCGGCGCCGGATGAACACGTCGCGCTCCGCGTTGAGCATCTCCCGGCGCAGCCGCAGGTAGGTGCGGCTAGGCGGCTCGCTACCATCGCCGCGGGCCAGCCGCTCCCACGCGACGAGGCCGCGCCGTTCGGCGTCGATGCGCAGCTTGTCCACGATCTCGGGGGCGACGTCCTCGTCCTCGACGAGCTTGCCGAGCCTGCGGAGCGCAGCCTCGACAGCGTCCTCCTGCGCGCTGGCGATCGCGAGGGCGTCCGCCCGCGGGTCCTGCGGACGCACGCCCACCAGGCGGATCAGGGCGGGCAGGGTCAGGCCCTGCAGCACGAGAGTCCCGAAGATGACGACGACCGTCACGAGCAGCGTGAGATCGCGATGCGGGAAGTCCCGAGGCAGCGACTGCGCGGCCGCCAGCGACACCACCCCACGCATGCCGGCCCATGACACGACCGCGAGACTGGACCACCTGGGTCGGCCGAGGGCGAACCATGGCAGGACCCGGGCGAGCAGAGCGTAGCCGAAGATCCAGACGGGCCTGGCGAGGATCACGGCTGCCAGGACCGCGACACTGGCGACGACGACCGTCCCGGCGGGTTCGGTGACGTTGTCGACGATGGCCGGAAGCTGGAGCCCGATGAGGGCGAAGACCGCGCCTTCGAGCACGAACTGCACGCTGCGCCATATCGACGCATCGGTGATCCGCGCCTCCGGCCCCTGGTCGATGGGTGAGCGGTGGCCCAGGATCAGCCCCAGGACCACCACGGCGATCACGCCCGAGCCACCGATCTCCTCGGCCGCGAGGTAGATACCGAAGGGCGCGGCCAGCGAGAGTGCGATCCCGGACAGGATGTCGACGCCGCGCCGGCGCAGCCAGCCGAGCCCGTACGCGCCGGCGATCCCGACCGCGCCGCCACCGACCGCCGCGACGAGAAAGTCGCCAGCGACGTCGAATGCGCTGACCGAACCGGCCGCGGCCGCAGCTAGGGCGATCCGAAGGGTGGTGAGCGCCGTCGCGTCGTTGAACAGGCTCTCACCCTCGAGGATGGTCACCGTCCTCCGCGGCATGCCCGTTCGTCTCGCGATCGCCGTGGCGGACACCGCATCCGGAGGGGCGACGACCGCCCCGATGGAGAGGGCCGCGGCGAGTGACAGGCCGGGCACCAGCGGGATGACGGCGAACGCGACCGCGCCGGCAGTGAACAGAACCAGCCCGACGGCGAGCAGGAGAACCGGGCCCAGGACGTCGCGGAGCCCGACGTAGGACGAGCCGAGCGCGGCGGCGAACAGCAGGGGCGGAAGGAGCACGAACAGGACCAGCTCCGGCTCGATCTCGATCTCGGGGACCCACGGCAGCGTTCCCACCGCGAGCCCGGCGAACACGAGCAGAACAGGAGGCGGCATCCGCAGCGTCGTCGCCAGCCGTGAAACGGCCACCACGCCGAGAACGAGGAAGACCATCGAGGCGACAGTGGACACGTCGCCCATCCTGCCCGGAGGTGCCCGGTTGGAGCATTGCCGGCCCGACGGAGCGCCTTTGGCACGGCGGTCCCACCGTGGCGTAACCTCCTGATCCGATGACCGTCCGCGAGCGATTCGATCGGGTGTGGCCCTCGCTGGTGGCCTTGCTCGGAACGGTCGCGGTCGTCGCCGGCCTGCTCGTGCTCTTCGGCGGCGACGTCGAGCCGAGCGGCCCCGACGACGATGCGGCTGCCCAGGGCACGGACGGCGCGACCCCGGCGCCGATCGACGAGGGCACGTCGGCGCCCCCGGCGGCGCCCGTGACCGCTCCCCCGGAGCTGCGTGAGGACGTCGCCATCCTCAACGCGACCGACGTGACCGGACTCGCCGCACGGGCGGAGGAGCAGTTGGTGGCGGGCGGCTGGTCGGTGCCCGCGATCGATACCTACGGCGGCGATCTCGCCGAGACGACGATCTTCTACCCGGAGGGGATGGAGGAGTCTGCGCAGGCGCTGGCAGCCCAGTTTCCCGTCATCAAGCAGGTGTCGCCGACGATCGCCGGACTGACGACCGAGCGGCTGGTGCTGATCGTGGCCGCGGACTACGCGGAGGCGGTCGGGACCACCGGGTGACCAGTCTGCCGGTGCCCTCGACGAAGGGCGGTCGAGCCGCGCTGGCCGCCGTCCTGGCCGACCCCGCGCACACGCTCGCCGTGCTCGACTTCGACGGCACGCTGTCGCCGATCGTGGATCGACCCGAGGACGCCTTCGCACATCCCGGGGCGGCAGCGGCACTGGCATCGCTCGCCGCCGTCGTCGCACGGGTGGCGATCCTCACCGGCCGTCCGGCAACCGAGGCCGTCCGGCTTGGTGGGCTGGACGACGTGGCCGGCCTCGTCGTGTGCGGGCACTACGGCCTCGAACGCTGGCAGGGCGGCCGGCTCGTCACACCTGACCCGCACCCGGGCGTCACCACGGCCCGGATCGCGGCAGCACGCCTGGTGGCCGACGCGCCGTCGGGCGTCGCGCTGGAGGACAAGGGGCACTCGATCGCCGTGCACACCCGGCGAGCCACAGATCCTGCCGCGGCGTTCGAGGCCGTCCGGCCGTGGGTCGAACGGATCGCACGTGACGCAGGTCTCGATGTGGCTCCCGGCAAGTACGTTCTCGAGCTGCGACCGCCAGGTATGGACAAAGGTGCGGCGATGCGCGCTCTGGTCGCGGAGACCGCGCCCCGGTCGGTCGTGTACGCGGGCGACGACCTGGGGGACCTGCCAGCTGTCGCCGTCCTGCGTGAGCTCGACGTGGCCGCGCTGGTCGTCTGCAGCGACTCGGGCGAGTCGCCGGACGCGCTGCGTCGTGAGGCCGATCTGGTCGTGGACGGCCCGCCGGCGGTCGTCGCGTTCCTCGCCAAGCTGGGTGCCGCACTCTCCGGATGATCAGGGCTTCCCGTTCGACGACGCCGGTGCGAGGCTGACGCCATGTGCTTCGATGATCACGCCCGGCCGCCGGCGCCACCCGTGACCGCGGCGGTCAGCGACCACGGCGAAGTCCACCTCGAGTCCGCCGACGGCACCGAGTACGCCGGCTACTACGCCTACCCGGTCGCTCGGGCCCGCAACGGCGTCGTGGTCATGCCGGACGTGCGCGGTCTGCACGGCTTCTACCGCGAGCTTGCCCAGCGCTTCGCCCAGGTCGGGCTGCTGGCGCTCGCCATCGACTACTTCGGACGCACCGCCGGCGTCGGTTTCCGTGACGAAGGGTTCCCGTACCGCGAACATGCCGACCAGGTGGAACCTGCCCAGGTCGACCTCGACGTCGCGGCGGCCGTCAGCTGGCTGCGTTCGGACTTCGACCACGACGTCAGCGCCGTCTTCACGGTCGGGTTCTGTGCGGGCGGGTCGCTCTCGTGGGCGCAGTCCGGCGCCGGCCACGGCCTGGCCGGATGCGTCGGCTTCTACGGCCGTCCCTCGCTGGTGACGTACCGGCTACCCGATCTGGAAGCGCCACTGCTCCTCCTGGCCGCTGGTCAGGACGACACGCCGGTCGAGGAGGTCGAGCAGTTCGCCGAGCAGGTGCGGGCGTCCGGCGTCGAGGCCGAGCTGTACGTCTACCCGGATGCGCCGCACAGCTTCTTCGACCGGACGTTCGGCGAGTACGAAGCGGATTGCGACGACGCCTGGAGACGGGTGATCGCGTTCATCGACAACTACGGTGCGTGACCCCTGCAGGATGATCATCAGAACCGGCCGGATCCGCCGCGGCGGAACATGCGCCGCAGCGGTCGCTCCCGGTAACCGCCGTCCTTCAACCCGGCCCACCGCTCGAACAGGTTCCGTGATGCCGGGTCGCCGGTGCAGATCCAGGACCAGGCCGCGGCGAGCCCGTAGAACGGCAGCATGACCGGTCCGAGGCACAGCGCGTACTGGGTGGCGTGTCGAGCCTCGTGCGTCAGCAGTGTCGGACGCCGCACGTGAACCGAGTCGTCGTCCCTGAACACCACGACGTTCCCGAGCGTGAAGACGGGGTTCACGGGAAGCCGCAGGTGGTAGCCGTAACCGAGCAGCAGCCCGTCGGGGCCCTTCCGGAGCCCGGCGCCGCCCACCACGGCCACGACGAGGCCGAGCAGCGTGGACAGGTTGACGAGGTTGACGACCTGACGCACCCGGTGGGCTGGCCTCACGGCCGCCATCCTGCCTCCTGAGGAGCTCGCGCGGCGACGCCCGTCGTGCTGACCACCTACTGGGACGTGGGTCTCGGATGACGGACACTCCTGCCGATTTCGGCGCGCCGTGCGTAAGGTCGCGAGCGAGAACTCATCCAGAGGGGCAGAGGGACCGGCCCGACGAAGCCCCGGCAACCACCCGTCCACCGGGTCAGGTGCCAAGTCCGGCCCGCCAGGCGCGGGAAAGATGAGAAGGAGCTCGCCGATGACCGTCACCATCTCCCCGGCCGTCTCCGCGCACGTGGCAGAAGGTCCCGACCTCGGCCCGGCGACCCACCTGTCATGTCGCGAGTGCGACGCCAGTACGCCGCTCGGCCCCTTCTACGCCTGTACGGAGTGCTTCGGCCCACTGGAGGTCGCCTACGACTTCGGGCGGGTGTCGCGGGAGCGGATCGAAGCCGGCCCGAGGTCGATCTGGCGGTACCGGGACCTGCTGCCGGTGCCGGCCGACGTGGCCGAGACGCCCAACACGGACCCGGGCTTCACCCGGCTGATCCGCGCCGACCGGCTCGGCACGGAGCTCGGCATCGCCACGCTGTGGGTGAAGGACGACTCGGGCAATCCCACCCACTCGTTCAAGGACCGGGTCGTCGCGGTCGCGCTGGCCGCGGCACGACAGCTCGGGTTCACGGTGCTGGCCTGTCCCTCCACGGGCAACCTGGCCAACGCGGTGGCCGCCGCGGCCGCGCGTGCGGGCATCCGCTCGTATGTCTTCGTCCCCCGGGATCTCGAGCAGCAGAAGATCGTCACCAGCGCCGTCTACGACACCACGCTCGTCGCCGTGGAGGGGACGTACGACGACGTCAACCGGCTCGCGTCGGAGCTCGCCGGCGAGCACGAGGACTGGGCCTTCGTGAACGTCAACGTCCGGCCTTACTACGCCGAAGGTTCCAAGACGCTGGGCTTCGAGGTCGCGGAGCAGCTCGGCTGGCGACTGCCCCGGCAAGTGGTCATCCCGGTCGCCAGCGGCGCCCAGCTGGTCAAGGTCGACAAGGCCTTCCGTGAGCTTCTGGCGCTCGGCCTGGTCGAGGGCGAGCCGCCGCGGATCTTCGGCGCCCAGGCCACCGGGTGCTCGCCGGTCGCTGCGGCGTTCAAGGCGGGGCACGACGTCGTCCGCCCGGTGCGGCCGTCGACGATCGCCAAGTCGCTCGCGATCGGCAACCCGGCCGACGGCCCGTACGTTCTCGACGTCACCCGCCGCACGGGAGGCGCCGTGGAGGACGTGACCGACGACGAGGTCGTCGAAGGCATCCGGCTTCTAGCCAGAACCGAGGGCGTCTTTGCCGAGACCGCCGGCGGGGTCACGGTCGCGGTACTCGCCAAACTGGTGCGCGAGGGCGCGCTCGATCCGGACGCGGAGACCGTCGTGTTCAACACCGGCGACGGCCTGAAGACCCTCGACGCGGTCGCGCCGGTCGTCGGGCCGGTCGGGACGATCGCCGCGACGACCGAGGCGTTCGATGCTCTGCGGGTCGCCCCGTGAGCAGCATCGTCGCCGTTCGGGTCCCGACGATCCTGCGCACCTACACCGGGGGCGAGTCCGACGTCTCCGTGTCGGTCGCGGACGGCGCGACGCTGGACGACGTGGTCAGCGCGCTCGAGACGGCCTACCCGGGCATCGGCGCCCGCGTGCTCGACGACTCAGGCAAGATACGCCGGTTCGTGAACGTCTACGTCGACGACGACGACGTCAGGTTCGCATCCGGCCTGCAGACCCCGACTCCGGACGGCTCACGAGTCTCCGTGATCCCCGCGGTCGCCGGGGGATAGGCGCGGGAGAACGCCGATCCGCTGGACTGGCTCGCCGCGCAGGACCATGATCAGCTCGTTGAGGCGCGCGCCGATCCCGGTCGCGTCGGCGTCGACTTCCCGCGAGGAGGCTTGTCATGACCTGGCTGTGGATCGTCCTGGCGATTCTGGTGATCCTGTTGATCGGCTGGTGGATCATGAGCGGGCGGTCGCGCCCGGGTGAGGCCGGTGCCGGTGCCGCAGCGACCGGAATCGCCGACATCGACCGGCCGGAGGTCGACGTGCCCGATGTGGCCGGACCCGACGTGGACCTGCCCGACGTGGCCGCTCCTGACGTCGACGCGGACCGGCCGTCGTTCGACGCCGGCACGCTCGACACGCCGGACGCCGAGGCGGCCGCCGCGCCGTCGGATGCCGGGACGATCGGCGCACCCGACGTCAGCGCTCCGTCCGCCGCCGCCGCCTTCGCGGACGTCTCGGCTACGGAGACCTCCGGCGTCGACCTTGCCGCCGGCGAGGCGGCTCTCGGCCGGCGGCTCGCGACGGACGACCTGGAGCTGGTCGAGGGAATCGGCCCCGCGATCAAGGACCTGCTCGATGACGCGGGCGTCCGGACCTGGGAAGACCTCGCGGGGGCGTCGACCGCCGATCTTCGGTCGATCCTCGAGTCCGGTGGGCCGCAGTACAACGTCCACGATCCGGCGACGTGGCCCGAGCAGGCGCGGCTGGCGCTGCGGAACGAGTGGGACCGGCTCGGCCAGCTGCAGGAGCGGCTCCGGGGCGGCTTGCGCTGACAAACGTCGCGACCGCCCGGCTCAGCCGACCGTCACGTCGTTGATGCCGAACGTCTCCTCGACCCAGGGGAAGGCCCACAGGAAGAGCACGAGCACGATGGCGGCGGTCAGCACCAGTACGACGAGCGCCCGGACCGGCCACGCGCCCGGCAGGTGGCGCCACACCCAGGCGTACATCAGCTGTCCTCGCCGTCGGTGAGCACTCCGGACACGTACATGCGCTGCGAGGAGCCGTAGCGGGGGTGGCAGGTCGTCAACGTGATGCGGCTGTCAGTGGGTTCGGCGCCCGCGTTCTCGCCGGGCACCGGGTCGACGACCCAGGTGTCGGTCGGGTCGATGATCCTGGGACCCTCGTCGATGGTGTAGGTCCAGGTGCCGGTCGCGGTCTCGACTTCGACGGTGTCACCGACCTCGATGTCGTCGAGGTGAGCAAACGGGGCGCCGTGTCCCGCGCGGTGGCCGGCGATCGCGAGGTTGCCCAGCTCGCCCGGGTTGGCGGTGTTCTCGTAGTGGCCCGGGCCGCGGGCGAGATCAGGCAGCTGCACACCCTGGACGACGATCCTCTCCCAGTCGTCTCCGAGCCGAGGTATCCGAAGGATCGCGTAGCCGTTGCCGAGCTCGATCTGGTCCGGGCCGACCGTGGGCAGGCCGTCTGCGGAGACGTCCGGCTGCGGATCGGCCCATTGCGACTCGATCTCCTCTCGCAGCTCGTCCTGGGCGCGGGCGGTCTGGATGCCCGTCCCCCACAGGACGTAGGCGACATAGAGCAGGACCAGGATTCCGGCCGTCAACAGCAACTCGCCGGTGACGCCGACGGCCGTCACGACAGGCCTCCCGGGCGGGCGTGGCGCGCTGGTCTGCACCGCGAAACGCGCTCGGGAGGACATCTGCTGAGCCTAGAGGGCGAGCGTGTATGGTCATCATCGGTCGGAAGTGACGCGAGCGGCCGGAGCAAGCGGAACGGGCACGCAAGACCCCCCTCGGGGGCGGTGGAGCGAGCACGACCCGGGCCCCGACGGGGTCCGACAACACCCGCCCCGCGCGAGGAGAGGTAATGGCTCAGGGCACCGTGAAGTGGTTCAACTCCGAGAAGGGCTACGGCTTCATCGCCGTCGACGGCGGACAGGACCTCTTCGTCCACTACACGGCGATCGACATGGAGGGCTACCGCAGCCTCGAAGACGGTCAGCGCGTCGAGTTCGAGGTCGGCCAGGGGCCCAAGGGTCCGCAGGCCGAGCAGGTTCGCATCGTCTGACCACACCGCATGGTCTGGTCTTCGGCCCGGTCCCGGTTCGTGACGGGATCGGGCCGACTGACGTCCGCAGGCGTGGTGAGGTTCACACGTCTGACGTCATTGCCGGCGTGTCCGACCGGGGACGATAGGAGGGTGAGCCTCCGCACTCGTCCGGTCCTCGTCTATGACGGCGACTGCAGGTTCTGCAGCTCGTGTGTTCACGCCCTCGAGGGCAGGGTCCCGACCAGCGCCGAGATCGTCGCCTGGCAGTTCGCCGACCTCGACGCCCTCGGCACGACGGCCGAGCAGGCGGAGTACGAGCTGGTCTGGGTCCACCCCTCGGGTCGCGTCGACGGCGGCGCCCAGGCCATCGCCCACCTGCTCGTCGACGCCGGTGGGCCGTGGCGTCCCGTCGGCCAGCTGCTCCGGGTGCCGCCGATCCGCTGGATCGCGCACGCGGCGTACCGCGTGGTCGCAAACAACCGGCACCGTCTCCCCGGTGGAACGGCAGCCTGCGCACCCCCGGCCGCCGAACGCCCCGGCGCCTCCCGCTGAGCGAGGCCACCCTCCGAGTCAGCTGGCGGCGCTCAGCTCCGCGTCCTTGTGGCGGCTGGGCGCCAGATGCCGGATGTACGGCACGACGCGCTCGACCGGGAAGAAGGACAACCAGCAGACCACCGTCGGCAGGAAATGGATTCCGAGGCTGAGGTAGGTGAACAGGTGGAAGCTCAGGAAGAACACAGCGGCCAGTACGAGCGCCTTCCCGCGCAGGAAGAGCACGATCGGCGACAGGAACTCTCCGATCAGCAGGCCCCACTGGGCGATGCGCAGCATCCACGGGTAATCCAGGATCCAGTCGATGAAGTCCGTGCCGCGCCGGATGATCGCCCAGACGAAGACGGCCCCGTTGGCCCACGCGAACGGCGCTCCGTTGCGCGCCCATTTGGCGAACGCCGAGCCGACATAGGTGGCGATGGTCGCGATCTGGATGCAGCGCATCGCCCAGCCGGCACCCTCGCTGGGCGTCCGGTCGTCGAAGCGGGCTCGGCCGACGGTCGGCAGCACCCACAGGGCGACCAGCAGCGCCAGGTGGTCGTGGTCGACCTTGCCGAACGACATGCCGACGATCAGCCACTCGAGGTAGCAGACGGCGACCGTCCACCCGGCCAACCGGGGGAGCCGTCCGGTGGCGGCCACGAGCGCACCGACGACGATGACAACCTGCAAGGTCTGCACCAGCGCCGGCGACGGGGTCGGCAGCGGCAGGATCCGGCCGATGAACAGCGGCCGGTACAGCTCAGGCGCGTAACCGTGGGGGACGACGTCGTTGACCAGGAAGAAGATGTCGTAGAGCAGAAAGAGGTAGAGGACGGTCCGCAACACGGCGACGCGCGCCAGCGGCACCGGCGTCGTCCACCAGCCGACGATCCGTCTCACCGCACGGTCCACGCCGCCAGCTCCTCGGTCACCGGCTCGCCCTCGCGGTAGCCGTCTCGCAGCTGGTAGGTGTCGCGCATCAGATAGAGCGTCGTGTAGTGGTCGCGGTCCGGATGCGTCGCCTGGTAGGCGTCGGCGATCGTCTGCAGGAGAGACGGGTCGGCGAGGATGCGGTCGAGCTGGCCCTCCACCTCGGCCCGCCCGATCCCGGTACCGGTCGCGTTGAGTGGCACCCGTACGCGCGATCGGCCGCTCTGGGTGTCGGCGAGCATGTACACCGACCGGACCTCGCCGTCCAGATCGTGTGCACTCGCGTACTGGGCCATCGAGCCGAACGGGAAGTAGTCGTCGCTGTCACGCAATGTCCCGTGCGCGAGCGCCGCGATGCCCGTGAGCGCCAGACCGATCCGCCACGCCTTCCCGCGGCGTGACAGGCGATGTACCGTGCCGTCGGCGTTCGCGCTCTGCATCGTGCCGGAAGGTTACGTGAGCGATGCGCCCGGCGCGTAAGGGACACCCCGCGCTTGCACTCTCCGGTGTCGAGTGCTAAACACGGATTAGCACTCTGTAGATGAGAGTGACAACGACAGGTACCGGGTCGACGAGGTCCCGGTGCTCCGGTGACAGGAGCCGGGGTGCCGTGGCCGTCCGTCGCGGGCGTCGAGCCGGTCCATCCACCCGCTACCCGGGAGGACCAGGAAACTCATGCCCAAGATCATCGCCTTTAGCGAGGAGGCGCGGCGTGGCCTCGAGCGCGGTATGAACCAGCTTGCCGACGCCGTACGGGTCACGCTCGGACCGAAGGGTCGCAACGTCGTCCTCGAGAAGAAATGGGGCGCGCCGACCATCACCAACGACGGTGTCTCCATCGCGAAGGAAATCGAGCTCGAGGACCCGTGGGAGAAGGTCGGGGCCGAGCTCGTCAAGGAGGTCGCGAAGAAGACCGACGACGTCGCCGGTGACGGCACCACGACGGCGACCGTTCTCGCCCAGGCGCTGGTCCGCGAGGGCCTGCGCAACGTGGCCGCCGGCGCCAGCCCGATGGCGCTGAAGCGCGGCATCGAGAAGGCTGTCGAGGCCGTCGCGGAGCAGCTCCTCTCCTCGGCCAAGGACGTCGAGACCAAGGAGCAGATCGCCGCGACCGCGTCGATCTCCGCTGCCGACACCCAGATCGGCGAGCTCATCGCCGAGGCCATGGACAAGGTCGGCAAGGAAGGTGTCATCACCGTCGAGGAGAGCAACACCTTCGGGCTCGAACTCGAGCTTACCGAGGGTATGCGCTTCGACAAGGGGTACATCTCCGGCTACTTCGTCACCGATGCCGAGCGCCAGGAGGCCGTCCTGGAGGACGCGCACGTCCTCCTGGTCGAGTCCAAGATCGCAAGCGTCAAGGACCTCCTCCCGCTGCTGGAGAAGGTCATGCAGGCCGGCAAGCCGCTGCTGATCATCTCCGAGGACGTCGAGGGCGAGGCCCTCGCGACCCTGGTGGTCAACAAGATCCGCGGGACGTTCAAGTCCGTCGCGGTGAAGGCTCCGGGCTTCGGCGACCGTCGCAAGGCCATGCTGCAGGACATCGCGATCCTGACCGGTGGTCAGGTCATCAGCGAGACCGTGGGTCTCAAGCTGGAGAACGCGACGCTCGACCTGCTCGGCCAGGCCCGCAAGGTCGTCGTCACCAAGGACGAGACGACGATCGTCGAGGGCGCCGGCGACGCCGACCAGATCGCCGGCCGGGTCAGCCAGATCCGCACCGAGATCGACAACTCGGACAGCGACTACGACCGCGAGAAGCTCCAGGAGCGTCTGGCAAAGCTCGCGGGCGGCGTCGCCGTGATCAAGGCGGGCGCGGCCACCGAGGTCGAGCTCAAGGAGCGCAAGCACCGCATCGAGGACGCGGTGCGCAACGCCAAGGCCGCCGTCGAGGAGGGCATCGTCGCCGGTGGTGGCGTCGCGCTGATCCAGGCTGCCCAGAAGGCGTTCGAGAAGCTCGAGCTCGAGGGCGACGAGGCCACTGGCGCCAACATCGTCAAGGTCGCGGTCGAGGCACCGCTCAAGCAGATCGCCATCAACGCCGGTCTCGAGGGCGGTGTCGTGGCCGAGCGGGTGCGCGGCCTGGAAGCGGGCCACGGTCTCGACGCGAACACCGGCGAGTACGTCGACATGATCGCGGCCGGCATCATCGACCCGGCCAAGGTCACCCGCTCGGCGCTGCAGAACGCCGGGTCGATCGCCGGCCTCTTCCTCACCACCGAGGTCGTGATCGCCGACAAGCCCGAGAAGGAGAAGGCCATGGCCGGCGCTCCGGGCGGCGACATGGGCGGCATGGACTTCTAGAGTCCATCCGCGCCCTGCCGACGAGAGGGCGGTGTCCTGGCCACGGCCGGGGCGCCGCCCTCTTTCGCATCTTTGGCCACTTCGCCCGAGTTCGCCTTCTGTTCACCTTCTGATAACCTAACATGAACAGAAGGTGAACGACAGGTGGCGGGGAGGCGACCATGACGATGACACAAGCGACGGCACCGGCCGGGCTGGATGCGATCTGGATACAGGTCACCGACCCCTCCGGGCGAGTCCGGCTCGAGCAGCGATGGGTCGTGAGCCTGCCCGTCGAACTTGCGACGGCTGCGCTGTACGCGGCGTGACGAGCACGCCTGGCCGCCTCGCGCTCGGACCTCGATAGCCAGAAGAGCGTCTCACGCGGATCCGGCCGGCGTTGGCGGGCTTCTCGCTATCAAGGAGCGCCGTCAGAGGTCTCCGAGCGGCGCGACGACGATCCCCGACTTCTCACAGAGCCAGCGGGGATCCGGCCCCAGTTCGGGCTCGATGCGCAGCTCGTGCAGGTCGGTCTCGTCACACGCCGTGCACCGCGGCCACCGTGCGACTCCTCCGTCGAGCAGCCGGTCCTGGACATCCTGTGCCACCTGGCCGGCGACGTACGACGCTCCGTCCGGCCACTCGCCGATCCACCAGCGGCGCTCGGTGACGGCGTCGTCCAGCACGTCCACCGCGTCCGCCGTGTCGAGCCCTCGCGTGGCCAGGTCGTGCAGCACCCTGGCGCGGGCCTCGAGAAGTGGATCGGCGCTCACCCTCCGATGGTGCCAGCCCGGCGCCGCGCCCTGGCAGACTGTGCCCGTTCGTCGAGGGGAGTGTCGGTGCGGCCGTTGCTCGAGGTCATCGCGCTCGGCGGGGGCGACGCCGCGGGCGCGCAGGAGGGCGGTGCGGACCGGCTCGAGGTGGTCGCGGACATGGACGCCGACGGCCTGACGCCCGCGGTCGATACCGTCCGCGACCTCAAGCGCGAATGTGACCTGCCGCTGCGCGTCATGCTGCGCGCCAACGACGGATTCTCGACCAGTGGCTCGGAGCTGACGAGGTTGCAAGGGGCCGCACTCCAGCTGGGCGAGGCCGGCGCCGACGGCTTCGTGCTCGGCTTCCTCGGCCCGACGGTCGAGATCGACGTCGACGTCACGCTCGCGCTGGCCGACGAGTTCGGCAACCTGCCCTGGACGTTCCACCGAGCCGTCGACCACGCCCTCGACTACGACAGGGCATGGACGACACTGAAGCGGTTCTCCGGTCTGGACACCGTGCTGACAGCAGGCTCCGCCCGGGGCGTGTCCGCCGGTCTCGACGACCTGTGCCGCCGGGCGTCGGACGACCCGGATGTGGCCGGCCTGATGATGGCGGGCGGGGGGCTCGGGCCCGACCACGTGCCCTGGCTGGCCCGGGCGGGAGTGCGGAAGTTCCACGTGGGCTCGCGGGTGCGGCCCGGAGGCTCGTGGAAGGCGTACGTCGACGCGTCGATGGTCCGGTCGTGGCGCACGCTCGTCGACGACGCCGTTGCCGCCGCGCTCTAGACGCCGTGATCCTCGTCGACCCGCCGACCTGGCCCGGACATGGCCGGCTCTGGTCGCATCTCGTCTCGGACGACTCCCTGGACGAGTTGCACACTTTCGCCGCCGCCGTCGGCATCCCGGTCCGGGGGTTCGAGCGTGACCACTACGACGTGCCCGTGGAGATGTACGACCGCGTGATCGCGGCCGGCGCCGTCCCGGTGACCAGCAGGGAGGTCGTCCGGCGCCTGTCGGCGGCCGGGCTCAGGAAGCGGAAGCGCCGCCGCGGAGCAGGGCCAGCTCGGTCCTGACATTGCGCCGGGCGGCCTCCTCCCAGCGGTCGCGGGCCGTGGCCGTCCGGTACAGCGGCTTGCTGGACAGCAGCCGCTCGAGCAGCTCGGTGCGTCCCCGTCGGAAGTCTTCCTCCGCGACGTGCGGGTACTCGTCGCGGACCGCTGACGCATAGGCGGCGTAGGCCATCGGGTCGCCACCGAGAACCGCCAGGTCGGCGTCGCAGAGAACCTCGCCGTTGACGTCGCCCGAAGCCGGATCGTGGGTCACGGTGAGCTGCACCAGTCGGACGACCTCCGCGACGCGTTCGCCGTCGACCCCGAGGGACGGCAGCGTCGAGGCCGCGAGCTGTGCGCTGTCACGCTCGTCCTGCCCCGGGTCGCCGGCGTAGACGGCGTCATGGAACCAGGCCGCCAGCCGCACGGCGTCCGGGTCGGCGGCGTGGGCCGCCAGCTCGTCGACGGCGTCGAGGACGGCTCGCAGGTGACGCACGTCGTGGTACCGGCGGTGTGACTCGGACCAGCGGGCAAGCAGGTCGCGGCCGGAGGCCTCGTCGTTCACAAGATCACGCCAACGTGCGATCAGGCCTTCCATGCCGGTATCATGGCCGCAGCACAGGGTTCCAGTGTGCGTCTGGTGGTGGGAGACGCGCGGCGGCCGGCTATCCCGGAGCACCTGTGTCCCCCATCACCTCTTATCGACGTCTGCTGGACCTCGCCGGTTCCGGCTGTGTCGCCGTCGCGTTCCTCGGCCGACTCCCGCTGGCGATGAGTCAGCTCGGCTCCTTGTTGCTCGCCTCGTCCGCGACGGGGCGCTTTGCGGCCGGCGGGATCGCCGCCGGCGGTCACACCCCGGCATTCGCGGTCGCCGTGACGGCGGGCGCCCTCGCCGTCACGCTCGCCGTGTCGTTGTCGGGGCGCCGCCGGCGTCAGACCGGCTGATCCGGTCCCGGGCCGCCCAGCACGGTGCCGCGCCGCCCCGGCGCGCCCAACGCGGGGAGCAGGAACAGGTCGAGACCGATCCAGCCCGCGTTCCGCCACGCCGACGCCAGTGCGGATCGCGGCGCGTGGCCCGATAGAAGGCACGCGAGACGTCCGCCCGCCAGTCGACGACGACGGGGTCTCCGGCATCATCCATGACGTGCCGGCGCCCGATGTGGAACGACTCCGGCGGCTGCTCACCGGCGTCGATGCGGCCGAAGAACAGGGGGACGGACGGGTCGTCGATCAGCGCTCGCGCCCGGCGGTCGAGTGCCGTCTGCAGGTATCCCTCGGAGACCGGATCACCGCCCTGCGCCGTGAGCGAGAGCGTGTGGTCGCGCACATCCGGCGCAGGTCGTCGCGGGCGCGACGCAGGAATTCGCGTTCGGCCATGAGGGCCGGATCGGCGGCGGGCACGGGTCCTTCGGGTACGCGCTCGGCGGATTGCACGCTAGACCTCCCCGTGCAGGACGTCCTCCGCGTCGATGATCCGGTAGGCGTACCCCTGCTCGGCGAGGAACCGCTGGCGGTGCTGGGCGAAGTCCTGGTCGAGGGTGTCCCGTGCGACCACGGAGTAGAAACGGGCCGTGCGCCCGTCGGACTTGGGCCGGAGGATCCGGCCCAGCCGCTGCGCCTCCTCCTGGCGTGACCCGAACGTGCCGGACACCTGGATCGCGACGCTCGCCTCGGGCAGGTCGATGGAGAAGTTCGCCACCTTGCTGACGACAAGAGTCGAGAGCTCGCCGGTCCGGAATGCCTCGTACAGACGCTGCCGCTCGCGCACGGTCGTGTCGCCCTTGACGATCGGCGCGTCGAGACGCTCGGCGAGGTCGTCGAGCTGGTCGATGTACTGGCCGATCACTAGCAGCGGATCGCCGGTATGCGATGCGACGAGCCGCTCCACCACGCGGGTCTTGGTGTCGGTGGTCGAGCAGAGCCGGTAACGCTCGTCAGGCTCGGCGACCGCGTACGCCAGCCGCTCGCCGTCGCTCAGCGTCACGCGCACCTCGACGCAGTCGGCCGGCGCGATCCAGCCCTGGTTCTCGATTTCCTTCCAGGGCGCGTCGTACCGCTTGGGACCGATCAGCGTGAACACGTCGTCCTCACGGCCGTCCTCCCGCACCAGCGTGGCGGTGAGCCCGAGCCGGCGGCGGGCCTGCAGGTCGGCCGTTATCCGGAAGATCGGCGCCGGGAGCAGGTGGACCTCGTCGTAAACGATCAGGCCCCAGTCGCGGGCGTCGAAGAGCTCCAGGTGCGCGTAGACGCCTTTCCGGCGCGTCGTCATGACCTGGTAGGTCGCGATGGTGACGGGGCGGATCTCCTTCTTCGCGCCCGAGTACTCGCCGATCTCGTCCTCGGTCAGGTTGGTGCGGCGGATCAGCTCGTCGCGCCACTGCCTGGCGGCGACGGTGCTGGTGACGAGGATCAGGGTCGTGGCGCTCGCGCGCGCCATTGCCGCGGCGCCGACGAGCGTCTTGCCCGCACCGCAGGGCAGCACGACGACCCCTGACCCGCCGTGCCAGAAGCCGTCCGCCGCCTCGCGCTGGTACGGGCGCAGCGCCCACCCGTTCTCCGCGAGGGCGATCGGGTGCGCCTCGCCGTCGACGTAACCGGCGAGATCCTCGGCCGGCCAACCGAGCTTGACCAGAGCCTGCTTGAGGTTGCCGCGCTCGCTGGGATGGACGATGACGGTGTCGTCGTCGACCCGCGAGCTGAGCAGCGGCCGCACCCGCCTCGAGCGCAGCACCTCCTCGAGCACGGCGCGGTCGCTGGAGTGCAGGACGAGGCCGTGGACCGGATCGGTCTCCAGGCGCAGCCGGCCGTAGCGCGCCATCGTCTCGGCGACGTCGACGAGGAGGGCGTGCGGCACCGGGTATCGCGAGAACGTCAGCAGTGTGTCGACGACCTGCTCGGCGTCGTGGCCGGCCGCGCGGGCATTCCACAGCGCGAGCGGCGTGAGCCGGTAGGTGTGGACGTGCTCGGGGGAGCGCTCGAGCTCGGCGAACGGCGCGATCGCACGGCGGCAGGCGTCGGCCTGGTCGTGGTCGACCTCGAGAAGGAGGGTCTTGTCACTCTGGACGATCAGCGGTCCGTCGGTCACGGGCTGCCCTTCTGGTGGCGGGTCTCCCATTGTCCAACAGACGCGGACCGGCGCGGCTTCCGGTGGGCCTTTGAGGATGCCCCGGTTCGGGCACAATGGCCGGCGATGGCCCGCGTGGAGCAATCTCGCCCTGCCCAGAATCCGGGAGACCGGCGCCGGGAGAGTCGACGCCGGGTCCACGAGTATCGGCGCTTCCTGCGGTTCTCCGCGATCGGGACGCTGATCCCCGGTGTCGGACTGATCGCCGCCGGCCGGCGTCGCTCCGGATGGTTCGTGCTCGGACTGGTGCTTGCTGGATTCGCCGCCGTCATCGTCTTCACGGTGCGAAACGGCGTCTCGGGCCTGATCGACGTGGGTACCGACACCAGGCTGCTGCGTGTGCTCGGGTATGGGCTGATGATCGTCGCCATCCTGTGGCTGGTGACCGCGGTGGTCAGCATGCGGGTACTCGAGCCGGACCACCTCAACGGTGGTCAACGACTGCTGGCGGCCCTCATCGTCGTGCTGGTCGGTTCGCTGGTCGTGGGCCCACTGGCACTGGCCTCGCGCAACAGCTTCGCCCAGCGCGACCTGATCGGATCGGTGTTCGCCGACGCTGACGAGGCCAGCCTGACCGTGCCTGAGGGACCCGAGGAGGACCCGTGGGCCGACCTGCCTCGGGTCAACGTCATGCTGCTCGGGAGCGACAGCGGCCCAGGCCGCGACGACACACGCACTGACACGGTGATGGTCGCGAGCAACGACACGACGACCGGCGAGACCATCCTGTTCGCGCTGCCACGCAACCTGCTGAACCTGCCGTTCCCGGACGGTCCGCTGCATCAGGCCTATCCGGAGGGCTTCAGCGGCGAGCCGGCGTCGGAATTCTGGCTCTCGTCCGTCTACCTGAACGTGCCGGCCGCTCACCCCGAGGTCTTCGAGGGCATCCAGGATCCTGGCGCCGAAGCGCTCAAGCTCGGCGTCGGCGCGGCGCTCGGTCTCGACATCCACTACTACGTCATGGTCAACCTCCGCGGGTTTGATTCGCTTGTCACCGCATTGGGCGGGATAGACGTCGACGTGCCGTACCGGATCCCGATGGGCACGAAGAAGAGCGAGGTCACCGGTCGCTGCACAGAGGAGACCGGGTGGATCGAGCCGGGCGAGAACCAGCATCTCAACGGCTACGAGGCCCTCTGGTTCGCTCGCGCCCGGTGCGGGCCGGGGAAGGTCAGCGACGACTACGAGCGGATGCGCCGTCAGCGCTGCGTCATCGGGGCGATCGCCGAGAAGGCCGATCCCATCAGGCTGGCGACGAGCTTCCAGCAGATCGCGTCCGCGACGAAGGACCTGGTGTCGACCGACATTCCGCAGAATCGCGTCGGCGCCTTCACCGAGCTGGGCCTGAACGTCAAGAACGCCGGGATACGCAGCCTTCCCTTCACCGACGAGATCGTGAACTACGAGGACCCGGACTACGACGAGATCCGGGCGTACGTGGCCGAGGCGCTCCGGCCGACCCCGTCGGCGCCCGCGAGCTCGTCACCGTCGCCGTCGACGTCGTCGCCCCCGCCAATTGGTGGCGCGGGCAGCGGATCGGCCGGTGAGCCGACCGACGTTCCGACTGCGCCGAGCGAGTCGGAGGGTGCCCAGGAGCTCGCCGCGGTGTGCTGACAGCCGTCTCGACGGTGTCCTTCTACGCCGTGTCGACGGGGGCGACGCCACTGATGCGGTGGACGGCGAACGACCTGACCTCGCCCGACCGATGGTCGAACGCGGCGAGCCAGCCGCCCTCGAGTCGAACCGGATCGACGACTCGCTCGCTGGTGGCGCCGTGATGGTCGATGTAACCGATCCAGACGGTGGCGCCGTCCTCGAGCGCCCGCCGCAGGTCGGCGAGCGTCTGGGCGGAGACGCTTCGGCCCAGCCGTCCCCGTACAGCGTCCGCCGGGCGTCCCGCCGTGCTGCGGTCCCCAGCCCGCAGAGCCCGCACGGCGGCCGTCAGTATCGCGTCGGCGGGTGGCAGTCGCTCGCCGAGCAGCGGCTCGGGCGCGGGCCGGGCCGGAGCTCGTCGAGATTGCGACCGGGCGACGACGACCGAGCCGTCGGCCGCTTCCGGTGTCGGCGTGAAGCCCATCTGGCGGAGCCGCTCGAGCAGGGTGGTCGCGTCGAGGTGGGAGGCGAGCACGGTGGGCGCGAGTCGGCGCAGGCCGAGCGCACCCGCGATCGGGTCGGCGAGGATCTGGGCGAGGACGGCCTCGTCGTCGCACCGCACGAACGCCGACGCGCCGCCGACGCGCAGCACGCCGTGCTGGCGCGCGACGTCGTCGACGAGGTACGTGAGGGGCTGCGGGACGGGCGTACGCGAGACCCGGGCGAGGAACTCGTGCACCTCGGCGGCCGAGCGGCCGGCGTCGAGCGCACGCCGGACGGACGCTGCCGTGAAGCGGTGCACGGTCGCACCACCCCTGCTCTCCACGTCGGAGACCTGACTCATCTCACTCGCGATGTCCGGACGCAGCGGGCCGGGGGCCACAGCGGTGAGGTCGGCTTGGATCAGGACGTGGTCGAGCGGTTCGGGCAGGACGGCGGCCAGGGCGGCGGCTGCTGCTTTGGCTGCAGCCTCGGCCGGGCCTCCATCCAGGAGCGGTCGTGCGTGCGCCGCTAGCGCACCCAGGCCGGTGACGCCCAGGAGCTCCGCATCACGCAGTGTCCAGCCGACCAGGTCGTCGCGGAGTCGTCCACCCCGCCGTGGCCGAGCCCAGCGGACCGCGTCGCGTACGCCGTCCGGTTCGGGTGTTTCGCCTGGCTCGAGACCGGCCAGAACGTCGAGGACCAGCCGTCGCACCTCGGGGGCGAGCGGACGGTCGAGATCGCGGCCCAGGGGAGGGACCGGGCGGTCGCGCTCGTCTCTCGTGCCCACGAGCCCGGGGGTTCGGCTCGTGGACAGCCAGGTCGTCGCCAGGCCGGTCCATTGCCTGGGCGGGTCGAGCCGGCGCCACGCGTCCGACGCCGGTGTCGGCAACCAGACCTCGTCGAGGTCGCTGCTGGGAGCGACCAGGCCCGCCGCATAGGTGAGATCGGCGAGCATGGCGGCGCCGGACTCGTCGAGATCGAGCAGCTGTGGGAGTCTGCGCAGGTCGCGAACGCCCAGGCCGCCGGTGCGCAGGACGGGCGGTGGGTTGGTGGCCCATTCGTCCAACAGCGTCTCGACCCGTCGGACGGTCTCGAGCGCGCCGACGCCGGCCGTGCGGTCGACGGTGCTCGAATCGCGGCGGGTCGTCTCCGGTGTCGGCGGCTTCAAGCTGACGTTCGGATGGAGGACGCCGCCCCGCAGATGGAGTGCGACCTCGCGGGGGAGGACGACTGTGCTGTCGTCGGTGGGGATGAGCAGGCCGCGGGCGAGCAGTTGCTCCACGGGTGTCCGCGCCGTGGCCTTGTCGACATTGCGGCGGGCGTCGTCGACCCGCCCGGTGGGTGGGCCGGCGGCCAGCGTGTGCAGGGCCGCGATGGCGTCGTCGCCGATTTCGTCGAGGCCGCTGGTGATCCTCTCGGCGATGGCGTCGGCATCGGCGGCGGGGTCGCCGGTCGGGTCGAGCCCTAGGTCAGTGGCGAGGAGCGCCAGCCTCGCCGGTGGGTGGCTCATCAATGCCTGTCTGGCCGGTGGGCCCAGCCCGGCCGGGTACGGGCCGACGGCCTCGCGGGCCACGCGAACCAGCCGCAGTGTGCGGTCGGCGCCCCAGACGATGGCCCGTGTCCTGAGGCGGTCGACGGCGTCCCTGACGGCGGTTGCTGGAACGTCGAGAAGACCACGGACGGCTGTTGCAGTGGTGGGCTCGGGGAGAACGGCGAGAGCGTCGACCACCTGCAAGGTGAAGCGGTCGAGCCGGTCGAGCGCACGCACGACCGACGTTCGGGTCGTCGCCCGCGATGCCAGTTGCGCGATGTCGACGGGGACGGGCGTGACCAGGTCCGGGCGGGCTCGGAGGAGCGCCACGAGCTCCGTGTCGGACCGCCCGCGCAGGTCGTCGGCCAGGCTGCGCGGTGCGCTCGTCCCGTTTCCGGCCATCCGCACTACGGTACGTGGCCGCTACCGTGCGCGGGACTGCTCGTGTCCTTGTTCCGCTTCCCGAGGGACTCCGGTCACCCAGTTGGCATCGAGTCGCCGGATCGCCGCACGTTGGACGGGGGTCCCCACCAGCCGGACAGATCAGACTGGAAGTCAACCCAGCAGGGCGGCAGTCAGTGGCAGGGTCACGACACCTAAGGACCGCATCCCATCATCAGTTGGCACGGGTCACGACACCTAAGGACCGCATCCCATCATCAGTGTCGGTAGGCGCCACTACGCTAGAACACGCGGCGAGCGCGGGCTCGATGCCGTGCACTGTCGTCGCGGCTCGTGAACGCGTGCCCGATGCTGTCGACCGTCCCAGGTCGCTCGGTTAGGCCGACTCGGGGGGTGTCGCCGCCGCCACGGTTGGAGCCGGGGTACGGATCGCGAAGCCGATCAGGGCCAGGATGATTCCGACGGCGAACGCCATGGCGGCAACGCCGAAGGCCACAACCGAGGTGAACAGCGAGGCCTGCAGGAAAGCGGAGTCCATCGCGGTCGCCCGCAGCGGGTCCTCCCTGTCGAGTTCGGCGTAGGTCTTCCCACCCGTGATGTCCATGGTGTGCTTGTCGATCACGTCCGCTTGGCAGTAAGCGGAGAACGGCCCATTGACCGTGTCGCCGGCCAGGCAGCTGGCGTCGTCCGCGACGGTGATCTTCTGTGCTGACAAGGTGTTGCTGATAACCACCCAGGTGATCACCCCGGCGACCGCCATGATGATGCCTCCGACGATGGCCGAGATCGAGGCTGTCCTGCGCATGGGTGCAATCCCTCCTGCCAGCCTGGTCAGCCGGCGTCCATTCCGGCGAGCGCCGTGATCTTGACGGTAGAGGGCCAAACGGCGGTTCATGCGCGACTGGCACGACCGGCGTGTCGCAGTGTCATCGTCGGGCACGCGCGCACCGCAACTCGGCATTCTGTGTTTGGGCAGGGCCGGTTTTTCGACGAACCCGACGCGGACGCCAGGAGAGACTGTCGCCGACTCTCTCCGCATTCCGGGAAAACCTCCGATGTCGGCTGAAGCCGGGCAGCCTCTCCGCGTCCGGCCCGAGCTTGCGAAGCTCTCGACGCCGATCGACGAACTGATGACGCACCCGGACAACCCTCTGCGCGGCAACGTCGACGCGATCGCCGAGAGTCTTCGCACGCATGGTCAGTACCGGCCGATCGTCGCCGACGAAGCGGGCGTCGTGCTCGCCGGTAATCACACGTTGCTCGCGGCTCGGCAGCTCGGCTGGACCGAGATCGCGGCCGTGTTCGTCGACGTTGACGAAGACACCGCGCGTCGGATCTTGCTCGTCGACAACCGGACAGCCGATCTCGGCACGTACGACGACACACGGCTCGTCGAGCTGCTCCGGTCGATCGCGACGACCGACGATGCGCTGACCGGCACCGGTTCATCTGGACCTCACCCACCGGCCACAGCTACCCCGTCGAACCCGAAATCGTCGGCCTACTCGCCCAACCCCCACCGCCGCCAATCGCGAACCCGACGAACCCGCACACCACGACCCACCGCCGTTCTGAGCGTTGTTACAGCTCGCGAAGGCGGTCGAGCAACTCCGATCTGCGTTCGGCTGCTTCCTGGCGCGCCTCCTCGTCGGCGGCGCGGAGCTCCTCGGTGACCTCCGGGTCGGCGGGCATCTCGGCAGGTTTGCGTCGTTCGACCGTCACGGCCGGGACGTTACCCGGTCGCACCTCGCCCCAACCAGGGCATCCGACTGTGAGGTCGATGCGGTATCACTGCCACATGTCTGCGATGCGATACGGCCTCAAAGTCAGCCAACGGACAACGGTCGACGAGCTTCACGGCCTATGGAGGATCGCCGACGACGAGGGCTTCGAGCACTGTTGGATCATGGACCATTTCGCCACCCTGGGTGGAGACCCGACTGGCGACATCTTCGAGGCCTGGACGCTGCTAGCCGCCATGGCCGAGGCCACGTCACGGACCCGGATCGGGTGCATGGTCACCGGCAACACCTACCGGCATCCGGGGGTGCTCGCCAAGACAGCCGTGACTGTCGATCACCTTTCCGGCGGCCGCCTGGAGTTCGGCATCGGCGCGAGTTGGGCAGAGAACGAGCACACGATGTTCGACCTCGAGTTCGGCACCGTCGGCGAGCGGATGGACCGGCTGGAGGAGGCCTGCCAGATCATCCGGTCGCTGTGGATGCAGCCGCGGACCACCTTCACCGGCCGTCACTACCGCATCGTGGACGCCATTGCCGAGCCCAAGCCCGTCCAGCAGCCCTACCCACCGATCTGGATCGGCGGCAGCGGTCGCAAGCGGACCCTACGGATCGTCGCGCAGTACGCCGACGTCTGGAACGCTGCAGGCGGCGATCCGGAGGAGATCGCCGACCTCTCGGCCGTTCTCGACCAGCACTGCGCCGACGTCGGCCGCGACCCGGCGCAGATCCGCCGGACGGTGCAGATCCGGCTACCTGAGCGGGCCGACGACGCGCTCCCGCTGATCGAGGAGTACGCCCGGGTGGGCGTCACCGAGGTCATCGTAATCGTGGCCGGCGGCGCCGCGGTGCAGCAGGCGGAACAGGCCGCGGACCTGTTGCCGCGCCTGCGCGCGATCGGCTGATCAGACGAGCACGCGGGGTCCGGTGGTCGGTAGTGCGGCGATGGCCGCCTCGGCGAGCACGACGTTGCGGGCTACCGGTGCGGTGATGTCGCGCTCGATCATCCGGCGGGCGATCATCCCAGCCACGACCGGAGCCGCAAACGACGTGCCAGACCAGATCGCATGGCCATGCGTGAACGCCGCTGAGAACCCGTTGAGGTACGTGTAGGTCCCGTTCGGGAACGGCACGACGACGTTCTCGCCGGACGCGTAGACGTCGACCCAGTGCCCATAGTTCGTCCACGCCGTCCGGGCGTCGCCGCCGTGGGTCAACGCACCAACTGCCGTGCACCAGTCGAACGCAGCGGGCCAGAAAGGCCGATCCGATCCCTGGTTGCCGGCCGCGACAACCACAACCGTCTCCGGATGGTGGCGGAGTACGTGGCGATAGAACGCGTCGAAAGCCTTGGGCGCTCTGCCTGCACGGGAGTGAAGCCCAGCCTGGATGGCGACGATGTCTACGCCCGCTGTGACGACGCGCTCTAGATCCTCAACGATCGTCAGCTCATCCACGGCTCCACCGACGAGACAGTCGCTCACGTGGACATTTACCAAATCGGATCCAGACACAGACAGGAGCCGCGCTGTCGTCGCTGTCCCATGGCCTCCATAGGGGAGGATTTCCTCTCCCGATCCGTACACCCCGTCGTCAGTTTCGGAGGAAGCCTCGACGGCTAACAGTCGGCCATAGCTTGAGTCCTGGGCAATGGACGGCGAGTAACCGGTGTCGAGCACGGCCAATCGGGGACGGCCCGGCCCCAATGGTCCATCAAGATCAGTTACTGGGCCAGCGTGGGGGACTGGCTCGGTCGCCGGACACATGTGAGGAAAGCCCTGCGCCCCCAGGACATGATTCAGCGTCACAACATCGTCGCCAAGGACCTCTGCGAGAGCTTCGGCCATCACACGCGCATCTTGGTCTCCCACGTTGATGACCTTCAGACCGACAGGGCCGTCGGACACATGCGCGGGAGGTGCGTAGCCGAGCCGATCGAAGCTCTCGAGCACAAGACTCAGGTCTCTGGCATCGCACAGGAGCTGGAAGTCGCGGTAAAGGTAATCGACCTCCGTGCGCGACTCATTCCATCGTGCGCTGAGTGAGAAGCCTCGGTCGTTGGTTCGTGCTTCGCTATTGCGCTGCAGCCTATCGACTTCCCCTGGCAGGGCTTGCGGGTCGTAGCCACCCGGCTGGGTCATGTCATCTCCGTCCACTTGAGTCGGTGATCGCGTGAGTTGTCTAGCATCGAGCGATGATGGGCGGGAAGTCCCCCCACGGCTCGGGTGTTGAGATGCTGCCTGCCCTGGCCATGTCCCGCCCGGCCGACGCAGCGGTGCGCGCCAAGGCAGTGCTCTTGTCGAGGTCCTCTGACCTCGACAACACATACGCTCTGCAGGCACTTGGCATCGTCGAACGTGACTCTGGCCACGTCGGCCGAGCCGTGGGTTTCTTTCGTCGCGGGATCGCAGTCAGTGAGTCGGCCCATCTCAGGCAACGGCGGTCCGATCTTGGCGCGAGCCTTGCCACGGCCCTGGCGATGGCAGGAAGACGCAGGGCCATGCTCCGAGCATTCGACGATGCCCTTCGTGGCGTCACAACGCTAGAAGCCGCACGGATTCTGGTCCGTCGGTCCGCGGGGCACACCATACTCGGTGAGTACCAGGACGCCTACTCGGATGCTCGATGGGCCTCGGCGATACTCATGCGGCACGGAGATCGTGCATGGGAAGTGCGCGCTTGCGGTAACGCTGCAATTGGCCTGATGGGGCTTGGCCGCTTCCCTGAGGCCGACAGGCAATATGCGCGGGCGCAGCATCTCGTGGAGGAAGCAGGCAGCGAATACGACGCAACGATCATCCTGCATAACAGAGGAGACTGCGCACGTCGCCAAGGTGATCTGCCTCGGGCTATGCAACTGCTCTACCAGGCGCGCGATCGCTTTCGGGACCTTGGTGTTGTGCCACCGGAGGTGGTCCGTGACCTCGCGGTAGTCCTTCTCGCGGCGGGGTTGAGCGAGGAAGCGTCCGCCGCAGCCGACGAGCTCGTCGACGTCCTCAACCGGGACCGGGCGTCGGCAGGACGCCGCGCCGACGGGTTGATCACCGCAGCGACGGTGCACCTGGACCACGGAAACGCGGAACGGGCGATCGGGCTGGCCCGGCGCGCCGTCCGGGCCAACCACAGGCAGGACAACGCCGAGGGTGAGCGGCACGCGAGGCTCGTCCTGCTCCGAGCGCAGGCTGCCACAGGCAACGTGACCAAGCGGCACGCATATGCGGCGGCAGAGCTCGCCGCTGAACTCAAGGACCGGTACGCGGCAGAGCGACTCGAGGCGCAGCTGCTCGCGGGGCGGATGGCCCGGCAGGCAGGGCTGCCCGAGCTCGCCACGCAGCAGTTCCAGGCTGCCTCCGCCCAACGACGGAAGGGCTCCGCCCTCAGGAGATCCGCCGCCTGGCTCGCCACCGCGCAGCTGGCCGACATGCGCGGGGACCGCGCCGGCATGCTGCGCGCATGCGAGCGCGGCCTTGCGGTCCTCGACACCCACGCGCTCTCCCTTGGCGCCACCGAGCTGCGGGCCAGGGCCACGACGCACGGCATCGAGCTGGTCCGCACTGCCATCGGCCGGGTGATCGAGGACGGTTCGGCTCGCGACCTGCTGCGCTGGACCGAGCGATGGCGCAGCACTCTCCACGCCAGGACGACCCGGCAGTCCCGGCAGGATCCGGCACTTACCGCCGAGCTGGGCAAGCTCCGTGAGGCCGAGAGTGACATCGGGGGCACTGTCGACGCCGACCGCGAAGCGAACCGTCGGCGCATAGAGGAGCGGATCCGACGGCTCACCCACGGCAGCACAGGCGACGGCAACGGAAAGCGCCGGGCCTTCGACGTGGGCGAGTTGCTCGCCGAGCTGGGCGACGACACGACGCTGGCCGGCATGGTCGCTGCCCGGGGCGCGGTCCATGTCGTCGTCGCGCGTCGGGGCAGGGTCCGCCGCTTCGACGCCGGCCGTCTTGACCAGGCCCGCGAGGACGTCGAGTACGCCCGCTTTGCTCTGCGCGGCGCTGCCGTGGCGTCACCGGCCGTCGCCGACGCCCTGATGAGCGGACTCGAGCTGGCGCTGGGACGTCTGGAGCAGACGCTTCTCGGACCGGCCCTGCGTGCGATGGGCGACGGTCCGGTCGTCCTCATGCCACCGGCGACGTTGCAGTCCGCACCGTGGGGCGCGCTGCCGTCGCTACGCGACCGCCCGGTCACGGTGGCGCCGTCCGCGACAGCCTGGCTCCAGGCGCGAGCGACCATCCCACCACGACGAAGGCGGGTCGCATTGGTCGCCGGGCCAGAGCTCGCCACCTCCGCCGCGGAGGTTGCCATGCTGGCGTCGTCGTACCACAACCCGACCGTGCTCACCAACGGCGACGCGACGTGCGCCGCAACCCTCGCGGCGCTCGACGGCGCCTGGCTCGCCCATGTCGGGGCTCACGGGCGGTTCCGCGGCGACAACCCGATGTTCTCGGCCCTGGAAATGGCCGACGGCCCGCTCACGGTGTACGACCTCGAGGGCCTGCGACGCCCGCCGTATCGGTTGCTGCTCACCGCCTGCGAGTCCGGCGTCGGCTCGCCGACGGGCGCCGACGAGCTGCTCGGGATCGCCAGCTCGCTGACGGCGCTGGGAACGGCCGGCCTGCTCGCCAGCGTCGTCCCCGTCAACGACGAGGCGACAGTGCCGTTCAGCCTCGCCGTCCACCGACGACTCCAGGCCGGGGTCGACCTGGCGGCTTCCCTGCTTGCCGCCCGTGGGGCCGCCGACGGGCCCGTCGCGCGCGCGACCGCGTGGTCGTTCCTGGCGCTGGGCGGCGGCTAGCCCCGTTTCGGGTCGATCACGACGGGTACGGACTCTGGCGTAGCGCGCCACATGGGCGTGCCGGACGCCGGAGGCAACGATGCCCACCTGGGCCTGGATCCTCATCGTGGCAGTGATCGTCTTGATCGCGATCGCCGCCATCGTGCTGATGCAGCAACGGAAGCGAGCGGGACTGCGGGACCGCTTCGGACCCGAGTACGAGCGAGCCGTTGCCGAGAGTGACGACCGCAGGCAGGCCGAGCGCGAGCTCGCCGACAGAGCTGACCGTCGCGACAAGCTCGACATCCGACCGCTCACAGCCGAGCAGCGGGGCGACTACGCCTCTCGGTGGGAGTCCGTCCAAGCGACGTTCGTCGACCGGCCGCGGGAGGCCGTGGTCCAGGCCGACGACCTGATCGTCGAGGTCATGGACCTACGCGGCTACCCCGTCGACACCTTCGATGATCGCGCCAGCCTGGTATCGGCTGACCATCCGGAGGTGGTCAGCCACTACCGGTCTGCGCACGAGGTGTCCACACGAGGAAACGCCGCGTCGACCGAGGACTTACGGCTGGCGTTCGTGCACTATCGCGCGTTGTTCGACGCGATGCTGGTCGACAGCGACCCCAACATCGAGACAATGCGCGACGACGCGGTCCGGCATGAAGATGCCCGGCTGGACGACGACCCGTTGCGGCGCGACCGCATGGCCGACGACCCGCCGGACGAGCGCCGGAGCTTGGGAGACCCGGACGAACAGGGACGGAGGCTCTGACATGACCCAGGACAGCCGCGATCTCCGCGACGAACGAGAGCTGCGATCCGAGGAGCAGCTCGAGGCCGCCGAGGAACGAGACCGGACGCGCGACGACAGTCCCGCGCAGGCAGACGAGCGCGCCCAGACGGCGGACGCGACAGCGGCCGAGACACCGGTCGGGCCTGCGCTGCTGGCCGACCAGGGCGTGCTCATCCGGCGTTGGGACGAGGTCCAGGCCACCTTCGTCGACGACCCGCACGGGGCCGTTACCGCCGCGGGAGCGCTGGTCGAGGATGTCCTGTCCGGGCTGTCGGACACCTTCGCCGCGGAGCGGGGGCGCGTCGAAGCCGGAGACCAGGACGGTGAGCAGACCGAGAACCTTCGGATGGCGATGCAGCAGTACCGCGAGTTCTTCCGCCGGTTGCTGGCCGCCTGACGAGCCTGCTGGCCGTCGGGTTCCCCGGCGATCCGGCCGCGTGGCGCCCGTAGGGTGGGGACATGCGGCCGGTCGTCGGGTTCGATCTCGATCTGACGCTCGTCGACTCGGCCGACGGGATCGTCGCCACCTTCGTCGAGACCGCGCACCAGCTCGGTGTCACCGTCGATGCAGAGGCGGTCCGCGCCACGATCGGTGTCCCGTTGGAGGACGCGATGGCGCGTTTCCTGCCGGCACGCCTCGCAACCGAGGGCGTCCGCATCTACCGGGAGCTCTACCCGGCGATGGGCGTGACCGCGACGACGCTCATGCCGGGCGCTTCTGAGGCTGTCGCGGCAGTCCACTCGCACGGCGGTACGGCCATCGTGGTGAGCGCGAAGATCCAGCCTGCCGTCGATGCCGTCCTCGAACACGTCGGACTCGACGTAGACGACTCGGTGGGCGACCTCTACGCCAACGCGAAGGGGGACGCTCTTCGAGCGCACGGCGCGACAGTGCACGTGGGGGACCATCCCGGCGACATGATCGGTGCCAAGGCCGCGGGCGTCATGGCCGTCGGCGTTGCGACCGGGTCGCACGACGCCGCGGCGCTGAGGGCCGCGGGTGCCGACGTCGTGCTCGCTGACCTGCGCGACTTCCCGCATTGGCTGGACGAGTACGTCCTCACGGCCCGGCTGGCCGCGCTGGAGGCCGAGCTGCGGGCCCTCGGTTCGGTCGTCGTCGCGTTCTCCGGAGGAGCCGACTCGGCGTTCCTCCTCGCCGCCGCGGTCCGGGCGCTCGGCACCGAGCGGGTACTGGCTGCCACCGCCGTGTCTCCGTCGCTGCCTCGCCGCGAGCTCCTCGCCGCGCGGGAGTTCGCGGACCGGCTCGGCGTCCGCCACCTCAGCCCTCGCACCGACGAGATGTCCCGCGACGGGTATCGCGCCAACGGCGGCGACCGCTGCTACTTCTGCAAGGCGGAATTGCTCGACGTCCTCGGGCCGCTCGCCGGACGCGAAGGGTTCACGCACGTCGCGACGGGCACCAACGCCGACGACGCGCGCGCGGGGTTCCGCCCGGGAATCCGCGCCGCCGCCGAACGCGGTGCCGCGACACCGCTGCGCGACGCCGGCCTGACCAAGGCGCAGGTCCGGGAGGCGTCCCGCCGCTGGGGCCTGTCGACCTGGGACAAGCCTGCTGCCGCCTGCCTGTCCAGCCGGATCGCATACGGCGTGGAGGTCACCCCGGCGCGGCTGGCCCGGATCGACCGGGCCGAGAGTGCGTTGCAGGCTGCTCTGGCATCGGCGGGGCTACGGGTGGAGAACCTGCGGGTCCGCGACCTGGGCGATGTCGCCCGGATCGAAGTCGACGGCGAGCTCGCCGAGCGTGTCGCGTCGCTGCCCGAGGCGGCGGCAGCGGTCCGTGGCGTCGGCTTCGACGAGGTCCATGTCGACCCCGCCGGGTTCCGCTCCGGCTCGATGAACGAGATGCTTCCCGACCCGACCCGCTGGCGTTAGCGGACCAGCTGGTCCAGCAGACGGGCAAGCTCGGCGGCCGGGTCGTCGGTCATGCCGGCATGGACCGGGCCCGGCTGGACGATCGTGCTGCGTGGCGCGGTGAGCCACCGGAACCGCTCGCCCTTGCTGCCCAGGCCCCCCTGGCCCTCGCCCGCGCACGCAGCCCGCACGGCGTCCGCCGCGGCGCACACGCCGTCGACGTCGACCTCCGGATCCAGAGCCCGGAGACGGGCGGCGTCGACGAAGGTCGCAGCCGCGAGAAAGTCGAACGCCTGGCTGTAGACGATCACGCCGATGTTGACGGTCTCGCCCCGCTCGACGCGGGGCACGGCGCGCAGGACGGCGTACTCGAAGGCCCTCACGGCCGTTCCTCCGGCAGCCAGGTAGCCGACGCGGCGACCCGTGCCGACAGATACTCGACATAACGAGGCCGCTCGGCGGCGGGCAGCCATTCATCCGGCACGAGCGCGATGACGTCCGAGAGCAGCCCGTCGGTCACGCGCGGCGCCAGCGACGCGTCAGCGGCGGACATGGCGCGCCGGAACGGCCAGAGCGCATGGTCGTCGAGCGGGTACGGACGCCTGGCGAACTCGGCGGCGGCGGGCCAGGTGTGCTGGAAGAGGAGAGCGGCACCATGGTCGATCGCCCACAGCTCGCCGTGCCAGACCAACAGGTTCGGGTTGCGCCAGCTCCGGTCCACGTTGACGGTCAACGCGTCGAGCCACAGCACGCGCCCGGCCGTGGCGGCATCGGGCCGCCAGCTGATCCCGTCGTAGCCGAGCGACCGCGGCAGGAAGTCGACGCCGAGGTTCGGACCCGGACTGGCCAACAGCAGGTCCTGGACCTCGCGGTCCGGTTCGCGCCGGCCGATGTCCGGGTCGAGCTCGATCACCACCTGCTCAGGTACCCGGATGCCCAGTCGCCGGGCGAGCTCGCCGACCACCACCTCTGCGACCAATGCCTTGAGCCCTTGCCCGGCACCCCGGAACTTGACGACGTACGTCCCCAGGTCGTCGGCCTCGACCAGACCTGGCAGCGACCCGCCTTCCCGGAGTGGCTCGACGTACCGCGTTGCCCGTACCCGTCGCAGGACATCGACGGCCACCTCGGTCATGAAACCGGACCGTACGGCACTACGCTGGTCGCCTGTCGCCCGCCCTACCGGGGGACATGCCCACCGACACCGACGACGAACGAGGTTTCCGTGCCTACCGGCAAGGTCAAGTGGTACGACACCGAGAAGGGCTTCGGCTTCCTCTCGAAGGACGAAGGTGGCGACGTCTTCGTCCACTCCTCCGCACTTCCGGCCGGCGTCACCGCGCTGAAGCCGGGCCAGCGGGTCGAGTTCGGCGTCGCCGAGGGCAAGCGCGGTGAACAGGCGCTGTCCATCCACGTGCTCGACCCCATCCCGTCGGTCGTCGCCGCTCAGCGCAAGAAGCCCGACGACATGGTGGCGATCATCGAAGACCTGATCAAGCTCCTCGACGGTGTCTCCAACACCTACCGGCGCGACCGTCACCCCGACGGGAAGTCGGCCCACAAGGTCGCGAGCGTCCTGCGCGCCGTCGCTGACGACCTCGACACCTGATCAGTTCGCCTGAGGCTCCGGTCGGACGCGCTGGGCTGCCACCAGGCCGACGACGAGGCCGCCGGCAGCGATCCCCAGGCCCAGCGGCGGAATGAGCGGCAGGGCGATCCCGAGCGCGCCGCCCAGTACCCACGCCAGCTGGAGCAGCGTGTCCGACCGGGCGAAGGCGCTGGTCCGGACGTCGTCGGGAACGTCGCGTTGCACCACCGCGTCGAGCGAGAGCCGCCCCAGCTGCTGGCCGAAGCCGGCGACGAGCGCCACGAGCAGGACCGTGACCAGCCCCCACACCGCAGCCGTCAGCGCCGCGACTGCGGCCGCCAGGCCCACCAGCACCAGCACGAGCCCGTCCGGGCTCTGGGCCTTGACCCGCGCGCCGACGACGGTGCCGCCGGTCACCCCGACCCACGCGGCCACGGCGAGCAGGCCGATGGCCACAGTGTCGTCGAGACCGCCCACCGGCTCCTCACGCAGGACGAACGCCAAGAACAGGGTGAGGAACCCGGAGAAGGCCCGCAACGCGGCGTTGGCGCGAAGCGCCCGCACGACGGTCCCGCCGACCCGGTAGGCCCGGCCCGGCCCGGCGGTGCCTTCCCGCAGTGACGCCTCGCTCTCGCCGGCGGCCGAGTCGACCCGGGGCGAGAGCAGGATCGCCTGGATGGTCGCCGCGGCGTATGCGAGGAAGGCGAGCCGCAACGGCCAGTCCGAGCCGATGAGCGCGAGACCGATGCCGACCGGAGCCGCGAGAGCGGCACCGACGATCGCAGCCATCGACAGTCGCGCGTTCGCGGTGACGAGGGGAACGCCGTCGGGCAGCAGCCGAGGCACGGCCGCGGCGCGGGTGACGGCGAACGCCTTCGACGCGACGAGGCATCCGAACGCGGCTGGATAGAGCCAGACGCCGCCCTCGACGACGGCTCCGGCCATGACCCAGCACAGGAAACCGCGCAGGGCCGTCGTGGCGCCGATCGCCCACCGTCGGCCATGCCGGAACCGGTCGAGGAAGGGGCCGACGACCGGGGCGATGATCACGAACGGCGCCATCGTCAGCACCAGGTAGAGCGCGACCCGGCCGCGTGCCTCCGACGTCGCGGCGGAGAAGAACAGCGTGTCGGCGAGCGCGATCGCCACCAGGACGTCGGCGGCGGCGTTCACGGCGTTGAGCTCGATCAGCCTGGCCAATCCGGTCTGGCCCGCCCCTTCGGCGCTGGCGGCCCGGCGCAGCCGAGCCGTCCCCGCGCGGGCCGCGCGCGACGTCGACGACGCAGCGCTCCTGGCGGCGCGGGAGGAGGCATCCGCAACGCGGCGAGCCCGTCCAGCGCCCGGCCCGTTCGGCTCCGGGCGCGGGTCCTGCGTCACGCGCACCATCCAAACAGCATGGCACCGTGCGAGAATGACCCCTCGTGACACCTGCGCCGTCCCGTTCACGCAGCCGCAAGGCCGATGCCGCCTGCGTCGACGCGGTCGACCTCGCCCGCTCCGCAGCCGTCGAGACCGCGGGGGCCGGCCAGGTCGGCGACCACGCCGGCTACGACGCCGAGGACGAGCGTGTCGTCACGCACTACTTCGAGTGCACGGCTCTCGGCTACAGGGGCTGGCGGTGGTCTGTGACCGTCACCCGCGCGTCGCGAGCCAAGGTCGTCACGGTCGACGAGTGCGTGCTCCTCCCGGCGCCGGACGCCGTCCTGGCACCGCCGTGGGTGCCCTGGGACGAGAGGGTCGAACCCGGTGACCTGGGGCCTGGAGACCTGTTGCCGACGGCCGACGACGATCCTCGCCTCGTGCCCGGCTACACGGGCGCCGACGAGGACCTGGACCCTGACGCCTCGCGCACCGTCACCGAGGAGCTCGGGCTCGGCCGGGTCCGGGTGCTCTCACCCTGGGGACGCGACGACGCCGCCGACCGGTGGCGCGAGGGCGTCGGGGGACCCGACACCGAGATCGCCCGCGCAGCACCGTTCCCGTGCGAGACCTGCGGGTTCCTGGTACCGCTCGGTGGTGCGCTGGGCCGGGTATTCGGGGTGTGCGCGAACGAGCGCACGCCATTTGACGGCCACGTGGTCGCGCACGACCACGGATGCGGCGCGCACTCGGAGGTCCGGATCGGGCATTCGCTGCTGACGCTGTCCGGCCCGGTGTTCGACACGCTGTCGCACGAGCTCGTGGCGCACGGGCCCATCGGACCGGTCGCACCGGAACCCGCGGACGGCGCACCCGACGAGGAGCTCGGCCACGCCTGAGGGGCAGGGTGCAGTGGACCCGTTTGACACGGCGACGCTGCGTCGGCGTGTGCTGTCGGCGTGGACCGCGTCGCCGGCTCGATTCCGCGAGGATGCGAACGCCGAGGAGGACCTGGTCCGGGGAGCCTACCGGGACCGGCTCGTCGTCGAGCTGGCGCAGAACGCCGCGGACGCCGCTGTGCGCGCAGGTGTCCCCGGGCGGCTGCTACTACGCCTGGACGGGATGACGCTGACCGCGGCCAACATCGGTGCCGAGCTCGATGCCCCAGGGGTGGAGGCGCTGTCGACGTTGCGGGCTTCGGCCAAACGCGACGACGATGCGGCCGCGACCGTGGGCAGGTTCGGTGTGGGGTTCGCGGCCGTCCTCGCGGTGACCGACGCTCCGGCCGTGCTCTCCCGGTCGGGCGGGGTGCGGTGGTCGCGGACAGCGGCCCACGATGCGGCAGCAGCCGTGCCCGAGCTCGGCGCCGAGATCGCCCGCCGCGGCGACGCGGTCCCGGTACTGCGGCTCCCGTACCCAGCCGAGGGCGACGTGCCTGGGCCCTACGACACGGTCGTCTCCCTGCCGTTGCGCGACGACCGGGCGCGCGCACTGGTCCTGCGCCTTCTGTCCGGCATCGACGACGCGCTCGTGCTGACCCTGCCCGCGCTGACGGAGGTCGCGGTCGAGACCGACGGCGCGCGTCGGGTCCTGGCGGCGAGCCGCGAAGGTCCGGAGGTCACGGTCGACGACGGCGGCCGCCGCACCCGCTGGCGGCTCGCGCGCCGAGCCGGTCGGATCCCGCCTGAGCTGCTGGCCGACCGCCCGGTCGAAGAGCGGGCGCGACCGCTGTGGGAGGTCACGATCGCCGTTCCCGTCGACGACGAGGGCGCGCCGGCTGCTCTGCCCCCGTCGGTACCGAGAACCGTCCACGCCCCGACGCCGACCGACGAGAGAACCGCGTTGCCGGCTCTGGTCCTGGCGTCGCTCCCGCTGGACTCCTCGCGGCGGCGGACCGTGCCCGGACAGCTGGCCGACCTGGTGGTGGCGGAGGTCGGCCGCGCCTATGCGCAGCTCGCGTCGGGGCTGACCGGGCCGGGGGTGCTCGACCTCGTGCCCGGTCCGCTCGGAGCGGGTGAGCTGGACGCTGCACTGCATCGTGCGGTCGTCGCCGAGCTGGCCCGGACTCCACTCGTTCCGTCGATCGACGGCTCGACCCGGCTGCGCCCGGATCAGGTCGTCCTCGTCGCCGGTCTCGAGAGTGCGGCCGACCCAGCGGCCCTCGCCCCTGTCGTGGCCGGCTTGCCGGCTCCGGCGTGGTGGCGTGCCGACCCCTTGCGTCGGCTCGGCGCCCGTGAGTTCGCGCTGGTCGACGTCGTCGACCGGTTGGCCGAGTTGACCATGTCGCCCGCCCAGTGGCGACACCTCTATGCAGGCCTGGACGGCGCCGAGCCGGCGGCGCTCGCGGCGCTGCCGGTGCCCCTCTCCGACGGTCGGGTCGTCCGGGGGCCGCGCGGCGTGGTGCTGCCGACCGGTGGGGTTCGACCCGATCTGCTCGAGGCGCTCGGTCTGCGGGTGGTGGATCCGGATGCCGCCCACCCATTGCTCCGTCGGCTCGGCGCCGTCGACGGGACACCGGCCGCGGTCCTGCGCGATCCGGCCGTCCGGGCCGCCGTCGTCGCCCTCGGCGACGATGAGCTCGAGGGTGTCGTGGAGCAGCCGGCTGAGTTGGTCGACGCCGTCCTCGATCTGGTCGCGGTGTCCGGTGGCACGGTCGACGACGAGCCTTGGCTGGCGCGCCTCCCGCTGCCCGACGCGACCGGACGTGCCGTCCCGGCGCAGGACCTCCTGATGCCCGGATCGCCGGTGCTGAACCTGCTCGACGCCGATCCTGCCGAGCATGCGGTGTCAGCGGAGGTCGTCGACCGGTGGGGGGTACAGGTGCTCCACGCCGTCGGCGTGCGTGAGGGCTTCGGGGTGGTGCGGGATGCCGATGTGCCCCTCGACGACGAGTCTTGGCACGACCTCGACGACGAGAGTCGCTGGGTCGAGGCCGTCGTCGCCGGCCTGCCCAGGCAGGAGCTGCCCGCGCTGCTCGCGGAGCTCACGGCCGTCCGCGATCTCGATCTGGTGCGCGACGACGCGTGGCCCGCGGCGCTGGCCATGCTCGCAGCCGACCCCACGACCCGTTTGGCGCTGGTCGAGCCCGCGTACGCGTTGCTGGCCGACGGTTCGCGGCGCACGGTCACCCCCTACTCGGTCTGGTGGTTGCGTACGCATGCCCGGATCGGCGGCCGGAGTCTCGCGGAGTTGTGCGCACCAGATGCGGAGCCGCTGGTCAGGGCGCTGTTGCCTTCCGCGGAGCTCGACCTCGACCCCGCGGCGGCCACGGCATTGGGGCTGCCGCGAACGCTGGCGGATGTCGAGCCCAGCCTCCTCCTCGACCGGCTCGCCGACCCGGCGCTCGAACTCGCCGCACGCGACCTCGGCGTCGTGTACTCGGCGCTCACGTCGGTGGACGATGCAGCGGTGCCGTCCCCGGCGTACGTTCGGGTGCCCGACGGTGCCGGCTCGCGGATCATTCCGGCTGACGATGCGGTTGTCGCGGACGGTCCGCACTGGCTGCAGCTCGGTCTGCCTGCCGTCGTGCCCGGCGACACGGCTCTGGCCGAGGTCCTCGACCTGGATCTCGCCGGTGACGTCTACGGCGTGACGCCGAGCTCGCGGGGCGTCGCCACCCCCGTGCCGGAGGTCGTCCAAGCCGTGCTCGTCGATGCGCCGGAAACGTACGTCGAGCACGACGACCTGATCGTGGCGGGTCGTTCGGTCGACTGGTGGGTCGACGGAGCGAACACCGTGCACGCCGCGACGCCCGACGGCCTGGCACGAGGCCTGGCATGGTCCGCAGGTCGCTGGGAGCTGCGCCTCCTGGTCGCCGAGACGTTGCGCGATCCGGAGGCGACGCCTGCGCTGCTCGCGGAGCAGGCATACGAACCGGCGAGCCGGTGATCGACGCCACACCGTGGCACGTGTGGTGGCGAGCGTGTTCAGGGAATGCTCGCGTTATGCGTGATCAGAGCTGCCCACTGTGTCGTGGCCGTGAGGTGGACCCGGACATGGGTCGTGAGCAGGTCTGGGAGGACGCCCACTGGCGGCTGACCACGAGCATCGGGCCCGGGGACCCGACGCCCGGGTTCTCCTACCTCGAGCCCAAACGGCACATCCCCTCCATCGCCGATCTCGACGGTAGTGAGGCTGTGACGTTCGGCCTCGCTATCGCGCGAAGCGCGCAGGCGCTCAAGCACGCCACGGGTGCCGAGGCCGTCTTCGTGTACGTCTTCGGTGGACATATCCCGCACCTGCACGTGCACCTCGCGCCCCACACCGAGGGCGACGCGCTCAACTCCGCGATGCTGAAGGGCGAGATCGTCGAGGAGCCCTTGCCCACCGGCGCGGTCGCGCTGGTCAGCAGGGACTACCCCGCCCTCGACCAGGACGAGCTCCGGTCGGTCGCCGATCGGGTCCGGCGTCTGCTCAGTTGATCAGCGGTGAGATGCCAGGAACCGGGCGTCGGCCGACCGTGGACACACGTGTGGATAGCCTCTTGACCTATGGCGAAGCGGCGTCGGCGGACTCAGGGCACCCCGGAGGTGCACCCCCTCGACGTCGACGGCGTCCGCACCGTGGCCATCGGCACCGTCCTGTGGGCGGCGGCGTTCGTCGTTCTCGCGCTGCGGAAGGACAGCCTGGACGAACAGGGCCACGGCTGGTGGCTCTGGACCTGCCTGGCCGGGGTCGGGCTCGGACTGCTGGGCCTCGAGTACACACGCAAGCGCCGCGACGCCATCGCCCGCGCGCTGCTCGACGAGGAGGCCGACCTCCCCGACGAGGCCGAGCCGATCGACGGGGCCGAGGAGTTCGACGACGTCCAGACAGACCATGTCGAACCGGCGACCGGCCGCCGGGCCCGGCGCGCCGCCCGGAACGTCGACAGGCCGGAGCCGGTCGAGCCGGACCGGACGGCGGCCTTCCCGCCGCTGGACCTGGACCGGACCGACGAGTCGAGCGGTGCCCAGACCGGCGAGCCCGAGGACGCTGGCGACGATCTCGGCGAGGCCGGCGATCTGCCCCGCGGTGGGAGGCGCGCACGCCGGAACACGGGCCGAGGGGGCAAGCAGTCCACGGACGGCGGGGCGACCTACCGCGGCCGCCGCACCCGTCGCGGCTGAGGTCGAGTATCATGACCCAGCAGGCAGGTAGAGCTAATCGTTAGCAAAGGTAATGAGGTATGCTAACGGTCATGGCTGCCGTCATGACTGTTGCCCGCACGCACGCAGGGCTGTCCAGCACGCTGCGCCTGTCTGTGATGCGGCTGGCGAGGCGGTTGCGTGCCGAGCGGGAAGACGACTCGCTGACGCTCAACCAGCTCGCGACCCTCGGCACGCTCAACCGTCACGGGCCGATCACGCTCGGCGAGCTGGCCGCCCATGAGCGGGTCCAGCCACCGTCGATGACCAGGATCGTGTCCGCCCTCGAGGAGCGCGGGCTCGCAGTGCGCGAGCCGCACGCCGTCGACCGGCGTCTCGTCGTCGTCCGCATCACCGCCGAGGGCGCAGCCCTGATCGCGGCCGACCGTCGCCGGCGCGACGCCTGGCTGGCCCGCCGGCTGCGGGAGCTCACGCCCGCCGAGCACG
>Ga0184612_10000084_pt1 | contig 41974 bp, 45 predicted proteins | sample PLM3_60_coex_FD_133163 | JGI IMG/M metagenome (GOLD analysis project Ga0184612, IMG submission 133163) | Groundwater sediment microbial communities from an aquifer in East River, Colorado, USA - PLM3_60_coex | ecosystem: Environmental > Terrestrial > Soil > Riparian zone | place: USA: East... | reverse complement strand
TAGTTGCAGGAGGCCCGCCCCGAGCGCGGTTCTGTTTCGCGCGCATGATTGATGGAGGTTGGAGATGATGTATCCGCTTTCCCGCCGCGTGATGCTTGTTGCTTCGGCAGGTGCTGGCGCCCTGCTTGCCCTTCCCTTCGGGACGCGGGCGGCGGAGCCGGCCAAAGGTGGTCGTTTGGTCGTCGCCGCGGATTCCGAACCGCCAAATTTGAACCCGGCGATGATTGCTTCGAACGGCGTGTTCTTTGTGGCCAGCAAGGTGATCGAGCCACTGGCCGAAGCCTCCTACGAGGGCAAAGGCGGCTTGGTGCCGCGGCTCGCAACCGCGTGGGAAGGATCGCCCGACGGCAAGTCTGTCACTTTCAAGCTACGCGAAGGTGTCACGTGGCACGACGGCAAGCCTTTCACCTCGGCCGACGTTGCCTTCTCTGCGCTGAAGGTCTGGAAGGAACTGCAGAATCTGGGGCGGGTGGTGTTCAAGGAACTCACAGCGGTCGACACACCGGACGAACATACGGCCGTATTTCAGTTTGCCACACCGACGCCGTTTCAACTTATTCGCAATGCCCTACCGGCACTGACGTCTGTGGTGCCGAAGCATGTCTATGACGGCACCGACATCGCCAAGAACCCGGCCAATACTGCCCTGATTGGCACCGGGCCTTACAAGTTCGCGGAGCACAAGCCGGGTGAATACTATTTGCTCAAGCGCAACGAAGCCTATTGGGACAAGGACCGCCCCTATCTCGACGAGATCGTCTTCCAGGTGCTGCCGGACCGCGCCGCCGCCGGCAATGCGCTGGAAGCTGCGCAGATCGATCTTGCCGCATTCTCAGCCGTCCCGCTGGCGGATCTTGCGCGGATCGAGAAGGTGTCGGGCCTGAAGGTCTATGCCAATGGCTATGAAGGACTGACCTATCAGCTCGTGGTCGAGATCAACCATACGCGAAAGGAACTCTCTGACGTGCGTGTGCGACAGGCACTGGCCCATGCGATCGACCGCGACTTCGTGGTGAACACCATCTTCCTTGGCTATGCCAAACCGTCGACCGGTCCCATCCCGCAATACGACAAGACGTTCTATACCGACGACGTGCCGCGCTACCCATTCGACACGGCCAAGGCCAACGCACTGCTCGACGAGGCCGGCTACCCGAGGGGAGCAGACGGCACGCGCTTCAAATTGCGCTTGCTGCCGGCGCCGTTCTTCAACGAAACCAAACAGTTCGGCGACTATCTGCGCCAAGCCCTGGCTGTAGTCGGAATCGATGCCGAGATCGTCTCCAACGATACGCCCGCCCATATCAAAGCGGTCTATACCGATCATGCGTTCGATATCACCGTGGGACCGCCGGTCTATCGCGGCGATCCGGCAATCTCGACGACCATCTTGTTTCAGAGCGGACTGCCAGCCGGCGTACCCTTCTCGAATCAGTACGGCTACGCCAATCCAGCGGTGGACGATTTGATCAAGAAGGCGGCGGCGGCGATCGACGAGGCCGAGCGCGCCGAGATCTACAAGGCGTTCCAGAAGGCTGTTGTCGGTGATGTGGCGCTTATCAACGTGGCGGAGTTCAGCTTCATCACGGTGGCGAGCGAGAAGGTCCAGAACGTCTCCAACAATCCACGGTGGGCGGTATCGGGCTGGGCAGACACGTGGGTTCAGGCGTAGCCGGCATTCTGCGCGTTCGGGCGGGTGACGGTCGAACTCCGCCGATGGCAACTGGGCCGTAGATCGGAGCCTCGTGCGACGTGCCCTGATTCTCCTGCTACGGCGTTTGATCGGCGCGGTGCCGGTGCTGCTGATCGTGGCCGTCGGCGCTTTCCTTCTCTTGGAAGCTGCGCCCGGCGACGCGGTGGATGCCTACTTGGCCGCAACCGGCGGAGCGGATTCGGAGCGCGTCAGCGAACTACGCGCCGAGTGGGGACTTGACCGCGGGCCCTTGCAGCGATTCCTTGCCTATGCAGCGGCGCTGGCTCGCGGCGATCTCGGCTGGTCCACCGCCTTCCAGAGACCCGTCCTAGACGTGATTTCGGAGCGGCTGCCGAGCACGCTCATCCTGATGGGCCTCGCGACAGCGCTCGCCTTCGGCGTAGGGTCCCTCCTTGGCATCTTCGCCGGCGCACGCCCGGGAAGCCTCAGGGACCGCGCCCTGTCGCTGACCTCCCTCGCCGTCTATGCCATGCCGGGCTTCTGGCTCGGCCTCGTGCTCATCGTCATTTTCGCCGTCGACCTGCGATGGCTGCCGATCGGCGGTCTGGAGACGATCGCTTCGGGCAAATCCGGCCTCGACCGCTTCCTCGACATTGGCCGGCATCTCCTGCTGCCAGTGGCCTCGCTCGGCATAGTCTATCTCGCGCTTTACCTTCGGCTGATGCGCGACAGCATGGCTGAGATATGGAAGGAGGACTTCGTGCGCGCGGCGCGGGCACGCGGGATTCCCAGACGCCGGCTGATCCTGCGCCATGTGGCGCGCAATGCGCTGCTCCCCGTCGTGACCATGCTGGGGCTGCAATTCGGCTCGATGCTGGGCGGCAGCATCGTCGTCGAAGGCGTTTTCGCGATACCAGGTGTTGGGCGCCTCGCCTTGGAAGCCGTTTCGCAGCGCGACATACCGTTGCTCCTCGGCGTCATGCTGATCAGCGCAGTGATCGTGATTGCGGTCAATCTGCTGACGGACATCGCCTATGCCGTGCTCGATCCCCGCGTCGGCAGCAGCGGCACGGCGGCATGAAGATCCTGCGCGCCATGATCCTAACCGGCGAAGGCGCGGCCGGCCTCGGGGTGCTTACCTGCCTCGTCCTGGCGGCGTTGACCGCACCGCTGTTTTTCCCAGGCGATCCGCTGGCCATCGTCGGCCCGCCCCTGGTGTCGCCCTTCAGCGACACGGCCTATCCGCTCGGGACCGACCGCCTCGGCCGCAGTGTCACGGTCGAGCTCATTTACGGCGCGCGCACCACACTTCTCGTCGCGATCACCTCGGCCGCAACCGCGCTTGGCATCGGGGCGCTGGTGGGAACGCTCGCCGGATTCTTCGGCGGCATCGTGGACGAAGTGCTGATGCGGATCACCGAAGCCTTCCAGACTATACCGGCCTTCCTGCTGTCGCTTGCCTTCATCAGCGTGACAGGCCCGGCAATACCCACCATCGTTCTTGCGATCGCGCTCGGCGCCTGGCCGCAGCCGGCGCGGATCGCGCGTGCCGAGGTCCTATCGCTGCGCGAGCGCGATTTCGTCGCGGCCGCGCGCGTAGTCGGCATGCATCCATTGGAGATCGCCGTCCGCGAGATCCTGCTGAATGCCCTGACACCGGTCGTCTCGCTTGCCGCGGTTATCGTCGCGGCGGCGGTACTGATCGAAGCAGCGCTCTCCTTCCTGGGTCTGGGCGACCCGAACCGCGTGACCTGGGGATCCATGATCGCTGAAGGCCGCACAGTTCTGCGCGGGGCGCCGTTCCTGTCCATTGTGCCGGGCCTTGCGCTGGTCGTGACGGTACTAGCCGTGCACTTGACCGGCCGGGGCTTCGTTGCCGCGATTGGTGCCCGGAGAATCGAAGCATGAGCGCAGCGCCCTTTTTGTCGGTGCGCGGACTGGGCGTGCACTATCGCGACGGCCGGCGGCGCGTTGCCGCGCTTCACGATGTGGATTTCGACCTGGCGCTTGGAGGCAGGCTCGCGCTGGTAGGCGAAAGCGGTTCCGGCAAATCGACCCTCGCCCTGGCCATTGCGGGATTGCTGCCGGAAAACGCCAGTATCACCGGAACGATATCGTTCCCGTCCCTGGGTGCAGCGCCCCGTCCCGGGCGCGACCTGGGCGTCGTCTTCCAGGACCCCGGCGGCAGCCTCAATCCCGTGTTGAGCATCGGTGACCAAATCGCCGAAATCGTGGTCGTGCATCGCGGGGTGAGCTGGAGGGCCGCGCGCAGCATAGCGGCCGAGCTGCTTGACCGGGTGCGCATACCGCAAGCACAGGCGCGCCTCCATGGCTTCCCCCATGAGTTTTCGGGCGGCCAACGCCAACGCATTGCGATGGCCGCGGCGCTTGCGGGAGAACCTCGCCTCCTCATCGCGGACGAGCCGACGAGCGCGCTCGATACGGTGGTGCAGAGGGAGCTCGTGCTCTTGCTCGACGAACTGGTGCGCGAGAGAGGGCTCACGCTCCTGTTCGTCACTCACGATATCGCGCTTGCCTCCGAACTTGCCGATGAGGTCGCGGTGCTGCTGGGCGGTAGGATGGTGGAACACGGCCCGATCGGCAGCGTGTTCGCCGCCCCGGCGCACGCCTACACTAGAGCCCTACTCGAGACCCGGCTGGATCTTGACACGCCGCTCTCGGCGCGCCTGCTGGAGATCGACGGGCAAACGTTCACGGTCCGACGACCCAGCGAGATGTCCAATGGATAGGGCGCCGGTGCTCGAGGTGTCGGACCTCCGCAAGAGCTTCACGCATCGCGGCCGTACGACGATCGCGCTGCGGGGTGTTCACCTCGCCATCGGGCATAGAGAAACCCTGGCCCTGGCGGGGCCCTCTGGCTCCGGCAAGACGACGCTCGCCCGTTGTATCCTGCGGCTGATCGACCCCGATACCGGCGGCCTCCGATTTAACGGCATCGATCTAGCGGCCCTGCGCGGCGCCCAGTTGCGCGCGGTTCGGCCGCGCATTCAGATGGTTTTCCAGGATCCGATGGCCGCTTTCAATCCACGCGCCACGGTCGCGCGGATCGTCGAGGATCCGCTGAGAGTCCATGACCTGGTACCGCGCGCGGAACGGCGGGCGGCGGTACGAGACTTGCTGGCGAGAGTATCGCTCCCTGTCGACATTGCCGACCGAAGACCGCATGAGATTTCCGGCGGCCAGCGCCAAAGGGTTGCCATCGCCCGGGCCATCGCCACCCGACCGGACCTGATCGTGCTGGACGAGCCGGTGTCGTCACTTGACGTTTCGGTCAGGGCACAGATCCTGAACCTGTTGATGGATCTTCAGGCAGAGACCGGCGTCGCATACCTGCTTATTTCCCATGACCTCGCCGTGGTCCGCGCGGTGGCACGGCGCGTAGCCGTGATGGACGCCGGACGCATCGTCGAAAGCGGTGAAGCGTCGCAGGTTCTTGCGGCACCGCAATCTCCGGCGACCCTGGCAATGGTGCAAGCTGTGCCACGACTCAAGACGGTGGCGTGATCCCATGGCGACCGCCGCTCAGCGAACGGACGGGCCGGATTGACGTTCCAACGCCCGAGCGAGCGAGTTCACACGGCCTCGCCCCAAGGTTCAGCACGCAGAAACGCGAGAATATCGCGCAATATCAAAGTATCACGGAATCGAGCGCCTAGGACGCTTGGCCCGACGCGAACGTAGGGAGAAGAGCGAATGGTGCCCAGGGCCGGAATTGAACCAGCGACACGCGGATTTTCAGTCCGCTGCTCTACCAACTGAGCTACCTGGGCATTATCGCGGAGGATCGGTTGGAAGCCGTGGGCTTATAGAGAACTTCCTCCCCCCTGTCCAGCCGACGCAGCCCCGGTTCAGCCCTCCTCTCCGCCCCCTTCATCCTCTGGATTCAAGGCGTTAGCAGGGGCTCCCGGAACCCGGTAGTCGCCGCCGATCCAGCGTCCAAGATCGATGTCGGCGCAGCGCGCGGAGCAGAACGGACGGAACTTCGGGAGGGCGGGTTTTCTGCAGATCGGGCAGCGCCGGCGCCCCACCGCGGCTGCCGGCTTGCTCTTTGGATCCGATCCTCGGCGCGCTCGGCGCGCCTTTTCCAGATCTTCGACTTTGCCCATGGCTCCGCTGCTCAAATCCCGCTGCCGATCCACGGCCGCAATTCCTCGCGCGGCACGCGGTGACGACTGCCGCAGATCGTGCAGTCCTGCAGCAGCCGCGCCGCCAGAGTCGGCCCGCCGCGCTGGCGCGTCAACTCCAGCAGACCGAGCCGGGACATGGCGCCCACCCAGACCGGCTGGGGATCGCCGGCGACGGCGGTACGCAATCGATCGACCAGCTGCTGCCGCAGTTCGCGAGCGCGCAGATCGATGAAGTCGATGACGACAATGCCGCCGAGATTGCGCAGCCGGATTTGCCCGGCCACCTCTGTTGCGGCTTCGAGATTGATCTTAAGAAAACTCCGCTCCGCCTTTGCACCCACCCCTTCCAGTGCCGCCTTGCCGCTGTCGACGTCGATAACCGTCATGGCCCGGGTCGCGGCGAAATGCAGCATTGCGCCGGACGGGAGGACGACCTCGTCGGCCAAGGCTTCGTCGATCTGCTCCTCTAGCTCCGCCACCGAGGGCAGCCAGTCGCGACGCGGATGGAAGGTTACTTTCTCGGCCAGGTCATCGTCGAGCGTGCGGCAGAGAGCCGCGACCTGCGTTGCGGCCACGCGCGTATCGCAGAGTATCTCCCCGAGCGAGGACACATGGGCGCGGATAAATTCGAGCAGCGGCTCCGGCGCAGGATGCAAGATCTGCGGTCCGCGCGCGGCCGCGGCCTTGCTCTCGATCTCCGCCCATTTTACTTGCAACGACTCCGCCTCGGCAGGCAGCAGCGCCGCATCGGCCCCGATGGCCGGAGGGCGCAGACTGATGTTTCGCCGCAAATCGCCAATGGTCCCCAACGCACGCTGAAGACCTTGTTTTTCGGCGTCGGTAATTCCATCGGGGTAGGTTGGACTCTTCGCAGAGGGCGCTAGCGACAATCGGTACCCCGTCATGACCGGCCGCCCCGTCAGCCGCATCGCTTTGCCATCGAACGGCTCGCGGGTGGCCTGAACGATCAGGCTCTGCCCTTCCGTCATGCCGGGCGGCGCGTCGCGCAGCGGAAGGAAACCCACCTGGCCGACGCCGCAATCGACGAAGGCAGCCTCAAGCCCGCGATCGATCTTCGTGACTCGCCCGAGATAGATCTGGCCGATCAGTGATGTCTCGCCGGCTCCCATGATCGAAAAATCGCACAGGCGATCATCGCGAACCGCCGCGATGCGCCGGCTTGCTTTTTCCGTGGCGATCAGCAGGCGCAACGGCGCCGATCTTTCCCGGCGTGGTGTCATAGGGGAAAGCCTAGACCGCGGAGCATCGCCGCGCTGTCGCTGAGGGACAGGCCCACGACATTCGAATAGGACCCGCGAATCCAGGGAATCAACATTGCGGCGCGGCCCTGGATGGCGTAGCCGCCAGCCTTGCCCTGCCACTCGCCACCGGCGACATAAGCTTCCACCTCCTCCGCCGTCAGTCGCTTGAAGCAGACTGTGGTGGTTACGACCCGGCTCCGCTCCCGGCCGTCGGGCGCGATCACGGCGATGCCGCCGAGCACGCGGTGCCGCCGTCCCGAAAGCAGCTTCAAGCAGCGGCGCGCCGCTGCGGCATCTTCCGCTTTCGGCATCAGGCGCCGGCCGCACGCGACTACCGTATCGGCCGCCAGCACGAAGGCGCCGGGATTGCGGACCGCCACGGGCCGCACTTTCGCCAGTGCGATGCGCCGCGCGTAGGCTGAGGGCGTTTCCCGTGGATGTGGCGATTCGTCGATGTCGGCGGGATCGATCGCCGGTTCCAAGCCGATCTGCAACAACAAATCCTGACGCCGCGGCGACGCGGAAGCCAGCACCAACGTCACAGCCTGCTGCAAGGTCAAAACCGCCGCGCCTGTTCGCGCATGCGGATCATCGCGGAGCCGCCGGCAGGCAGCACCATCGTTTTCGGGCCTAGCAGAATTGGCCTCATTTGAATCGAAATGTAATTCGTCCCTTGGTGAGATCGTACGGAGTCATTTCGACATTGACGCGATCGCCCGCCAGAACACGGATGCGGTTCTTTCGCATCTTTCCGGAAGTATGTGCGAGCACCTCGTGCTCGTTGTCCAGCTTGACCCTAAACATGGCGTTCGGCAGCAACTCCGTAACCGTACCCGGAAACTCGATCAGGTCTTCCTTTGGCATTCAGTTCCCTTTGTCGGCGCCGCGGCCCCCTGCGCGGCCATTCGAGTCGCGGATACTAGCGCCAAGGTCGACGCGATGAAAAGCCCCGGCAACAACGTCAAAGAGCCGGCACCAGGCCGGCCGGAAAGCGCTGACGGATGCGCCGCATCAATTGATCGCGAACCTCGCGATAAGCATCCATCCGCACGTCGCGGCTGCCTTCGATGAGGCTGGGGTCGAAAGTATTCCAGAACTCCACTTCGCAGGCCATCGTCCGAGTCAATTCCAAAGCCTTGTGGTGGGCCTCCGGCGACATGGAAATAATCAGGTCAAAAGAGGTGTCTTCCAGATCGTCGAACGTCTTCGGCCGATGACGGCCGATATCGATGCCGATTTCATCCATCGCGACGATGGCAAAAGGATCAAGTTCGCCGCCGCGAACTCCGACCGAATCGACGAAGACATGCTTGCCATGGAGCATTTTCAAGATGCCCTCCGCCATCGGGGAGCGCAGGGCATTCATAGTGCAACAGAAGAGAACGCTGCCGGGAAGATCAGCCATGCCGGTGCTTAGCCCCGGATATGCAGGACGCAGATCAGCGTAAACAGTCGCCGGGCGGTATTGCCGTCGACCTCGATCTTGCCCGCCAGCCGTTCCCTCAGCAGCTCGGCGCCTTCATTGTGGAGCCCGCGCCTTCCCATATCGATGGCCTCGATCTGGGAAGGCGACGAGGTCTTGATGGCAGCATAGTAACTTTCGCAAACGGTGAAGTAGTCCTTCACCACACGGCGGAACGGCCCCAGGGCCAGCATCACCTTGCCGACCGTCCCGTCTGAGTCGGTCCGGATATCGAACACCAGGCGGCTTTCCTCGATCGACAGGTGCAGATTGTAGGGCCCGCCCTCGCTGCCGACGGGAGCGAATCTGTTTTCCTCGATCAAATCGAAGATTGCGACAGCCCGCTCATGCTCCACTTCGGCGCTGCGGCGCACCACCGAGCGTTCGTCAAGCGACACATTTACGATGCGATGGTTGTCGGGGGACGCGGGCTCGCTCACACCGGCCTCAATGTTTTGCGCGCCGGCGCGACGTCTGCTCGGCGGGAAGCGGCAAGAATACGCGCTTCCGAGCGAAATGTAAGGCGGGCGCCCCGACCCCGAACAGCACGCCGCTGATCAGCGCGATCCCGCTGGGCTGGCATCGTCGGGATGGCGCGGCCGTCGGCGGGTCGGCCAGGAAGGACCGAAATCCTCGAGAAAACAGCGCAATTCTCCGACTTCGAGCTTGATCGCGCCGCCGCCGGCGAACAGCAGAATCACCGCGCCCGGTTCGCTATGGATGGTCAGCATGGCCAGGATTTCCCGCCGATTGCGCAGATCGATCGACCTTGTGCGGACGGCCGACACGTTCTCGAAGGTCAGGCCGCAGAGCACGCGTTCATAGACCGGGCTGGTATCGTTTTTGTCCCAGAAGGGCGCATCCCTGTCGCCCGGCGGCCGGGCGGCATCCTTCGCCCCCGGCCCATCGCCATCGCCGGACGCCAGATCCCAACGAAACCGGTTGAGCACCAGGACGAAGCGTTTCTCGTCCTCGAGATAGGCCATCTCGCTCAGCGGCACGAGCGCATCCTGACAGAAGGCGGCGATCACCTGCAGATCCTCCGCATCCGCCGCGCTGAGCTTGAGCCTTGTCTCGTTCATTCCTTGAGCCGTTCGATTTGCGCGCCGCAGGCCGCCAGCTTGTCCACCAGCCGCTCATAGCCGCGATCCAGATGATACACCCGGTTCAACACGGTTTGGCCCTCGGCCGCCAGCCCGGCGATGACCAGCGAGACGGAGGCCCGGAGATCCGTCGCCATGACGGGCGCTCCGGTGAGGCGCTTCACGCCGCGAATCATCGCCGATGCGCCGTGCACATTGATGTTCGCGCCCATGCGGCAGAGCTCCGGCACATGCATGAAGCGGTTCTCGAAGATGGTCTCCGTCACCATGGCGGCGCCGCTGGCCGAGGTCATGAGGGCCATGAATTGCGCCTGCAGGTCGGTCGGAAATCCCGGGAACGGCTCCGTCATCACATCGACTCCCAGCAGTTCGCCGTTGGCGCGCCGGGCGCGGAAGCCCGCTTCCGTCGGCGTGATTTCGACGCCGGCCCGGGTCAGCGTCTGGGCGACCGCGCCGATATCGTCGACCCGGCCGCCGACCAGTTCCACATCGCCGTCGGTGACGGCGGCGGCCATGGCAAAAGTGCCGGTTTCAATTCGATCGGCGATCACCGTATGGGTCGCGCCATGGAGACGCTCGGCGCCCTGGATCGTCAGCGTATCCGTGCCGATGCCGCCGATATCGGCGCCCATGGCGACAAGGCAATGGGCGAGATCGGCAATTTCGGGCTCGCGCGCCGCATTGACGAGGACGGTTTCACCATGGGCTATGCTGGCCGCCATCAGCAGATTCTCCGTCGCCCCGACTGACACGTTCGGGAAAACGATGCGGGCACCGGACAGGCCCTTAGGCGCCGACGCCGCGACATAGCCGTCGACCAGCTCGATCACGGCGCCCATCTGCGCCAGGCCTTTCAGATGCAGATCGATGGGCCGCGTGCCGATGGCGCAGCCGCCGGGCAATGAGACCTTGGCCTTACCTTCCCGCGCCAGCAGCGGGCCGAGCACCAGCACGGAGGCGCGCATCTTGCGCACCAGGTCATAGGATGCCGTCGTGTCCTTGATCGTCGCCGCCTGCAGCTTCATGCGGTGGGCGGTCCCCGAACCGCCATCGAATTCGATGGCCGCGCCCAGCTCGGTCAGCAGGCTGGCCATGGTGCCGATATCGCCGAGACCCGGAATGTTCTCGAGCCAGAGCGGCTCGTCGATCAACAGCGCGGCCGCCATCAGCGGCAATGCCGCGTTCTTGGCGCCGCTGACGAGAATCCGGCCTTTCAACGGGTGGCCGCCGATGATCCTGATCTTGTCCATGCTGTGTTGTCGGTAACCTTCAATCGGATGCGGCGCGGCCCCTATAGCCGCGGCAAGGTGACGCCCTTCTGTTTCATATATTTGCCGGCGCGGTCGGCGTAGGAAATCTCGCAGGGCCGGTCGCCCTTCAGGAACAGGAACTGACAGGCGCCCTCGTTGGCATAGATGCGGGCCGGCAGCGGCGTGGTGTTGGAGAACTCCAGCGTCACATGCCCCTCCCACTCCGGTTCCAGCGGTGTGACATTGACGATGATGCCGCAGCGGGCATAGGTGGATTTTCCCAGGCAGATGACCAGCACGTCGCGCGGCACGCGGAAATACTCCACCGTGCGGGCGAGCGCAAAGCTGTTTGGCGGAATGATGCAGACATCGGTCTTGCGGTCGACGAAACTGTCGGTGGAGAAATGCTTGGGATCGACGATGGCGCTGTCCACGTTGGTGAAGATCTTGAACTCATCGGCGACCCGCGCGTCATAGCCATAGGAGGAGAGGCCGAAAGAGATCACACCGTCCCGGCGCTGGCTTTCGACGAATGGCTCGATCATGGCGTGCTTTGCGGCCATTTCGCGGATCCAGCTGTCGGACATGATGGTCATAAGGGGGCCTTCCTGTGGCGCCAAGCCTGGAGTGCGCCCGCCCGAATCGGAAGGACACGCCCAAGCAGCGGGTTCTACTTGAAGGAAGGGGCCGCCTCAAGGCGGCAGGGCGGCGGCCGAAGGGCCATCGGAAGGGCGAAAATATCGAGGTGGAAAAGGGGGATGGGCGGGTCTGGCGGACCGTGCCGGCAGCGCCGGTCTCAGCGGTCGGATCTGCCGGCTTTGGGTGGCGAATCGCCGGCGGGAGATGCCTCTCCCGACCCCGCCGCGGGGTCCGCAGCGCGCGACCGCTGCTGCGCCTTGCGGCGGGCAAGGTTGAGCCGAAGCGCTTCAGCCTCGCGGGCGCGTCGCGATGGCTTTTTTTCCGGCGGTGGATTCTGATCCTGGCTCAAGACGCGGCTCCTCCCTGGGCGATGGCGGCCGCATTGTTCTATGCCGGAACCAAGGCTATGTCAGCCCGAGAGACGGCATAAATTGCTGGCTGGCCAGGGGCTTGGCGGGCAGGACTTGCAGGCGCGGCTTGCTTGCCAGTGGTGACCCCCTGTGGCATGTTGCGCGCCTTTATCGGCGCCGCCGTAGCTCAGTGGTAGAGCGCGCCCTTGGTAAGGGCGAGGTCGGAAGTTCAATCCTTCTCGGCGGCACCATGATCTCGTCTCGGCTCCATCGCTCATTTGGGACAATCGTCCCGGCATAAGCATTCATACTTGCCGTTCAGCTCGTCGACTTGCTGAAGAGTTTGCGGCGTATCCTGATCCGCGGCATGGATCGGCTCATAGATCAGGCAGAAATCATGGACGGCGGTACTTCCGCCGCACCCGCTCAGCCCAATCGCGATCAGCGCCGCTGCGAACTGCCTCCGCCACCTGTTTTGCCTTGTCGATTGCATCGAGAGCTCCCTTCTGATGCTCGATGACGATTTCCTGACGTCCGGACCGCGTCGCGCCGCGCTTGATGCTGCGGACCATCAGAAAGATGCCCGCCGACACCGCCGCCACGATGACGGCGATGCCGGCAATCACATTCAGGCTCATGGCCCGCTCAAACGGCGCTCGCCGCGCGCTTTGCGAAAATCGACCATAAGACGCCACCGATGGCGATGAAGCCGCCGACGACTGCCTGCAGATCGCCATCGCTGATGGTGCCGTTGGTCACGAGAAATCCGCCGCCGAAGGTCAGCAGGTGACGGATCAGTCCGCCGATCATGTCCCAGCTCATTTTGTCAGTTCTCCTTTGCTAGAGGTCTTCGAGATACAACTGCGCCTCCGTCAATCGGCGGCGCGTCAGGCCCAGGAGCGCGCGGCCCCCGGCCCTGTTCCACTTTAGAAATTCGGCGGCGGCGTCCTGATCGCAGCCGGCATTGACCAGCGCGAGCAAGGTACTGTCGCCCAAGCCCTCGGCCTTGCTGTCCGCATCGATGTCCAGACCGACATTGAAGGCGAAGCTGACGAGGGCATCAAATTGCGACGGCTTGACCGGCCGCTTCAGGAGGAGCGCAGCACCGGCCTCGAATTGCCGAAGATCGGCGCGCAACAGAGTTTCGGCCTGATCGGCTGCGATGGTCTGTCCCATCCTGGCTGTCTTCGTATGGCCGTAGCCAATCGTGGGTACGCCAACCGCATCCAGATAAGCCGTGAGGCGCAAGCCCTCGTAGCGCCTGATGAGACCCACGCCTCGCTCCGTGATTCGCATCATCCGCTCCCCGAAATCCAATCCTTGATCGCCGACACCAGCCCGCCAGCCGTGCCGCCGGCGGCAAGCCCTGCGCCGGCCAGAAGTCCGATCGTGCGGTTCCTCGCCTGGTCCTGGGCCGACCGCAGATCCCGAATGCTGTCCTTGACCTCTCGCAGCGTCGCCTTGGTTTCGGCGCGATCCTGCTCGCTTTCCTCATGCGCCTGCTTCAGCTTGCCGATGTCCTCCTTGATCTCCATCAGGGAGGACAGGACCATGTTCAGATCGGCCATTGGGCGCCTCGATTTCCGCAATCTCGTTTGGACTCGCGGCAAATTATGGCGGCGCCACTGGGGACGCGCCCTCGCGCACGTGGCATCGCCATGAGCGACACGTCGCTGTGGTAGGAAGTTTCGTAGAAAGCCGACGGCGGCTATTCGAAGGAGCTTTGTCCCTTGCTGTCTGGCAGCCGGACTTCGAACGTCATCGGCGTCGCGAAAACCGGTGGCAAACTGGCCAGAATTCTCAACATGCCGAAGCGTCGCAGCATGCTATAGGCGATCGCAACGACGGGTCGGCTCCCCTGCCGCTCTCTGTACTGTTGATCGACATCCAACCGAGAAAATGCCTTGTACATCGTTCCGCGCGAAAAACTGCAGGCGAAACCGTGCATTGAGAACGCATGCCGCATCTGGCCCAAAGTCACGAAATTCAACGACCGCCAAAGCTCTGTGCGGCGAACGCCCGGCAACAGCCAAGCAGTCAGCCGCGGGAACAGCGGCACCAACGGCACGCCGAAATGCGGCTCATACGGGATGAGATAGTTTGGGCAGGTATGCCGCATGACTCCGCCGGGCTTCAACACCCCGCACATCGCGCCGATCGCCGACTTCAAGTCTGGAATATGCTCCAGAACATTGACGGAGAAAATCACATCGAAGACGCCATGCTGCGCCGGCAGCAACTCCTCGGCACCCAAGGACAGATAGGTCAGATCTTGAACCTTCAGCCGATCTCGAAGACAGAAGCCAATCAGCGCATTCTGGTCGAATCCCCCGCGTCCGGGCTCTATCGGCACCACATCGACACCCTGCCGATGGAGCACGAGGGATACGATCCCTATCCCCGCCCCGACCTCGAGCACGCGCTTTCCGGTTAGATCGATCCCCTCCAGCAGCGACAGACCGACCGCCGCTTCGCTGAGAGACGTCCGAATGCGCGATTCGATCTCGGATTTAGGCCGGGACAGCCGCTTTGAGCATTCCTGCAGAAAGCCGTCGTTCTCGAGGACGGCTCGAATGTCGTCGATGACTTTGTGTGTGAGATCCAATTGCACACTCATCCCGGTCGATGGTCAGTCTCGTTGTAGTTGGATCGAAGGTCGACACTTCGTGAACTCGTCGCAAACTGACCACAGTCAAGCTTGAGTCAGCAATCGAAACAGGATAGCATTGCTTGTCTTCTGTATCAAAGTTGGAGCGCAACTGAGATGCGAGAGCAGTTCTCGACACATTTGTGGCACGCCCTAGTCGCACTATCTCCAATTGCTGCTGCCGCTGCACTGTTCTGGTTATTCAAGTAGATTAGAGCTGGGGTGCCACCTCAGCCACACGAAGGCGTGACTTGTTCAGCGTCCCAAAAATCCTAGTTCCTGCCTGACCGTTGAACGTAACCGTGGTTGCTGCTTCACCACCTGCCCGAATCTTGAACGTAGTAGCCGATGTTCCCCCGGCTAACATAGTGTGCAAGAGCCTCGTAGGTGCGGCTTGGTTGACGTTCGAGCTCGCCACAATCGTCGCCGCAAGGGCATCAGCAACACTGTCTTGAAACAAGGCGGCCGTAATAAAGACGCCAGCCGCGCTACCGGAAAAGATCCCCTCGAATTCGACTAGCAATTTGTTGTTAGCGTTTACGGGCGTAATGGATACGGAAATATACTCGTCGCCCTCTACGTTCTGCGGAATGGTATCGTCCTGTGGGATTTGCGTCGTTCCCGTTGCAGCTGCCGAAGCAACACTTTCCACAATCTGAACTACGCGGCCACCGAGCCCACTTATTGTTATCGGATTTCCATCCTGCCTCTTATACCCCAAGCACACCCAATTCCCGGAACCCAGCGACAGAAACTCCGCCGTGTCGTTCGCGGCAGTCACGATGTTGCCGCCGCCCGGCAGGATCAGCGACGTTCCGTTGTGCGTCAGGGTCAGCGCGGCGGCGAAGCGTACGCTGCGTCGGATTCCGGCGTTGGCCGTGCCCAAGCTAGCAATCGTCGTCGTACCGGTGATGATCACGTTGTTCGAAGCCGCCGCGCCGATGTTGGTCGTCGCCGCGCTGGCCACACTCGCCTCGGCCGCGTCGTTGAGCGCCGCGCCCAGGGTCACGGTGCCGTTGAAGACCTGCGGCGCCGTGAACGTGCCCGCAACATCGGTGCGGGCGGCATTGGCGGGCAGCGCCGAGTTGTTGCGGCTGAGGATGCCGAGATAGACGGTCAGCGTCTCGTTCTGCAGGTTGCCGCTGTCCCAGGTCACGGTAACCGTCGTGTTGCTGGAAAAGGCGCTCGAGGCGATGGTGCCGTAGATCGTGCCGGTCAGCGCGCCTACCGCTTTGATCCGCCGCCCCGTGTGATAGGCCGCGGTCACGTTGGCGCCGGTCACCGAGAAGCTGGTCGCCGAGCCATAGGCGATCCCGTGGGCGCCGTCGCCATCGCCGTAGATGACCCATTCCGAGTCGTTATACCACTCGATTGTGTCCGCGACATCCGTAGATACCACCTTGCTGCGGCCTTCCATCTCGTTGCCGAAGGGCTGACCCAGATAGTAGTCGAGCGCCTTGCGCCGCTGCTCCGACAGCTCGCCGCCAATATGGCCGATCGAGTCGGCGATCTCCGCCGACAGAATGGCCTTGAGTTCGCTTTCCGTCATCTTGCTCATCGCACATATCTCCCCGCGGCGTTGCGGCGCCGCGGCTCGGTCGGGGGCGGCGCGGCGGGTGATTGGGCTTCTTCCACACGAGGCGATGCGACCGCGACAGATCGCTGCAATTCATCCAGCCGTATCTCAAGCTGCCGCACGCGCCGTTCCAGTTCGATGCTCATACAATTCCTTCCTCCGAGTATTTGATCGGTTCCATGGGTTTGCTTTCGGCCGATGGGAGGCCGACGGCCAGATAGCGAAAGGCATCGGCGCCGTGGCTGCTCCAGTCGTGGACGGGCGTAGGACGGAAATTTCCCAGGCTGATATCGAAGGCGCGCCGATAGTTGCGCAGCGCTTCCACGCCGCGGGCGCATTTCTCCGCATCGAACCAGCAGCGGGGCAGCAATGCCCGAACCGCCTGGATACCGTCATCGACCTTGAGCTGCGGCACCACTTTCGCCCGAATGCCGAGGCCCGCGAGCACTTCGAGCCGGCTCTTGCCGGTCCCCATTTCCTGAACCTGGACGTCGTGGGGCAACAAATGCTCGGCATAAACATAAGGCCGGTCGCGCAATTCTTTGGCGTAGTAGTCGAGGCCCACGCCGCTGCTTTCGAGATAATCGATCAGGCGCACTTCATGCCCCACGATCTGACAGAACCAGATGGCCGTCGAATCCCCGATGCCCAGATCCCAGGCCGTCGTCACCTGTACCGTCGGTTCCCACGGCACGCGGCGGATTCTTTTCTCGCTGTCGGCCGCCGCCATCAGTTTCCCGTAGTAGCTGCCGGCCTGCGGCGATTCGAAGGAGCATTCGAATTCCTGAGCGTATTCTTCCTCGCTCATCTCGCGCCGCGCCGCCGCCAGCTCCGACTCGCCGATGATTCCGGTTTCGCTGGCGCGATGGATGGCGGTGAACCAGTCCTTGTCCCGGCGCGCCCGGTCATAAAGTTTCCAGAACGCATTGCGCCCCCGCGGGGTGCCGATGAAAACCGCCCAGCCCAGGCGGTCCGTCAGCGCCGGCCGTACGATCTCCGACCAGATGCGCGGCTCCATCTGCGCATACTCGTCGAGCACGATGCCGTCGAAATAGAGCCCGCGCAGCCGGTCCGGGAAATCGGCGCCGAACAATGAGATGCGCGCGCCGTTGGGAAAATCGCAGCGCAGTTCGGACTCGTGATGCCTGATGTCGTCGATCTCGCGGGTGAAGCGCTTCAGGTAATCCCAGACGACATTCTTTGCCTGGCGGTAGAACGGCGCCAGATAGGCATAGCGCGGCGCTTCCTTTCCGCTCTTGATAGCTTTATCGATCAGCTCATTGACCGCGAAGACGGTCTTTCCGAACCGGCGATGGGCGACGAGCACGTTGAACCTCTTGAGGGCGTCGTGCAGCTCCTGCTGTTGGGCGCGCGGAACATAGAGCCGCCGGGCAGGAAGAGCCGGAGTCGGCACGGCGCTGGTCTTCCGGGTCCTTTTCTGACGGATCGCCACGAGCTGCCTGCGCTCCCCTGCGGAAAAACAAATGGGGCGGCCGATTGCCGCCCCACTATCATTTCAGTATATGAATATTTTCCTAGTTGTCAACAGGAAAGTTGCGCGATCTCGAGAGGGCGTCCAGGCCGGCCCGAATCGCCGCCAGCTGCCGGGCGCCCTTCTCCGTCCGGCCGCCGCCGAGGATCAGCGGCATCCGGCCGAATACCGCAGCATCCTCCGTCGCCTCGCAGATTTGCCGCCCGGCCGACATCAGACGGCGTTTCGCGCTGCGGAACTGCGCCTCGATCCGCGCCTGCAACGCCTCCGGGCGTTCGCTGCCGCCCCCGGGAACCGACAGCAGTTCGCGGTAGAGGTGGTCGTAACTCACCTGCACCCGGCCGACCGCCTGCCGGTAGAGACCGGCATAGCGGCATCCGGCTTCATGTTGATCGCGGTCGATCAATTGCCGCAGCCAGAGCATGCCCAGCGGATACTCGGTCAGCGCAGGATCGCCGCCTGCCGCCAGCTTGCGCCGGTAGGTCTGGATCTCCGGTGTGCCTCGATCGACGTCCGTTCGCGCCTTGCGCGGACGGCCGCGCCGCGATTTCGCATTCAATGCACGCATGAGTTTACTCCGATCGCGCCAGCCTCGATCAGCCTTCGCTTCCCACCAACCCGAGCGCCCATCGCCGCGCCCATTCCGTCAGCCAGAGGGCACGCTCGGCGCTCATGTTGCTGTTGATGATTTCCAGGCTGCCATCGACCGTGACGCCGATGCCGATTACTTGCCGCCAGCCGGCGCCCGTCATTTGCCCGATCGCCTCGCACGGCGTCATGCTGTCCTTGGCCGGCAGCGCCACTACTTCGCCCATTTCCTCGATCCTCCCTGTTGAAATCACCATTCGATGAAGCCTTTGGTTGCCGCCACCGCGTTCTGCCAGGCGTCCGACTCCTTGCAGGGCGCGCAGATACGCTCGCCCGGGCCGCTACCCCGGAAAACCTGCCGGCATCTGAGACAGAGCCGGTACCGCCGCCGGCGCGGCCCCGCCGCCGTCTTGGACGCTGAAAATCCGGATGGCGGGGTCGCGGCGGCGCTCTCGGTCATACGCAGGATATTACGCATCCTGCGGACGCTTGTCAACCGCGAATTACATATGCTAAACGTATACAGCGTACAATGAGGTTGACCCATGAGCGAAATTTCCGAAGCGGCACGCCAACTCAAGGCTCTGCGCGAACAGGCGGGCCTTTCCATGCGCGTGGTCGCAGATTCCCTGGGCTGGCGGCTGACCAAGTACCAGCACTACGAAGACCGCTACCGCCGGCGCTTCCTGCCGATCGAGCTGGCCCGGCATCTGGCGGATCTGTTCTCGCCCCAAGGCGTCAATCCGGCCGAGGTGATGGAACTGGCCGGCGTCGGCGTCGATCGCAGCCTGCCGGGATCCGGGGTCATTATCCGGCCGGGCGAGGCCGGCGCCCAGCCGACAGCGCAGCGGGACTTGCCCGTCATGGGCGCCGTGCGTGGCGGTTCCACGGGCTTTTACTTCAATGACGGCGATCCCAAGGAATATGTGGAGCGGCCGGCCAGCCTGGCCGGGGCCACCAATGCCTTTGCCCTCTATGTCGATGGCGACAGCATGGAGCCGCGCTATTTTGCCGGCGAGGTCCTGTATGTGAATCCCAACCGGCCGCTGACCAAGAACTGCTTTGTCGCCGTCGAGCTGGTGGATGGGCGCGGCATCATCAAGCAGTTCCTGCGGCGCAGCGACGAGCAGGTGGTGCTGCATCAGTTCAATCCGCCCAAGGACATCAAGCTGCCGTCGAAGGACATCAAGAACATCTACCGCATCGTCGCCGCGGGCGAAGCCGGCTGAGGGTCTGAATCGGATTTAACCCGATTCGCGTCGACGGGCACTTGACTTCCGGGCCTGTATTACGCATAATACAACAAATGCGTAATCCGGGAGGTCGTCCATGCCGTTTAATTCCCGCGAGCTCAGCGTGCTCGCCTATGCCAATGGCTTCACGCTCTGGCACTACCGCACATCCGACCAGGCCGCTGAGCTTGATGGCGGCGTGTGCTATTTCGCCGGTGCCGACGAGCTGTTGCGGGAGGGCGATCAGATCATCGTCAATCTGCAGGAAGGCAACAGGCCCGCGCTTGTCAACCTCGTGGTGACGGCCATCGAACAGCCGGGCCGGGTCTGCGTCGCAAGGGTCTAGCCCAAAAGACTTCAGACCGCCGGCGTTGCACCGGCGGTCTGAAATCGTCGCTAGAACTGGGGTTGTTGCGTGTGGAAGTTAGAAAATCACGAAGGAGGCGATGAACACGTAAGCGGCTCCGAATAGAGCCAGACATACTGTCGAATGGAACATGTCTGCCCTCCGTCTGCTTGCGGGGGAAACCTAGTCCAGATTTTGCGCCCGCCACTGTGATATCGCCGTGGGCTTAATGTGGCGGTCAATGCGGTTAAAATTTTATTTCAAATCTCATAGAATTCTATCGATTGACGTCTACGACGACCCGGCCCCGCACCTTGCCGGCCAGGATATCGCCGGCCTTTGACGGCAAATCTCCCAATGAAATCAATGATGTGATTCTTTCGAGCGCTTGTGCATCGAGCTCGAGAGCCAGCCGGCCCCAAGCCGACTCGCGTTCGAGGCGGGGCGAATTGACGGAGTCGATGCCCAAAAGGTTAACACCCCGCAGGAGGAAGGGAATAACCGTCGTTTCCAGTTTATTCCCGCCCGCCAGGCCACAGGACGCCACAGAGCCCCGATGCTTCAGGCTGGCCAGCACATTGGACAGCGTGGCACCGCCCACCGCATCGACGCAACCGGCCCAGCGTTCGCTCTCCAGCGGCCGCGCCGGCAGATTCGCCAGCGACACCCGGTCGACGATCGTCTTGGCGCCAAGGCCATGCAGATAGTCATGGGTGTCCGGCCGGCCCGTCGAGGCGGCAACCGAGTATCCGAGCCGGCTCAGCAGCGCGACCGCGACGCTGCCGACGCCGCCGGCGGCGCCCGTCACCAGCACCTCGCCTCTATCGGGCGTGACGCCATGCTGCTGCAGCGCCATGACCGCCAGCATGGCGGTGAACCCAGCCGTGCCGACCGCCATTGCGTTTTTCGCGCTCATCCCCGGCGGCAGCTTGACCAGCCAATCGGATTTCACCCGCGCCTTCTGCGCATAGCCGCCCCAATGGGTTTCGCCGACACGCCAGCCGGTGAGGATCACATCCTCGCCGACCTTCCATCCGGGCGCCGAGGAAGCGCTGATCTTGCCGGCGAAATCCACCCCGGGGACATGGGGATACTGCCGCACCAGGCGGCCGAGACCCTTCAGGATCATGCCGTCCTTGTAGTTGAGGGTGGAGTACTGGATGTCGACCGTTACATCGCCGGCCGGCAATTGCGCCTCGTCGATATCCTCCACTGCCGCGCTGACCTTGCCTTCCTGTTCCCGCAGCAGAATTCCTTTGAACATGCCTGCTCCACTCTTCTCGTCCGCATTTGTAATTCAGCGCAGCCGCTCGAGCACGCTGACATAGTTGGCGACCGCCGCGCCGCCCATGTTGAAAATTCCCGCCAGCTTGGCGCCGGGGATCTGCATGCCGCCCGCATCTTGCATCAGCTGCATGGAGGCCATCACATGCATGGACACTCCGGTGGCGCCGATGGGATGGCCTTTTGCCTTGAGGCCGCCGGATGGATTGACCGGCAGCCGGCCCGATTTTTCCGTCCAGCCTTCCGCGATAGCGCGCGCACCCTGCCCCGGCGCGGTCAGGCCCATCGCTTCGTACTCGATCAATTCGGCAATGGTGAAGCAGTCATGGGTTTCCACCAGGCTCAAATCATCGAGACCGATCCGGGCCGCATCCAGCGCCCGTTTCCAGGCGACGGATGCGCCCTCGAACTTCGTGGGATCGCGCCGGCTCATGGGCAGGAAATCGTTCGCCTGCTCGGCGGCCCGGAACACGATGGCCTTGTCCTGCGCCAGGGCTACATCCATGTCGGCCAGCACGACAGCGGCGGCGCCATCGGACACCGGGCTGCAATCGGTGCGGCGCAAGGGCGGCGCGACGATGGGGTTCTTCTCCGATGGCTGGCGGCAGAATTCGTAGCCCAGATCCTTGCGTATCTGCGCCAGCGGATTGGCGGCACCGTTGGCATGATTCTTGGCGGCGATCCGCGCCAGCGCATCGCTCTGATCGCCATGAAGCTGGAAATAGCGCTGGGCAATCCGCGCGAAGATACCGGCGAAGCCGCCTTCGACCTCGGCTTCCTCGCGCACATAGCTCGCCCGCAGCAGATTGCGGCCGACATCGTCGGCCGTGGCATCGGTCATCTTCTCGACGCCAACGACCAGGACAAGCCGTGCCTGGCGCGCCGCGATCGCCCGCAGCCCCGCATGGATCGCAGCCGAGCCGGTAGCGCAGGCATTTTCCACCCGCGTCGCCCGCTTGAACCGCAGCTCCGGCAGATGCTGCAGGACCAGCGAACTGGTGAAATCCTGCCGCGAAAATCCAGCGTTGAAATGACCGAGCAGGACCTCGTCGATGTCCTGGGGATGCAGCCCCGCATCGGCGATCGCCGCCGCCGCGACCTTGCCGATCAGCGACTCCACATCCTCGCCGTCATGCTTTCCAAACGGCGTGTGAGCCCAGCCTACGATACAAGCAGTCATGCCTCACCTCCAGCCAGATTGGCTTTCGTTGTCCGCATCTTACGCGGTCCCGCCGCCCTCGGTATCGAGGAATCGCACCAGCTCGCCCGAGGGCTGCCCGAGGATCTCGTCATCGCGCATGACGATCCGGCCGCGCACAATCGTCGCCTTCGGCCAGCCGGTTACGCTCATGCCGTCGAACGGCGTCCAGCCGCAACGGCTGGCGATCCAGTCGTTACGGATCACGCGCTTCGCCGCGAGATCCACCAGTGTCAGGTCGGCGTCATTGCCGACCCGGATCGCGCCTTTGCCGCTGATGCCGAAGATGCGCGCTGGGCCGGCGCTGGTTATCTCGACCATTCGCTGCAACGTCAGCCGGCCGGCATTCGCGTGATCCAGCAGCAGCGGCAGCAATGTCTGCACCCCGGGCATGCCCGATGGGCTTTGCGGATAGGGTTTCTCCTTCTCCTCGCGGGTATGTGGGGCGTGATCGGAGCCGATGCAATCCACCACGCCGCCGCGCACGGCGTGCCACAGGGCCGATTGATGGGCGGCTTCGCGGATCGGCGGATTCATCTGCGCATAGGTGCCCAGGCGCTCATAGCAATCCGGCGCAGCCAGCGTCAGATGCTGCGGCGTGGTTTCCACCGTGGCGATGTCCTTGTGCCGCGCCAGGAATCCCATCTCCTCCGCCGTCGTCACATGCAGCACATGCACGCGCCGTTTTGCCTGCTGCGCCAAGCCTATCAATCGCTGAGTTGCCAGATAGGCGGTCTCCACATCGCGCCAGACCGGATGCATCGCTGGCGGCGCACCGTCCCTGACCAGGGCAAAGCGTTCCTTCAGCCGCGCCTCATCTTCCGCGTGCACAGCCATGCGCCGGCGCCCATGCTTCAACACCTGCAGCACGGTGGCATCGTCGGCCACCAGCAGCGTGCCCGTCGAGCTGCCCATGAACATCTTGACGCCGGCGCATCCCCGCTGCCGCTCAAGCTTCGGCAGCTCGGCCAGATTTTCCGGCGTCGCACCGACATAGAAGGCAATGTCGCTCCAGACGCGGCCGCGCGCGCGGCGGATCTTGTCCTCAAGGTCAGCCTGCGTGACCGTGTTGGGCTTGGTGTTCGGCATCTCGAACGCGGCGGTGACGCCGCCGAGCACGGCCGCTTTCGTACCGGTCGCCAGGTCCTCCTTGTGTTCCAGGCCCGGCTCGCGGAAATGTACCTGGGTGTCGATGACACCCGGCAGGATATGCAGCCCCTTGGCATCGAAAATTTCCGCGGCGTCCCCCGCGACGCTGCCGATGGCGGCGATCCGCCCGCCGCGGACAGCGATGTCGGCGAGGCCTGTTTGTTCGGCGGTGACAACGACACCGCCCCGGATGATCAGGTCAAAACTGGCCACTTTGTCTCGCCACAGAGGGATTTGCGTTCCGCGCCATGCGATAGACGATTGCGCCCCCCTTGCCAATGGGCGCGCGTTCTTCGATTGTTGCTGTCCACTGAGGAAGCCAGGAATGACCGTATCTGCACATATCTCAAAACGCCGGGGAGTCTTGCGAATCGCCGGCCAGGATCGCGTGTCGTTCCTCCAGGGCTTGGTCACCAATGACGTGGCGAAGGCGGCGGCCGGCCAGGCCGTCTACGCCGCCCTACTGACCGCCCAGGGCCGCTTCCTCCATGATTTCTTCATCCTGCCGCAGGCCGACGCGCTGTTGATCGACTGCGAGGCGGACCGGCGCGCCGACCTGATCCGCCGCCTGTCGATGTACAAGCTGCGCGCCAAGGTCACGATCGAGGATAAATCGGCATCGCTAGCGGTCGTCTTGGTTTGGGGCGCCGATGCGCTGACGGCCCTGTCCTTGCCCGCCGAGGCCGGCGCCATGATTGCCGGGGAATCTGGACCTATTTTTGTCGATCCCCGTCTGGCATCCTTGGGCGCACGCGCCATTCTCACCGGCGACAACGCGGCCAGCTGGATTGCGAAGCATAAATTCCATGCTGCGGAGGAACTGGATTATGACCGCCATCGCATCGCCCTCGGCGTCCCCGACGGCAGCCGCGACCTACCGGTGGAGCGGGCGCTGCTGATGGAGAACAATATCGACGATCTTCACGGCATCGACTGGAACAAGGGATGCTATATCGGCCAGGAAGTCACTGCCCGCATGCGATATCGCAGCCTTGTCCGCAAGCGCCTCCTGCCCGTCGCGATCGACGGGCCTGTTCCGGAGTTTGGGGCGCCGATCACGCTGGCGGGTGCGGAGGCCGGCGAAATGCGCAGTGCCGTGCCCGGCCTGGGCCTCGCCCTCTTGCGGCAGGAGGCGCTGGACAAAGTCGGCGACGGCCGGCAACTCGTATCGGCGGCGGCAACGTTGCGCCCGCTGCCGCCGAGCTAGAGCAAGCACAAAAAATCACTGTCGAAGGGAGACTGGTAAATGGGTCGTGCGCGTCTTCGCGATCTCGGATTCAAATCGGGCTATCTGCCGACCGGCCCGCTCAACGCCATCACCGACGTGCCGGGCGTGCGGGTGGGACATTGCACGGTGGTGCATGACCAGCCGTCCGTCGCCCGCAGCGGCGTGACCGCGGTCTGGCCGGCAGGCGAGGATATCTGGCGCAACGGCGTGTTCGCCGGCTTCCATTCCTTCAACGGCAATGGCGAGATGACCGGCACCATCTGGATCGAAGAGCAGGGATTGCTCGCAGCACCGCTCTGTATCACAAACACCCATTCGGTCGGCGTCGTCCATGACGCGCTCGTCGCCTATGCTGTCAAGAAAGGCGTGGACCAGGAGTGGCATCTGCCGGTGACGGCGGAAACCTACGATGGCTGGCTCAGCGACGCAGAAAAGTTTCCCGTGAAACAGGAGCACGCCTTCGCCGCCCTGGAGGACGCGAAGGACGGCGCGGTGGCAGAAGGCTGCGTCGGCGGCGGCACCGGCATGATCTGCCATGAGTTCAAAGGCGGCATCGGCACTTCCTCCCGCATCGCAGCCACCAAGGCCGGAAAGTTCACGGTCGGCGCGCTGGTGCAGGCAAATTACGGGGATCGCGAGCAACTCCGCATCGACGGCGCCCCGGTCGGCCGCGAGATCGGCCACGACATCGTGCCGGCGCCCGAGGGCTGGCTCGACCCCGGCGCTGGCTCGATCATCGTCATTCTCGCCACCGACGCGCCGCTGCTGCCGATCCAATGCAAGCGCCTGGCGCGCCGCGCCGCAACGGGCCTCGCCTGGGTCGGCGGTTATGGCAGCAACGGCAGCGGCGATATCTTCCTGGCCTTCGCTAGCGGCAATCGGATTCCCCGCGGCCAGCACAGCTATGACGTCAGGATGATCGCGCCGCCGGAGACGACTCCGCTGTTCGAGGCGGCGGCAGAGGCGACGGAGGAAGCGATCCTCAACGCCATGACAGCGGCCGAGACAACCACCGGATTCAAAGGCCGCACCGTGCACGCCCTGCCCTTCGAACTGCTGGAAAAAGCGATGCGAAAATACGGCCGTCCGCCGTCGCGCTAAACCGTCGCGTCCGCGCTGGCTGTCAGCGACGCCTGCGCCGCCGCGAGCTTGGCGATCGGCACGCGATAGGGCGAACAGGACACGTAGTCGAGCCCCACCTCGGCGCAGAAGCGGATCGAGGCGGGATCGCCACCATGTTCGCCGCAGATGCCCAGCTTGAGGTCCGGGCGCCGCTTGCGACCGCGCTCCGCGGCGATGCGCACCAGCTCGCCCACCCCGGCCGTATCGAGCGTGACGAAGGGATCCTGGGTGAGGATTCCGGCCCGCTCATATGCGGCGAGGAAGCCCGAGGAATCGTCGCGGCTCAGGCCATAGGTGGTCTGCGTGAGATCGTTGGTGCCGAAGCTGAAGAACTGCGCGCTCTCGGCAATGTCGTGGGCGCGCAGCGCCGCGCGCGGCAGCTCGATCATCGTACCCACGAGATAGGGCACGCGGGAACCAACCTGTTTCGCCACCTCTTCGGCGACGCGATCCACCAGCTCCTTCAGCATGGCGAGTTCGCGCGACCAGGCCACCAGCGGAATCATGATCTCCGGCTCCACCGTCTCGCCGGTCTCTTTCTGCACGGCAGACGCCGCTTCGAAGATGGCTCGCGCCTGCATCTCATAGATTTCGGGATAGGTAATGCCGAGGCGGCAGCCGCGATGACCGAGCATCGGATTGGCTTCCTTCAGCATGGCCGCGCGGTGGCGCACCGTATCGACGCCGAGGCCCGAAGCCCGCGCCACTTCCTCCATCTCCACATTGGTATGGGGCAGGAATTCATGCAACGGCGGATCGAGCAGGCGGATCGTCACCGGCAGGCCGCTCATGATGCGGAACAGCTCGATGAAATCCGCCCGCTGCATCGGCAGGATCTTGGCCAGCGCCACGCGCCGGCCTGCCGCGTCCTCCGCCATGATCATCTCGCGCATGGCGACGATGCGGTCGCCTTCGAAGAACATATGCTCGGTGCGGCAGAGGCCGATGCCTTCCGCGCCAAAACGCCGCGCCGTGCGCGCGTCGGCCGGAGTCTCCGCGTTGGTGCGCACTTTCAGATGGCGGGTCTCGTCCGCCCAGGACATCAATTGGGTGAAGTCGCCGGAGAGATCGGGCTGAATCGTCGGCACTTCGCCCAGCATCACCTCGCCGGTGCCGCCATCGATGGTGATGAGATCGCCGGCGCGCACGACCGTGCCGCGCACCGTCATGGTGCCGGCATGGGTATCGATGCGCAGATCGTTGGCGCCGGAGACGCAGGGCCGGCCCATGCCGCGCGCCACCACGGCCGCGTGGCTGGTCATGCCGCCGCGCGCGGTCAGAATGCCCTGCGCGGCATGCATGCCGTGAATGTCCTCGGGGCTGGTCTCGAGCCGCACCAGAATGACCTTCTCGCCCTTGGTGGCTCGATCCTCGGCTTCATCGGCGGTAAACACCGCCTTACCGGCCGCCGCACCAGGCGAGGCCGGCAGCCCGCGGGCGATCACCTTGCGCGGCGCCTTCGGATCCAGCGTCGGATGCAGCAACTGATCCAGCGACGCCGGATCGATGCGCCGCACCGCCTGATGCTTGTCGATCAGCCCCTCGCTCACCATGTCGACGGCGATCTTCAGCGCCGCGGCCGCGGTGCGTTTGCCGCTGCGGGTCTGCAGCATCCAGAGGCGGCCCTGCTGCACGGTGAACTCGATATCCTGCATGTCGCGGTAGTGGGATTCCAGCTTGCAGCGCACTACGTCAAGCTCGCCGAACAGCTTGGGCATCACCTCTTCCATCGCCGGCAGGTTGGAGCGGTTGGTCTTCTTGCCGGCGATGGTCAGGTGCTGGGGCGTGCGGATGCCCGCGACCACGTCTTCGCCCTGGGCATTCACCAGATACTCGCCATAGAACTCGTTGGCGCCATTCGACGGGTTTCGAGTGAACGCGACCCCGGTCGCGCAATCGTCGCCCATGTTCCCGAACACCATCGCTTGCACGCTCACCGCGGTGCCCCAACTTTCGGGGATGTTGTGCAGCTTGCGATAAGTCACCGCCCGCGGCGTGTTCCAGCTTCCGAACACCGCACCGATGGCGCCCCAAAGCTGCTTCATCGGGTCCTGCGGAAAGGGCTGGCCCAGTTGCTCCTGCACTTTGGCCTTGTAGCCGGCCACCACGATTTTCCAATCCTCGGCCGTCAGCGCGGTATCCAGCGTGAGACTGCGATCCTCCTTATGCAGATCGAGGATCTCTTCGAAATTATGATGATCGACGCCCAGCACCACATCGCCATACATCTGGATGAAACGCCGATAACTGTCATAGGCAAAGCGCGGATCGCCGGACTTCGCCGCCAGCCCCTCCACCGTCTTGTCGTTGAGCCCGAGATTTAGCACTGTATCCATCATGCCCGGCATCGACACGCGCGCGCCCGAACGCACGGAGACCAGCAGCGGATTCGCCGCATCGCCGAACTTCGCACCGACGCTGGATTCGATCTGCGCCAGACCGGCTGCGACCTGAGACTCGAGTTCCGCCGGATAGGTTTTCCCATTGGCGTAGAAATGCGTGCAGACTTCGGTCGTGATGGTGATGCCAGGCGGCACCGGCAGGCCCAAGCTGCTCATCTCCGCCAGATTGGCGCCCTTGCCGCCCAAGAGATTGCGCATGTCAGCACTGCCATCGGCCTTGCCGCCGCCGAAGCTATAGACCCACTTGGTCATGGTTCACCTCGCAGCAGAGGGGACGCATTCAGGGGATGCACACATAGATTGCACAAGTTCTCCATCAACCCTCGATCTGTGAGAAATCCGCGACTTTGTTGAGCGTGGTGCGAATCTGCGACAGCAGCCGCAAGCGGTTGGCGCGCAAATCCCTGTCGTCGCTGTTCACGGTGACTTTGTCGAAAAAGGCGTCGACCGGCTGGCGCAGCTTGGCGAGTTGGGACATGGCATTGCCGAACTCTTCGCTCTTGATCAGCTTCTCGCCGGACGACGATACCGAAGCCAGTGCCGCATGCAGCGACTTCTCCTCGGCCTGCTGCAGCTTCGCTGCATCGGCGCCGCCATTGTACTCTGCCTTGTCCTTCTTCTCCTCGATGCGCACGATGTTGCTGGCGCGGCGGTAGGCCACGAGAATGTTGGCGCCATCGTCGGTTTCGAGGAAGGCCTTCAGCGCATCGACGCGAGCCAGCAACCGCACCAGATCGTCCTCGCCGCCGAGACTGAAGATCGCCGAGATGAGATCATGCCGCACGCCCTTCTCCCGCAGTGCGACCTTCAGCCGGTCTGCAAAGAATTCCAGCAGTTCTGGCGCTTTGAGCGAGGGGATTGCGGAATTCTGATTCCGCAAGAGCTGATTCGCATTCTCGAACATTCGCACAAGAGGCAGCCGCAGCTTGTTCTCGACAATCAGCCGGATGACGCCGAGAGCGGCACGGCGTAGCGCAAACGGGTCTTTCGAGCCCGTCGGTTTTTCATCGATTGAAAAGAAACCAACTACGGAGTCGATCTTATCGGCGAGGGCAACGGCGATACTGACCGGCGCTCTTGGGCAGCGATCGTTCGGTCCCAATGGCTGATAGTGTTCGGCAATCGCATCCGCTACAGCCGCCTTCTCGCCCTCATGCAGGGCATAGTAGCGGCCCATGATGCCCTGCAATTCCGGAAACTCGCCGACCATGCCGGAGGTGAGATCAGCCTTGGCCAACAACGCCGCACTGCGCACCTGATCGATATCGGCGCTGGAGATGAAGGCGGCGAGCTCCGCTGCCAATGTCTGTATCCGCGCAATCTTGTCCGCCACCGTACCCAGCTTTGCATGGAAGACGATGTCCTTCAGTGACGGCACGCGCTCTTCCAGTTTCACCTTGCGGTCCTGGTCCCAGAAGAACTTGGCGTCCGACAGGCGAGCGCGCAGCACCCGCTCGTTACCGGCGACGATGGCCTTGCCACCGTTCTTGGTCTCCATGTTCGACGCCACCAGGAAACGCGGCGCCAGCTTGCCGCCCTTGTCCAGCAGCGCGAGATATTTCTGGTTCGCCCGCATGGTGGTGGTCAGCACTTCAGGCGGGATATCCATGAAGGCCTGATCGATCTTGCCCATCAGCAACACCGGCCATTCGACGAGGCCGACGACCTCATCAAGCAGCACCTCGTCGGCCTTCACGGTCAAACCTTCGGCCTGCGCGAGTTTCTCCGCCTGCGACTGAATAGACGCGCGCCGTTCCGCGGGATCGACGATGACGAAGCACTCTTTCAGCTTGACCTTGTAGTCGGCGAAACCTGCCACTTTGATCTCGCCCGAGCTCAGAAACCGGTGACCGTGCGTCTTGTTCCCGAACACGACCTTCGCATTCTCACCGAACTCGAACGCCCCGGCGACCACCTCGCCATCGAGCGTCGCAATTATGCTGTGGAGCGGCCGCACCCAACTGACGCGGTTATGGGCCCAGCGCATCGATTTCGGCCAGGGCAGCGCCAGCAGCGATTCCGAAATCAGCGTGCCCAGCAGATCGATGGTCTTGCCGCCCGTCTTCTTGATCGTCGCAAACCAGAACTCGCCCTTGCCGGTGTCCCGCTTCTCGCACTGATCGAGGCTGGTGAGGCTAGCGCTCTTGAGGAAGCCCTGAACCGCCTGCTCGGGCGCGCCGACACGCGGCCCGCGTTTTTCCTCGGTCACGTCCGGCTGCGCCAGGGGCAGTCCCTCGACGACCAGCGCCAAGCGGCGCGGCGTCGCATAGGCATCCGCGCGCGAGAAAGCCAAGCCAGCCGCCTTCAGCTTTTCGGTGACCAGCCGCTTCAGATCCTCCGCCGCGCGCGCCTGCATGCGAGCTGGAATCTCTTCGGAGAAAAGTTCGAGCAGGAGTTCGGCCATGGCCTAGCCCTGCGCTTCCTGGCTCTTCAGCCACGCCTCGCAGCAGCCCTTCGCCAGGGCGCGCACCCTGCCGATATAGGCCTGCCGCTCGGTCACCGAAATCACGCCGCGTGCATCCAGAAGATTGAAGTTGTGGCTCGCCTTCATGCATTGGTCGTAGGCAGGCAGCGGTAGAGGCGTGCGATTGGTGCTGCCATCGAGCCCGAGCAATTTCTTGCATTCCTCTTCGGCGTCAGCGAAATGTCGAAACAGTTTCTCTGTCGTCGCCCGTTCGAAGTTGTAGGCTGAGAATTCCTTCTCGGCTTGCAGGAACACATCGGCGTATTTCATATGGCCCGGCCCCTCGACGCCGTTCCAATCCAGTTCGAAGATGCTATCGACGCCCTGCACATACATCGCGAGCCGCTCGAGCCCGTAGGTCAGTTCGGTCGACACGGGATCGCATTCGATGCCGCCCACCTGCTGGAAATAGGTGAACTGACTGACTTCCATGCCGTCGAGCCACACCTCCCAGCCGAGGCCCCAGGCGCCCAATGTCGGGCTCTCCCAATCGTCTTCGACGAAGCGGATGTCATGGGCCATGGGATCGATGCCCAACGCCCTGAGGCTGCCGAGATAGAGATCCTGGCTGTCTGATGGCGACGGCTTCAGGATGACCTGGAACTGGTAGTAATGCTGCAGCCGGTTCGGGTTCTCGCCATAGCGGCCATCCTTCGGCCGCCGCGAGGGCTGCGCATAGGCGGCGTTCCAGGGCCGCTTGCCCAGTGCCCGCAGAGTCGTCGCAGGGTGAAAAGTGCCGGCGCCAACTTCCATGTCATAGGGCTGCAGGATGACGCAGCCTTTGCCCGCCCAATAATCCTGCAGTTTGAGGATCAGGCGCTGAAAGCAGGTCTCGGGATTGGCGCGGCTGGCCATGGCACGGCGGCCCTATTATCGGGGGCTTATGGTGCGGCGCAACATAGAGAGCGTCTCCCAGGGGGTCAAGCAATCCGCCGCGGCGATTCGCGGCGTTTTGCCCTCAATACGGGCATTCCGCGCGCTCGCAGGCCGAGGGATTCGCGCGCGGCACATAGGCGTCGCAGACCTCGCATTGGACCGTGTCGACGGGATCGGCCGCACCCCGCGCGCCGCCCCGCGGTTTGCGCCCGCTCGCCTCGTCCTTGCGCTGGCGCTCCTGGCGGCCGATCCAGCGGAACGCGAACCAGACGAGGGCGAGCACCAACAGCAGCAGCGAAAGTTTCGGAAAACTCGGAAGGCCAAACATGGGCGCGACTATTGTGTCCTGTGTCTCAAGAATCAAGCAGCTACAGCGCCAGCGCAGCGCCGTCGCGCAGCACGGCTTCGGCGGCCGCCGTATAGCGGCCATCGAGTTCATGCAGCACCATGCCCGCGGACAGCTTCGTCGGCGTCGCCACATCCTTGCGCGCCCGCACGATCACCCGGCTCGCCGGCCGGCTGCCGCCAGGCCAGAGGGGATAGACCGCAATATCGCCCGCGCGCTGACGCAGTTCCGCCAACAGCGAATCCAGACGGTCGGCGCGATGTATGAAGGTGACGGACCCCTTGGACCGCGCCATGTTGACGCAGAACCGCACCCAGTCGGCCAGCGCCGCCTCGCCCTCGACATTGGCCTGGTTGCGGCCGGGATTCTCGGAGCGCATACCCGTCTCCGCCGCGTGATAGGGCGGATTGGCCATCACGTGATGAAACGTGCCGGGCGCCATGCGCGGCGGCGGCCGCAGGATGTCGCCCACCATGAATTCCAGCCGCGCGGCCGCACCGTTGAGCGCCGCATTTTCGCAGGCCAGCCGCACCAGGCTATGCTGGATCTCGATGCCGCGGATCAGGCAGTTCGGCTCGCGCCAGGCGAGGCAAAGCGCCGCGGCGCCGACGCCTGCCCCCACATCTAGGACCAGTTCGCCGGGCGCCGCCGGTACCGCAGCCGCCAGGAAGATCGGATCGATGGCCACGCGATAGCCGTCCGCCGGCTGCAACAGAGCAATACGGCCGCCCATCAGTCTGTCCTCGGTCGTCGCCAGATCGCTCATGCCGGACCGGCCTCGCTCGCCGTATCCAGGAGGCGCCGCGCGCGGGCGAAATCATCCTCGGCCACCATGACGCGGCGGGGAATCATCATGACGCCGTTGCCGAACAGGCTGCTGACATGACTGTCGAACACCTCGAAGTTTATGCCCTCGGCGGTCAGTAGAGCGACCACCCAGCTGAGTTGGGCGGGATCCTGTGTTTCCATCAGCTTGCGCATCGAAAATGCCACCGGTGAAAGATACGGCCGGGCCTTCTTAGCACGGCCTCGGGCAACCTGCCGCACTTGACCCCGGACCATCCAACTCTATGCTCAATACAGACACTTCGGTGTGGAAGACAACGGTAAGGATCAGCTTTGGCTGTCATCGTGAATCTCGACGAAGAGCGCGGCAAGGGGCGCAAGCCCTCGATGAACGCGCTCGCCGCCATGGTCGGCGATGAGCTGCGCCTGGTCAACGAGCGCATCCTGCAGAGCATGCAGAGCCCGGTGGCGTTGATTCCGCAGCTTGCCGGGCACATCATCGCCGCCGGCGGCAAGCGGCTGCGTCCGCTGCTGACGCTGGCGTCGGCGAAGCTCTGCGACTACCGGGGCGACCGCCATGTGGGCCTGGCCGCCTGCGTGGAATTCATTCACACGGCGACCCTGCTCCATGACGATGTGGTCGATGAAAGCGATCTGCGGCGCGGGCTGGCGACGGCAAACGCGCTCTGGGGCAACAAGGCCAGCGTGCTGGTCGGCGATTTCCTGTTCAGCCGCGCTTTCCAGATCATGGTCGCCGACGGATCGCTGCGGGTGCTGGAAATCCTGTCGAGCGCCTCGGCCGTCATCGCCGAAGGCGAGGTGCTGCAGCTGCAGACTAGCAACGACACCGCCACCAGCGAGCAGGTTTATCTGGATGTGATCCGTTCGAAGACCGCTGCCCTGTTCGCCGCCGCCTGCCGCATCGGCGCCGTGGTGGCGGACCGGCCGAAGGCGGAGGAAGCGGCGCTGGACAGTTTCGGCCTCAATCTCGGCATAGCCTTCCAGCTTATCGACGATGTACTCGACTATGCCGCCGCGCAGCCTGAATTAGGCAAGACCGTCGGCGATGATTTCCATGACGGCAAGATCACCCTGCCGGTCATCCTGGCTTTCCGCCGCGGTGACGCCGAGGAACGCGCTTTCTGGCGGCGTACCCTGGAAGACCGGGAACAGACCGATGGCGACCTGGCCCATGCCCTCACCCTGTTGACGCGCCATGGCGCTCTCCGCGATGCCGTGGCGCGGGCTGGCCACTATGGCGCTATTGCCCGCGATGCGCTCGGCATATTCCCAGACGGGCCGGAAAAGCGGGCGCTGCTCGAGGCGGTGGATTTCGCCATCGAGCGCGCGCACTAGCGCGCATCACTGCGGCAGTCCGGCCTTTAGCAATCCCTCGCGATGATGTTCGCGGTCTGCATCGTGCTTGTAATGCAGCGTCTCGAGATAGGATTCGACGCGGAAATCCGGCTGGCGACGCAGCACTTCCTTGACGCAATCGCGCGCCGCTGACTCGTTCGTCGCCTGTGCATTGCAGGCTGCGAGAAATGCATAGACCGTTTGATCGGGCACTGAGATGCGCTGGAAAGCCTCGATCGCCTCGCGATAGCGGCGGGCGACGAAGTAGGCGCGGCCGAGATGATGCCAGAATCGTTCGGGATGATAGGGGTTCAGGCGCATCGCCTTCCTGATCCAATCGATGCCCTCTTCCGGCTGTCCGATCCAAGTCAGTATTTCGCCTTGCTGGACCACGATGAGGTCGTCGTTGGGATTGAGGCTGAGGGCGCGATCCTGGTGATGCACCGCCCGATCCAGGTCATCGTGGGCCACATTGACGGCCGCAAGGATGCGATGAACATCGCTGTCGTTGTCGTCGAGCGCCAAAGCGATCTGCAGCTCGGCGACCACTTCGTCCCAGATGGCATCGCGATCGGTGCACCATCCGTAGGTCCAGGCCTGGCCCAAGACGCAGCCTCTCCAAGCATGGGCGTGGGCATATTTGGCGTCAAGCTCGACCGCGCGGGCGAGCATGCGCTGAGCTTCGATATTGTCGGTCTTCGTGCTGCGGTGGTGCAGCGTCTTGCCGGTCAACACGCATTCATAGGCGGCCATGCTGGCTGTCGGCTTCTTGGCGGCGCGATCGCGGCTAGCGGCTTCGACGCGGCCGGGCAGCGTGGCCACGATGGCCGAAGTCACCTGATCCTGAATGGCGAAGACGTCTTCGAGCTCGCGATCGTAACGCTCGGCCCACACATGACGGTCGGTTTCCGCATCGATCAGCTGGGCGGTGATACGCACCCGGTTGCCGGCCTTGCGGACGCTGCCCTCCAGCACGTATTGGACGCCGAGTTCCCGGGCGACCTGCTGGACGTTCACGGCCTTGCCCTTGTACTTGAATGACGAGTTGCGGGAGATGACGAAGAGGTCGCGAAAGCGCGACAGTTCCGTCAGGATGTCTTCCGTCATGCCGTCGGCGAAGAATTCCTGGTCGGCTGCACCGCTCATATTGACGAAAGGCAGCACGACGATCGACGGCTTGCTGGGCAATGACAACACGGCCGGCTGATCGCGCGCCGCCTGTACTCCGTTCCCGATTCGGTAGACATGCACCGGCTCGGCGACGTTCTTCACCGCGCGCTCGCCCATATCCTCGAACAGCAGGTTGAGCTTGCGCACCACCTCGGCATGCACTTTTGCCGAAACGCAGATGCCGCCGGGATCCGCCATCTCCTGCAGCCTGGTCGCGAGATTGACGCCGTCGCCATAGAGGTCGCCGTCTTCAACCACGACGTCACCGAGATTTATGCCGACACGGAGATGCAAGGGACGATTGCCAGGATCGCTGGCATTGCGCTCGGCCATCCCCTTCTGCAACTCGACGGCACATTCGACGGCATTGACGGCGCTGGAGAACTCGATGAAAACGCCATCGCCCATCAGTTTAAAAATACGGCCGTGGCGGCTGGCGACGAGAGGTTCCAGCACCTGTTTTCGGCGTGCGCGCAAAGCGGTCAGCGTGCCGCCCTCGTCCTCGGACATCAGGCGGCTATAGCCGACTACATCGGCGGCAAGGATGGCGGCAAGTTTGCGCTGCTGCATGATCCGACGATCACCGAGGCTGTATCGTGCCGTTGTCACCGATGATACTCGCTCCCTAGGAAATCAAACAACCCTTTGACCGGATGTTGCTTAATTCCGCTCGCCGAAACAGTGACTGCCGTCACGGATAGGTTTGCCGCCGCCCGGCCTGCGGGCCGGTCCCGGATTGCCTGGGTGGCGGCGGTATCGGCCCGTAAGACCTTGATCTGACGGACAGGGTGAACCTTGCAGCGACCCCATGTTGCCTGTATAAACCCCCGTCCTTGGAGCGCAGGTCGGCCCGACAGGGTGCGTTTGACGGGTTTCATCCCGTTGATGCCCTTTCCGATGTCGGAGCTTATTCGCCGCTGGCGCTCCGCCGGCACGGGCAATGTGCCGCCGACATATCCCTCATCGGGGGGTAGCTCAGCCTGGTAGAGCGCCTGCTTCGGGAGCAGGAGGCCGCTGGTTCGAATCCAGTCCTCCCGACCATTGCCGGCCACCGGTCCGCCCATCGACAGCCACGGCTTTGACAGTCCCGGAATGACCCGCTCGCTTCTCGAGCTCAAACCTTCCCTCCGCCTCGACCTCGGCAACGGCGCCTTTCTCAAATCGCTGGCGGAGGCCGATGTCACGGCGGCTTATGTGGACGGGCTCAATGATCCGGAAGTGCACCGCTACATGGAAGCGCCGCGCAAGCAGCGGCAGACGCTGGAGACTGTGCGTGCCTATGTCCGCGACAATGCTGCCGATTCCCGGGCCATCCTTTTCGGTATCTTCAGCGAGCACGTCCTGAGGGGTACGGCTCGTCTGCACGACATTGACGGCGACCGCGGCACAGCGACTGTCGGCATCGCTCTCTTCGACCGGCGCGTCTGGGGCCAGGGACTGGGCAGCGCCGCCATTGCCGCCGTGGCCCGCTTCGCCGCGGCCGAACTGCGCTTGACGCGCCTTGAGGCGGGAATCATCGATGCCAACAAGGGATCGATTCGCGCATTCGAGAAAGCGGGGTTCCGGCGCATGCGGGACAAGGCCGCCGACACCGATCTCGGGCGCACCGGCCTATGGATCCTCGACAGCAGCGGCAAGGCGCCGCAGGACAGCCGGAACCGATGACAGGGCCTGGTTGCCCCGCCATCTTCTGCATGTTACCGCATCGGCGGCAGCCCCTGGCGGCATGCCGCCCATACCTCTAACGGAACCCTGCACGGACATAGATCGCGGAATGATCGATCGCACCGGACATCGCAACGGCTCGCCGGCGCAGGGCGGCATTCTCTATCTTCCTATCGAGGTGTCGGTGCGCGAGCTGGAATCCCGCCTGCTCCTGGCCGCCGTCGCCTGCGCCGCCGGCCTGGAGGTGGTGCTCGGGCAGAAATGGCTGCTGCAGAAAAACATCCCGCGCATGCCCCCGGGCGTCCTGCTGTTCAAGACCCTGACCAACCGCGACGCCCTGGCGATGCGCGAGGCCCATGTTCACGGCTATCGCACCGCCGCCATCGATGAAGAGGCGCCGGGCATCGATCCCCGCACCGGCGGCCTGCGCTGGGTGTCGGAAGACGCGCTGGCGCAAAGTGATGCGATCTTCGCCCTCGGCGATGATCATCGCGACGCGCTGGCTGGAAAATATCCGCAGCATGCGGCGAAGCTGGAGATCGTCGGCAATCCCCGCTGGGACCTGCTGCGGCCCGAGTTCCGCGCCGCCCATGCCGGTGAAACGGCGGCGCTGCGCCGGGAGTTCGGGCCTTTCATCCTGATCAACACCAATTTCGGCCTGACGAACTCGGCCAAGGGACCGCCGGAGGCGGTGGTCCGCGCGCTGGTGCGCGGCGGCAAGCTGAACATGAACAATCCGGACGATGCCAACCTGATCGCCGAAAGCAAGCGGGTCGAAACGCTGCTGATGGCCGAGATCGGCGGCCTGCTGCGCCGCCTGCATGACGCGTTTCCCGGCCATCGCATTGTCGTGCGTCCCCATCCGAACGAAGTGCTGGAGCCCTGGCGGAAGATCGTCGAGGGCCTGCCGCGTGTCTCGATCGAACGGCGTGGCGCCGCCATTCCCTGGATCATGGCGGCCGATGTGCTGATCCACCCCTATTGCACGACCGGCGTCGAAGCCTTTGCTCTCGACAGGCCGGCGATCTGCTTCAAGCCGACGGAAACGCCGATCTACGATATCTACCTGTCATCGAGCATCAATTTCCTCGCCCACAACACCGAGGAGTTGGTGACGGAGGTGGCCCGTATCGTCAGCCAGCCGCCGTCGTCGTTCGAATATCCGGTCGAATTCCGCCAGCGGTTCGACCATGCCTTTGCCGGCCATCATGGCCCCTTGTCGGCCGAACTCATGGTCCAGCGCCTGGCTGCTCTGGCCCGCGAAATCGGCGCCAAGACCTGGCAACCGGCGCCCGGATTTCATCGCTGGATGTGGCTCAAGCAGCACAAGGACGCGTTGATGCCCCGTGTCGGCGCCGACCAGTTGCTGGAGCGGCTGCAGCGCCTGCAGGCGCAATTGGGGATGCGCCAGAATTTCGCCATCACGCAGATGGGCGACCGCCTGTTCCATGTCACGGCGACCGCGAGCGAGAGCCATGTCGACGACCAGAGCGGCGTGCCGCCCTTCTGGCTGCGCGCCCATCCGCGCTATACCGAAGCGGCCCGGGCTGCTCACTAGGCGACGGAACGGCGATGACGACTCCCTCCTTCCACAGCCCGCGCCTTTCCGGCTTTGCCGAGACGTTTGAAATTGCCGGCCGGCCAATCGGCGGCGGTGCGCCCAGCTACGTGATCGCGGAGGCGGGGTCCAATCACGACAAGGACCTCACGAAAGCTCTTGCCCTGGTAGATGCCGCCGCGGAAGCCGGATGCGATGCCGTCAAGTTTCAGACATTCGTGGCCGAGGAAATCGGATCGAATTTTGATTCCCCTGAAGTAAGACTGCCCGACGCGCTGCGACCATGGGGCGACAACCTCCAGCAACTCTACCGGAACTGCGCCTTGCCTGACGAGTTCCACGAGCCTATCGCGGCGCGCGCGACGGAGAAAAAGATCGCCTTCTTCTCCAGTGCGTTCTCCGAGCGCGATGTCGACCGCTTGATGAAAGTCCGCGTGCCCGCCATCAAGATCGCCAGCTTCGAGCTCGTCCACCTGCCGCTGATCAAGCATGCCGCGAGCACCGGCCTGCCTCTTATCATCTCCACCGGCATGGCCGGCCTCGGCGATATCGAACGCGCCCTCGAAGCCGTTTCCGCCGGCGGCGGCAACAAGGTTGCGCTGTTGCACTGCGGCTCCAGCTATCCGCTCAACGCCGCCAGCGCCAACCTGGCGGCGATGGAGACCATGCGCCGCGCCTTCGTAGTACCGGTCGGCTATTCTGATCACACGTTAGGATTGGCCGTGCCGACGGCAGCCGCGGCCCTAGGCGCCGCAGTATTGGAGAAGCACTTCTCGCTCAATCGCAAGAAAGGGATTGGCCCCGATCATTCCTTCGCTGTCGAACCCCATGAGTTGAAGGACATGGTGAAACAGATGCGCGAAGCCGAGCAGGCAATCGGCAGCCCGCGGAAATCCCGCGCCACCGAAGAGGAGCCCCTGGTGCGCCTCGGCCGGCGCAGCATCTTCGTGACCCGGGCCCTGAGCGCCGGCGAAAGATTGTCGCCCGACTGCATAAAGGTCCTGCGTCCCGGCATCGGCATCGATCCCATGTTCCTGCCGATGTTGTTGGGCAAGCCGGTCCTGCGGCCGATGCAGGCAGACACGCCACTCACCTGGGACGATGTTCTCGATGGCGCGCGCTGAACGCTATTCCATCAACGGCTAGCTGCTGCAGGCCCGGCCTCCTTCATGTCCCTCATTGCCGTCATTCCCGCGCGCGGCGGATCGAAACGCATCCCGCAGAAGAACATCCGCCCGTTCTGCGGCCGCCCGATGATTTCCTACCCCTTGGAAACAGCGCGGCAATCCGGGCTGTTCGACCTCATCCACGTCTCTACCGAGGATACGGTCATCCGCGACACCGCGGCCGGGCTGGGCTTCGCGCCGGATTTTCCGCGGCCGGTCGAACTGGCTGATGATCATGTGGGCGTCGTGCCGGTGCTGGGACATGTTGCCAGGACCTACACAGAACGAGGCCGCCGGTTTGCCGGCGTTTGTCTGATTTCCGCTTGCGCGCCGTTGCTGGAAGCCGCCGATCTCGCCGCCGCCGCCAAGCTGTTCTACGAGCATGGCGGCAAGAAGCTGGTGCTTGGCGTCACCTCATATCCGGCGCCCGTGGAATGGGCCTTTCGCATTTCCGCCGATGGCCTGCTGATTGCCGACAACCAGGCAAGCCATGCCACCCGCTCTCAAGACCTGCAGCATGCCTACTATGACTCCGGCATGCTGGCGATCCATCCCATCAGCGATTTCGAACCGGGCGCTGACCTCAAGGTACGGCCGACCATCGCCCATATCCTGCCGCGCCACAGGGTCGTGGATATCGATACGGCGGAAGATTGGGAGATGGCGGAAACGCTCTATCTGGGCCATCAGCAGCGGCCTGAAACGCACCGCTAACCGGCGCGCACCAGCCGAAGCACTTCATCGCAGACGCGCGACGCGCCCTGCCCATCCACCAGGCGCCGGCCGGTGTCGGCGAGCTGTCGCCGGCGCGCCGCGTCCGGAATGAGCTGCCGCAGTTTTCCCGGCAGCTCCGACCCGACGTCCTGCGGAATGACGCTGGGAAATCCGAGAGACTCCATGGCCGACGCGGCCAGGCGCTGATTCTCGGCGATGACGACGGAAATGAAAGGCACGCCCATCGCCGCCAGTTCCCACATCGTCGATCCACCGGCGCTGATGGCGATATCGGCGCCGGCGATCAGATCCGCCATCCTGGCGCCGGGATCGCGCAGCGCTTGCGCAGCCGGCAGGTTGGAGCATGCCTCTTCTATTGCCGCGGCATGGGGATTCTCGCCACCGATAACCACGCGGACCTCGATCTCTCCCAAGTCCGCCGGACGCAAACTCGCGATCACGCGGTGCGTGACATTGTCCCGATCGGCAGCGCCCAGCGTAATCAAAAGATTCCGGACCGGCCCGTCCCTGCGCGAGATCGTCGACAGGACGTCGCGAAATTCACGGCGCAGCAGGACATAGCGCGTGCCGAGCAGCAGTTTCGATGTCGCCTCGCCTTGGCCGTACATCGCGCCGGAAGCATGGATGTTTTGGTTAACGATGATGTCATCGCCGCAGTTCGCGGCTTCGCCATTGTCGTCGATGGCGACGGTAACCAAGCCGGCGGCGCGCAACGGATCGCGGAACCGGTCGCCGAAGTGATACCCATCGATCACCACTGCCGCGGCGGAATGTTGTTGTGCGACTGCTGCCGTTTCCCCTGCATCGCCCTGGCTGCCGGGGTCCGCCGCAATGGAACAATAGGAAAAGCCTTCGTTCAGAATGCGTTGGCGCAGCGAGGGAGCCGTGGCGGCGCAAGCGAACACCGCCCGCCCGCCGGCTTCGCGCCAAGCCTGCGACAGCGCCAGGCAGCGCATGACATGCCCGCCGCCGATGCCGGCATGCCCATCCGTCCGCAGGAGCAGCGACGCCGGATCAACAGGCAAGAGAGCGACCCCCATGGTACCTTGGCAACGATCTTCGTCTGTTTCGGCGGCTTGAAACAAAAGGGTGTTTGACTATCTTAGCGCTAGCGACATTTGACACAAAGAGTCGCGTTATTGCCAATGACGGCTTGTGATTTGGTTGCCGTCCATAGGCAGCTGTATTTTCGGGCAAAATCGCGAGCTGTACGAGGACCGTCTTGAACGCCCAAAGAACGAAAAATGGCCACTCTGTGTCATTGCGCCCGGCCGTGCCTGGCGATGTCATGCTGCTCTATAGCTGGCAGATTCACCCGAACACACGTCAATTCGCCCGCAATCCCCACCCGCCGACTCTGCGGGAGCATCGCGAGTGGTTCCGGCAGCGCATCGGGTCGCCCGACAGCGTGATCATGATCATTCTAGATGGCGGCGAACCGGCGGGATGCCTGCGGCTCGATCGCCTCGTCCGCGAACGATCCTCGGTGTGGGAGGTTTCGATCAACATTGCGCCGGAGTTCCATCGTCTTGGATTGGCGAAGGCGGCGCTGACACTGGCCCGGTCGGCAATGCCCGGTGCCGAACTCATCGCCCATGTCATGCCGCACAACAAGGCGTCGCACGCCCTATTCAGGGCCGTGGGATTCCAGCATGGCTCCGATGGGAACTATCATCTGGTCTGTGCAAATTGAAATAGGCCGGCAGCCGCGAGCCATGGT
>Ga0184612_10000082_pt1 | contig 41979 bp, 39 predicted proteins | sample PLM3_60_coex_FD_133163 | JGI IMG/M metagenome (GOLD analysis project Ga0184612, IMG submission 133163) | Groundwater sediment microbial communities from an aquifer in East River, Colorado, USA - PLM3_60_coex | ecosystem: Environmental > Terrestrial > Soil > Riparian zone | place: USA: East... | reverse complement strand
GGCGCCGCACGAACGCTGGTCACGGGTGAAAACGACCAGATGCCCAGTATCGCGGCGGTGCTCGCCAGAACGGTCTGCACTGCCAAAGATCGACGTCGCATGGCACACCTCCCATGGTTGGTGACCGAATGAAAGCCGGGACCGAGGGCCGAAATGATCGGTCTTTGGGCGCCGACGGTCAAGGGGTTTCGATCGGCGTGCGGTGTCGATGGTCATTCGTGCACCTCCTGCACGTTGTGTCCGAAAACATCGCCCGGCTGTAGCTCGCTGTCGAGCAACCCCTCTGTCGACATCGCGCACGCATCGGGCGCCGGCAGCTCGACTGACAGCCACGCGCCACCTAATATTGAGGTACTGCGGCGGAAGTGTTCATAATAGGGCGCAGCCCGAACGGGCGGAGGGCGTCCCAGCGGGCGTCCTTGACAAGGAGACGACATGGCAAAGAAAGCAGCGAGCAAGCGGAAACCGAATGCGGCCTTCATGAAGCCGGTGCAGCCGAGCGCCGCGCTGTCGGAGGTCGTCGGCTCGAAGCCGATTCCGCGGACCGAGGTCACCAAGAAACTGTGGGCCTACATCAAGAAGAATGGCCTGCAGGACAAGAAGAACAAGCGGATGATCAAGGCCGACGAGAAGCTCAAGCCGGTGTTCGGCGGCAAGGCGACCGTCAACATGTTCGAGATGACGAAGCTCGTGAGCAAGCACCTGAAGTAGAAGCGCCGCCGTGGCTGATGATGGCGGAAGCGGCGCCGAAAATCGATCGCATGGCTGTTGGCACCCGAGTGTGATCGCGGCGTCCGATAAGATGAAAGCAAGCAAGCCGTTCATCGTCAGCCACGATGGCGCCAACGCCGGTCCAACGCTGCCCACGCGGTGCACCGTCCAAAGGAGATCCCATGAAAGCTTCCCTGATCGTTGCCTTCCTCGGCGCGATCCTCCTCCCCGCCCCGCAGACGGCGAGCCCCGACGCCGAAGGATTCATCCGCAACTGGCTGATCCTGGCCCCCATAGCCATCAACGGGGAATCGGGCGCGTCCGAAATCGACACCGATTTCCTCAAGGGCGAGGCGACGATCAGGCCCAAGGCCGACGACAAAGTGACGATCGGCGGCAGGGAACTGACCTGGAAGGCGCACCAGACCTCCGACTTCTTCATCGATTTCCTCCAGGCATTCGGCAAGGAGCGGGGCGAATACGTGGCCGCCTACGCCGTCGCGTATATCATCGCCGACGATGAGACGAAGGTGACGCTGGCCGTCAGCTCGAATGATCAAGGCAAGGCGTGGGTCAACGGCAAGCAGGTTTTCAAGTTCGCCGAGACGCGCACCCTCGAGAAGGACACGGACCGCAGCGAGGTTACGCTCGCGAAAGGCCAGAACGTCCTGGTGTTCAAGGTCATCAACGAGGTGAACAACTGGCAGGGCTGCGCCCGCTTCATGAAGGACGGCGCGGGCGTGAAGAACATCAAGATCGCGCTGGCACCCCAGTAGTCATCGGTCCAATCAGCGGCTCATGAACCCGCCGGCCTGACCCTCGTCTGGATTCTCCGTCTATGAGGCCTTCCGTCTGAAAGCTTCAAGCCGATGCCACCTACCGCGACGACGCGGCAGATGACCGACGAGGAGCGTGCGATGCTCCACGAGCCACCTTTGAAACTGTTTGGCTGGTGGAGCGGAATCGTATCGGCGGCGTGCGTGTTCGCACTCACGTTCCTCGTCGTTCTTCTTTCTGCGGCCTTTCTTCCGTACGTGGTGGTGGTTCGCGGAGCCGTCGGTGCAGGGACTCTGGCGACTGTCGTCACGTATGTGTGGATTCAGCGCCGCGAACGGGCAAAGCTGCGGCACGTGACAGACCTCGTCGCACGAGAGAGCGCAGCCGGATACGTAAGGTCAGAAGTCTACGCGGTCACGGACGCCGTTGCCGTCGAAGAGCAGGAAGACGAGGGTCTCAGCTACTACCTTTTGCTCGACGACGGACGAACGCTCTTTCTGTCGGGGCAGTATCTATACGGCCCTGCAGACGAAGGGTTTCCCTGGGAGTCGTTCGAGATCGTGCGGGTTCCCTACGAAGGCTGGGTTCTTCGCGTGGTCCCGCTCGGTCCGCGCGTCACACCGTGTGGGACGAGAAGCCCGTTTACCGAGGACGAACGCAAGTCCGGCACGGTACCCGAGGATGGCACCATCGAGGCACGGGACTTTGGCGCGCTCAAGGCCGCAGCCTCCTAACGCCCAACTCTCGGAGTCTGTAGTGACCGTCAATTCAGAACAGCCGTCGGACGTGGGCGGTTCGGCGCAACCCTACGGCCGCAACTGACCGCGCTTGTAACTGATCGAAATCCCTTCTCGGCTGGAAGTGTCAATCGTGGTCTCGGCGTCGGGCAAGGTCTTCAGGTGCGCCAGGAACTCGCCGACGCCGCCGCCCGCTCGGCCGGACACGTTATGGGCTGTGAAACAACCGAACGGTACAAGTTTGGGCCAGACCGCGACGAGATAGTTCTTGTACCAATCCTTGTCCGCATCGGAGAACACGAAATCGAACGGCCCGGCAAGCGCCGGCACGATCTCGTGTGCATCGCCGAGCCGCGCATCGATGTAGGCCGCGAGGCCGGCTTCCTTGAAGTTCGCGAGCGCGGTCTGATGGCGCCGCGGATCGATCTCGACGGTCGTCAATTTACCGCCGGTCTTCGCGAGTGCCCACGCAATCCAGACGCCCGAGTGCCCTGTGGACGTACCGATCTCGAGGGCGCGAGTGTATTTGTGTTTCAGGACCAGGTGGTGAAGGACCCGACCGTCACTCTCGGGGACATTGAGATCTCGCCATGTCCCGCGATGGCGCTCGAGGAACGCCTGGACGGTCCGGTCCAACTCGGCGAAACGACCCTGGGTTCCTGATGTGCCGAACAAGTCGGTCGTGAGCAACGCGATGGCCCAGGCGCTCAGGATGAGCGTTCGCATGACGTCAGCTTCCTTTCCCCACAGGTCGTTCTCCTGAAGAGCTAAAAACAGGGCGAGCCTTGACCAGGACTCCGCATTGGTCTACGCCCGGTCTACGGTGCGTGCTTACGGATGGTTCCAAAGGGCTAGTCGGTACGAATTCCACATGATCTACGTTGTGGCCGACGCGCTCCACGCGGCCGGATCCTGCCGAAAATAGGACGCCAGGAACGCGTACAGCTCACCATGGGAGCTCACCAGGGTGACCGGGTTTAGGAAAAACGCCTCAACCGCGACGGCGAACAACTCCGCCGGTCCAGACAATCCGTACGGTTGGAGCGCGGAATCCCCGCGCCGCAGGCGTTCCTCCTCGCGTGCCATGATCGTCGCCCACGTCCGAATCGACTCGTCGGACAAATCTGCTGGAACCCCGCCGGTGTGCGAGCGGTCCAGGAGATGTGCAAATTCGTGGTACCCGAGGTGATAGCCGTCGCCTGCTTTTTCGAAGCTCCGCAAGAGCACTGGCGCGGAGAGAATCACGATTCCCCACGGATGTGCCTGGCCGGAGAGATCGCTTCCCCCGAATCTGTAGTCCCGATCAAAGTTGCTGGGATAGACGAGCACTTCCGCGAGGCGATCCCAGGTGTACCCGGGCCACCCCACGCTCAGTGTGACGGCTGACGCGGCAACCAGGAGCGTGATCTCGTCGGTGACGTGGGTCTCTACACCAGTAATCCGTTTTGTCGCCAGGAATGTGTGTACCTGTTGATGGAACTCGGGTCGATACAGAACAGGAAGGCGGCGGTAGTGATCAGATCGAGACTTCAACAAGTCCTTCCAGGACTGAGGAAGCTCCACCGGCAGATTGGCGTGTCGCCTGGTGCGGTCCGTGCCCAGTATCCTGCGAAGCAGCGAGGCAACTGTCCAGGCCAGCGTGCCAAGATTCACGCGTGAATGATGCACGGCACCGCGTCAGAAGCCAAGGGCGAGGCGCGGCATCAAGCCTCCTTCCGTTGAGTGGTAACGGATAGAGCCCTCGCGACTTGCCACGCACCCCGCATAATCATATATGACGGCTCGAGTGATCGTCGGTGGTGCCTCGGTCACCAGCGACGCCGTGGGGTCCTATTCCCGACAGAGGCCGGCAATACGGGTGAGGAGGATGAACGTGATTGGACGAACGGAGCCACATCGCCGCCTGGCAACCTGGAGGACGGCCGCCGCGTTGACGGGTGCATTGGGCTTGGTCCTGGCGGCTCCGCTGCAGGCGCAGGTCGCTACCGGAACGATCCTGGGTAACGTCAAGGACAACTCCGGGACCGCGGTCCCCGGGGCGCAGGTCACCGCCACCAACGTGGACACGCAGGTGTCGCGCACGACGACAACCGACGCGGAAGGGCACTACGCGCTGCCCTTGCTGCCCGTGGGCAACTACAAGCTCGAAGTCACGCTGAGCGGCTTCAAGAACGCCCTGCAGACCGACATCCTCCTCGAGGTGGGCCGCAACGCGCGTGTCGACGCCACGATCGAGCCGGGTCAGGTTCAGGAAGTCGTCTCCGTGGTCGCCGACGCCCCGCTGGTCGAAACCAACTCGGCCGCGCTCTCCCGGACCGTGGGCCAGAACGAGGTCCTGAATCTCCCGTTGGTCAACCGTGACCTCTATTCGCTCCTGTCGATCACCGGTGGTGTCACCAGCAACGCCAATTCGAACTCGCTCGGCGGCCCCGAGCAGCTCACGACGGTTAATGGCTCGCAGAACGCTCAGATCGGCAGCGTCAGCTTTCAGCTCGACGGCGGCAACAACACGGCTGGCTTGCGTGGCACGGGGAATCCGGCGCCGAATCCGGAAGCGGTTCAGGAATTCCGGGTGATCACGAACAGCTACGGCGCGGAGTACGGCCGCTATCCGGCGGGCGTCGTGGACGTGGTCACCAAGTCGGGAACCAACCAGTTCCGCGGGGCCCTCTTCGAGTTCTTCCGGAACGAGGCGCTGAATGCGAAGCGCTGGGCGCCCCCGGGGACCGCCGCCACGAAGGACCCGCTCGATCGGAATCAGTATGGAGGCGCGTTCGGTGGACCGATCAAGCAGGACAAGACGTTCTTTTTCGCGAGCTACTCCGGCCTGCGGCAGGAAGAGACGTATTACCGGAACACCGCGGTCGTGCCCACGGCGCGCGAGCGGGCCGGTGACTTCTCGCAGTCCGCGATCAAGCCCAGGGATCCCCTGACGAACGCGGCATTCGTCGGAGACCTCATCCCGACGGCACGTCTGGACGCGGCGGCGCTGACGATCCAGGAGCGCTTCGTGCCGACGTCGAACCTGCCCAACAACTTCTTCGAGGTGCGCCGGCCTGATCCTCTCAGCACCGACGAGGCAACCTTCAAGCTGGACCACTACCTCTCTCCGATGCACGGCATCGCCGTGAGCTACTTCTACCTGACCGGCACGGATACGCAACCGCTATCGTTGTCGGGCAACATCCCCTGGGTTGATCGTGACTTCAAGTGGAACCAGCACAACATCAACGTTGCCGACACGTGGACGCTCAGTCCGACCATCATCAACCAGCTCCGCGTCACTTACGTGCGGCAGTTCGGCGGCCGCGTGAACAACCCGACGACGTCGCTCGGCGATCTCAATTCGAAGTTCACGATTCAGGGCGACCCGACGCTCCCGCGCCTGACCGTGTCCGGGTACTTCACGGGCCAGACGTCCATCGCCGGCCCCGACGCCGGGAGCGACTACTTCGCGGTGAAGGACAGTCTGAGCATGAGCCGCGGCAACCACTCGCTCAAGTTTGGCGGGGAGGTCTCGTACGAGAAGATCGTCACGACACGCTGCTGGACAACTACGGCGTCTTCGCGTTCAACGGAAGCAAGACGGGCAACGCCTACGCCGATTTCCTGCTGGGTCTCCCCAGCACGATGACCCAGGATGCGCCGGTGCGGAAGACCGACAATGGGGCGTACATCAGCCTGTTCGCCCAGGACGACTTCCGCATCCACCCGCGGCTGACGCTGAACCTGGGCGTCCGCTACGACCTGCAGTTTCCGTTCACCGACCCCGAGAATCGCAAGCTCGCCTTCGTTCCCGGTGAGCAGTCGCAGGTGTCGCCCACCGCGCCGTTGGGCCTGCTCTTCCCCGGCGATCCCGGTATCAGCCGAGGCATCGTCAAGACCGACGTGAACAACATCGCCCCGCGCGTGGGCATCGCCTGGGATCCCAGGGGCGACGGCCGGACGTCGGTTCGAGCGGCAGCGGGCGTCTTCTACGGCAGCATCACCGGCAACGAATGGAACACGACGGCCGACAACCAGCCGTTCACGGTGCGTCAGCCGTTCCCGACGGTGAAGACACTCGCCGATCCGTACGGCAACCTGCCAGGCGGCGTCGGTCCCTTCCCGTTCAACTACGATCCGGCGAGCCCACGGTTCACGCTTCCGGCCCAGGTGTTCGGTCCCTCGCTCGATTTCGTCTGGCCCTACGCGTACCAGATGAACCTCACGCTCGAGAAGGAGATTTTCCGCAGCTTCGCCGTGACCGCCTCCTACGTCGGGGCGCTCGGGCGAAACCTCCCCGCGAGCATCGACCGGAACTACCCGGTGTACGGGCCTGGCGCGACGACCGCCAACGTCAACGCTCGCCGGCCCTACATGCCCGGCGTCATCGGTCAGGCGCGCGTGCTCGAGTCGATCTTCAAGAGCGACTACCACGGTATGCAGCTCAGCGCCGAGCGGCGCGGGGCTCGCTTCTCGGCCAGGGCCTACTACACGTTCGGCAAGGCGCTCGAGGACGTTGACTATCAGGGCGGCGGCCTGCCCGCGGTGCAGAACTCGAGCCGGATCGAGCTCGAACGCGGGCGCACGTCCAACGACCGCACGCACAGCTTCGTGCTCTCGGCCGTCTGGCAGCCCGATTACTTCGCCTATTCCAAAGCGATCGTGAAGGCGCTGCTCAACGACTGGACGATTTCAACCATCATCACGCTGCAGAGCGGCGCGCCGTTGACGATTTCATCAGGCCAGGACCGCAACTTCGACGGGCTCACCAACGATCGCGCCGACATCGTCGGCGATCCCAAACTCGACAGCGGCCGTCCGCGCGAGGAGTTGATCGAGCTCTGGTTCAACATAGCGGCCTTCGCGCAGCCGGCGATCGGTCTGGACGGGACGGCCGGCCGCAGCATCGTGGAAGGTCCGGGTTATCGCAATGTCGATCTTGGTGTGTTCCGCGACATCGGCCTGAGCGGCCGCACGCTGCTTCAGTTTCGCGTCGAGGCCACCAACGTATTCAACGTCGTCAACCTCCAGAATCCGGGCACCGCGCTCAACGCGCCGGCGGCCTTCGGAAAGATACGCTCCGCCCGCGACATGCGGAGGATTCAGCTGGGCGCGCGCCTCTCGTTCTAATAGACGGATCTCAGGTCGGACGACGCTCGAAGCCAGTAGCGTCACCACGTGCTTCGTCGAGGGCATGTGGTGGCGCGACGTACAGCCCCTCGAGCTCACGGCAGTGCTCATAAAATCTGCGCCAGTGATGTACATTCAGGGCAGCACTGCTGATGGACTCAGGCGTCAGATGTCAGGGCTGCCCTCGTCGCGCCTGCCTGGCATACGCCGCCGGCGACGTTCCAACCACCGTCTTGAAATCGCGGGCGAAGTGGGCCTGGTCGCTGTACCCGAGGGCCAGCGCCAGCTCCGAATGACTGATGGATGACCCCGCCGCCAATTGCTCGGCGGCTTCATGCAGCCTGTAGCGTTGAATGACCCACTTGGGGCTGACACCAACGTACTTCGCGAACAGCCGCTGCAGCGTCCGTGCGTTCATCCCGTAGCGCTCCACCAGATCTTCCACCTTCACGATGCCGCGGTCTCCTGCCACGGCATAGACGATCTCAGCGACACGGCCGACGTGTTCGTCCGGTTCCGGCCGACGCCGGCGAAGAAAATCCTCGACGACCGTGATGCGGGATGAATCCGTATTTTCTGTCAGAACAGCCTGCTCCACCGTGACACCCTCCGCACCGAACACGTCGCAGAGGCTCACGGTGGTGTCGGTGAACGTTGAGATCGGGACGCCAGCGAACGGGTAGAATCCGCCGGGCCTGAATTTGGCGGCAAAGACGCCGCCTTCACCCGCCAGGAGCCGGGAAAACTTGCCCCGCGTGACCCCCGCGATCCGGCTTCCCCCATTGGGCACGTTGCGCTCGAAGATCATGTGCACGCTCGGGTGCGGCAACGTCTCGGCCCGCTCTGGTGCCAGGTCGCGCAGGTCCCACTGCACCGACCAGTAGTGCTCCACATACGGCTCGAGGTCTGGAGACGGATGATAACGGCCGTGCTGGTAGCACTGCGGGTCGGCGGCCGCGGTTTTCAACACGCCTCTTGGCGGTTCGGTCTTGCGGCGGTTCATGGGTACTGTCGCGTTCCTTCAATACAGGGGATCGCGGGCTGCTTATGATGTTCCAGCTTCAGAACGGAGCGAACATGAAACACTTGGTGGCGGTCCTATCTATGACGTTGAGCGTTGCCCTTTCACTCCACGCTCAGAAAGAGGCGATCGTGACGAATCACGCAAGAGGAACGTTTGATGTCAAGGTCATTCCGCAGGCGGCCGACGATCCTGCGGGCGGTCCCTTCAGCAGGCTGTTCATCGACAAACAGTTCCACGGCGACCTCGACGGCACCAGCCAGGGCCAGATGCTCGGCGCGGGAACCGCGGTCGAGGGCTCGGCTGCGTACGTCGCGCTGGAGCTGGTCACCGGCACTCTCAGTCGCCGCCGCGGCAGCTTCATTCTCCAGCATACCGGGGCGATGAAGAAAGGTGCCCCGACGATGATGGTGACGGTGGTCCCGGATTCGGGCACCGACCAGCTGACCGGCCTGGCGGGCAAAATGACGATCATCATCGCCGACGGCAAGCACTCCTACGAATTCGAGTACACCCTCGGTGGCGCGCCGTGAAATCTCTGAAACCAATTAGGGGCTGGCTGTTTTGTACCGCTGTGCTCACCGGTGGGCTGGCTGTCACGTCGCAGCAGCAAGGTCCCTCCCTCGTCGCTCACTACCCTCTCGCCAGCGATCTGAACGACGCGACCGGCAACAATCCACCGATGCAGGCGAGCAACGCCCCGTTCCAGGCGGGGAAGGGCATCTTCTGTAACGGGCAATACGCTCGGGAGGGCGCCGGCGCGTGCGACGTGCGCACGCCGAACCTGACAGGGCTGAATCTGTCCGCCTTCACCATCAGCGCTCAGTTCCTCATCCCTCAAACCTGGATCGTAAACAACCCGGTCTTCGTGGCGGGGGATCGCTCGCGTTGGGTGTACTACGACTTGCTTCCGCGCGGCGGCATCCGACTGGCCTACAACAGCAACCAGTCTGTCGGTGCTCGGTCACGTATGGAATCGGCGCCTGGCACGAGGCGACGATCACCTTCGACGGCAAGACGACGACGCTCTATCTGGATGGAGTTTCGGGATGCAGCACGAACGTGGCATTGCGCCCGTGGAATGATGACAAGCTCATCCTGCTCACGAACTCCGCCAATGCCTCGGCGTTCTACGGCGTGTTTCGCGAGCTGAAGGTCTACAACGGCGTCGTCATTCCCTCGCCCAGGACGCCGGTGCCGGACAACATGCCTGCTCCGCCACCGCGGAACCTTGCACCGGTAGACCTTGTCCTCGCGAAGTGTCCAACGCGCGATCAGGCGGCATCTGTGGATGCCGACCTCCGGCTCGCGTTCGAATCGGACCCGACGGTGGACGAGCCCCTGGCCTGCACCGCCGCCGGCGGCTCGCGCGACCTGTCGCCGATGAAGAAGCGCGTCTACAACACCGTGCTGCTGATGAAACAGATCCAGTTCGATCAGCCTCTACCCTGGACAAAGCAGCCGCTCTACCGGTGGTTCATCGACACCGTCAAGGGCATTCGCTTTCGGTCCGACATCACGAATAGCTTGTGTTGCAATCCTGAGCGCACCCTTGGCATTGCGACCACCAACCTGGTCATCAGATACACGGATCGATGGGTGGAACCCGCCGTGCACGGCGGCTTGGACGGCTTCCTGCTCCTGCTCGTCCACGAGGCCCGACATGCTGACGGGCACCCCCACACCTGCGGCACGAGAGATCAGACGCTGGACGAGATGGGCAGCTGGGCGGTCCAGTACTATCTTGCCCGCTGGCTGGCCGAGCACACCGACCAGTCGTTTTTCACGTCCGGCACGATCCGCTACACCGACCGCCTGGCCGAGGAGGCAGACAGACTCTTGAAGCAGCAATTCTGCCGCCCGTGAGGCGGACGAGAATATGGCGGCTCTGCGAATATCACAACCCCGCAAACGCTCCGCAAGTCGGCGATGTTTTCGGGTATTCCGCCCCATGCCGACGTCAGCCACGACGATGATCTACACTTCGTCTTGAATCGAGTCCAGGGAGGCCAACGAGCCGCGGCATGTGAGCGTCCTGACGTTGGTGGGATTGAACGGGCCTTGTTTCCGAAAAGAGTGGATTGTGGATTCAACAGTGCTCAAACGGTTCGACGCGCCTGATGAGACACGTGAACTGGTGAAAGGCAAGTTCGAGGTGGTTCATATCGGCGGCATGACGATAGGCCGGGCGACGTACCAGCCAGGCTGGAAATGGTCGGAGCACGTGGGCCCCGGACTCGGCTCGACTCGCTGCACCTTGGAGCACGTTGGACTGGTGCTGTCCGGAACAGCAACTGCCGCTTTTGACGATGGTCGAGTCATCGAACTGCACGCTGGTCAGCTCTTCCACATCCCAGCGGTGCCTCACGACAGCTGGGTGATCGGAAACGAGCCCTATGTATCGCTCCATTTTCTTGGAGCGGACAAATATGCGAAGTAGTCGTTCACCTGTGAAGACGCACGGCCTGACGCACGTGGCGCTGGCTGTCCGCGATCCACAGCGTTCTCTGGCTTTCTACCAGGCCGTCCTCGGTGTCATTCCTGTCTACGAACAGATCGATTTCGTCCAGGCTCAGACGCCTGGCAGCCGCGACGTGCTCGTCTTCGAGCGCAAGCCGCGCCAGGCCGGCAAGGCCGGCGGCGTCGTGCATTTTGGGTTTCGCCTGCGTCGCCCGACGGATATCGTTCGGGCGTTGGCCGCCATTCGAGCCGCCGGCGGGACGATTAGCGACCACGGCGAGTTCGTGCCCGGCGAGCCCTACGTGTTCTTCAGAGATCCCGACGGCTACGACGTGGAAATCTGGTATGAGCGCCCGACTCCAGTCGATCCGCCGAGTCGCGTTCGCCGCTCCGTCACGCCGCGGTCCACTCGACGAGCGCGCGCGGGCCGTCGAACGACCGGACGTCTTCGATGACGCCGTACGACAATCGATGGAACAGAGGATCCACTTCACGGTTCGTCGTGCGGGGCTTGCGGACGCGGACGAGATTGCCGCGGCGCACCTGGATTCCATTCGTTCGATCGGTCCTCTGTACTACGACGCGGCTGTCGTAAGCGACTGGGGCGCCCAGGTAAAGGGCGACCTGTACGTGAACGCCATGGACCGTGGCGAAGTCTTCTACATTGCGATTGGCGCGCTGAGCGAGACGCCGGAAGTGCTGGGTTTTTCGTCGCATCGGATCGACGGGGACGAGCACGGCACGGCTGTGTACGTCAGAGGCAAAGCCGCTCACCACGGGATAGGGTCGGCTTTGTTCCGGGCTGCCGAAGCCGCAGCGATCGCCGCTGGGGCGACCAGCATCCACATCGATTCGTCCCTTGCAGCCGTCCAGTTTTACAAGGCGAACGGCTTCGAGGAGGTCGGTCGAGGCGAGCATCGCCTGTGGTCCGGACGACCGATGCGCTGTGTCTTCATGCGGAAGAACCTGGCTGCGACCGGACGTCGAGAGACATGAAGCTCTCGGTTCGAGACGCCGAGCCGGCCGACGCGGAAGCCCTTGTCCGGGTTCTCAACCCGATCATCGAAGCGCGCGCGTACACTGCATTCGACACGCCGTTCACCGTCGAGGCCGAGCGCGACTACCTTCTCAACTTTCCCCGGCGCGGCATCTGGAAGGTCGCCATCCGGTCGTTGGACCACAGGCTTGTCGGGTTCCAGATCATGGAGCCGTTCGCCACCTACACGACAGCGTTCGACCACGTCGGCACCCTCGGCACATACGTCGATCTCGAGCTCAGGCGCCAGGGCGTTGCCAGGAGTCTCTTTAAAGCCACATTCGACGCGGCGCTGCGGAAGGGGTACGAGAAGGTCTTCACGTTCGTGCGCGCCGACAACCCGGCGGCTCTGCAGACATATCTTGGTCAGGGCTTTCTGGTAATCGGCACTGCCCGGCAACACGCTCGTATCGATGGTCGCTACATCGACGAGATCTTGATCGAGAAGAGGCTGACGATATGACGCCTGCCGCACGAGTTTGCCGTCGGCGCTACAGCAGGGCTCGCGCGAGCGCTTAACTCGCGGTTCTTGCTGTCGTCACCGCGGCGTCATGAACGTCCACGTCACGTCCGAATAGCGCCAACGCTTGCCATTCGGGTCGGGCGTCACGGTCCCCCGCAGCGCGCCGTTCGCATCGCGCACGACCGCCAAACGCGTCCACGTCAGCTCGCTCCGCTCGTAGTCAAACGTCTCCCCGTCATCGTCATAAAGAGACACTGTGCCGGGAGCGTCACCGTAGTGCCGCACCTCCAGCGCCAGGATCTCGTTGCGGCGGGGAGCGAAGAGGCGGTCCGCGATCATCGGCACGAGGGCCCCGTCCTTCACGAAGACCGGTGTCTGAGACAGCGGCGGCGTAACTTCGATGGTCTCATTCGCGCCGGCGAGCCGGCCGCTATAGAAGTCGAACCATTTGCCTTCAGGAAGCACGACCGTGCGAGTCTTGACTCCGGGCGCGATCGGCGCGACGAGCAGGGCGTCGCCGATCATGTACTGGTCTTTGATCTCGACCACGCGGCCAATCGCATAGGGGTTCGCGATAGCGTCGACCTGACCCTTCTGTTCGGCAACACGTGCCTTGAAGCCCGGCAGCAGCGGCATCGGCCGAATCACCGGAGTGCCCTCGTAGTGATACTGCGCAAACGTGGTGTAGAAGTACGGCAGGAGGCGCATCCGGAGCTTGATCGTGTCGCGAATGTGATCCGCGACTTCGGAGTGCGTCCACAGCTTGGTCGCGGTCGCCCAGCCGTTGAACAGCGCGAGCGGCGAGAAGCAGACCGCCTGCATGCGCCGGAGCATGTCGTCGCCGGCGCCGCCACGCACTTCCGGTGACCACAGCACTCCGGCAAACCCGCTGTTGCCGACCGCGGTGATGTACTCATCGAACGCGTAATTGTCGTTGTAGATGACGAACGGGAACGACGAAGCGCCGCCGTTCGTGCCGCGCACCTGGCCGAGCGTCCGGCGATTGAGGCCACGATACAGATCCATCAACAGCCGCTGGACCAGGAGTCCGTATGTCTGGCGCAGTTGCTCGCCGTCGTGACCTGAGGGAAACGTCGCCAGGTCCGGCCACAGCCAGTGATCGTAGCCATCCACCTCATCAACTTTGAATCCACCCAGCGCGGGTGAGAGCCCGACGACCTTCTCTTTGAGGTGGTCCGCAAAGATCTGTCGCGCTGCCGCACGTGTGTAGTCCGGGACGATGCCGTTCCAGACGAGGTGAGAGCCCGCGTGAGGCAGGAGCTTCGCGTAGAGTGGGGCCGTCGGCGAGATGTAGGGGTTGAACCACAGGTGCGCCCGCACGTGCTGCTCGTCCAGCCTTGCAAGGAAGCCTTTGGGATCGGGAAATCTGTTCCTGTCCCATTCGAACGACGTGGGATAGGCATGGTCGTGCCAACCTGGCTCGAGGCCGAGCATGTCGAGGGGGATGCCGCGTTTGCGGAACTCGGCGACTTCGCTGAGCGCTTCATCGGCCGAGTAGGCCGTCGGGGTTCGCGTCATGAAGCCAAGTCCCCATTTTGGCGGGAGCGCGCCGCCGCCACTCAACAGGTTGTAGCGCCGCACCGCATCCATCATCGCGGGGCCGGCGATCACGTAGACCTCGGCGCCTTCTGCGGGCACCAGGGCCTCGATGGAATCCGAACGTGGATTGGATGACCAACTACTTTTGCCCGTCGTGCGGTCGATCACCGGCGGTTTCGTTGCTGCGGCCAGCCGCACCGACACGCCCACGCTCAGGCTCACGTAGCGTGCCGAGTCGATGAAGACGCCGTAGCCTTTCGTGGAGACATAGAACGGCACAGGCGCATGCGTGCGTCCGGGGCGCCCGCCCCAGTGATCGACGTGAAGCTGGAATGCGGAGCCGGTTCGGAGCATCGATCGGAAGTCGACGCCGAGCCCGTAGACATCCTCGTCCAGCGCGAGCGGGAATCGGAGGGCGACCTTGCCGTGTGCGAGACGTCCCTGGATTCCTTTCGCAGCCGCAGGGAACGGCGCGCTCGGCATCCGTCGCAGCGCGTCGATCCGCGGCGTTGCGGCCGCGGCCTTGAGCAGCGTCAAGTCTTCGGGTGTGCCGACCGTTGCTTTCCAGACGCCTGGGGCGACGAGCTCGAAGCCCAGCGGCGCTTCCGGCGGCGGTGTACCTTGCCTGACTGCCTGGACGACTGCGGATATTGCCAACACGGCGCCAATCATGAGCGCGGTTGAGCCTTTGGTCATGGCGGGAGTCTCCGTGGAGCACTCTTACTATGGCTGAGCTCTCGGAGCCATGCGGTTGCCGATACCCCTGTTCACACCCGAACACTCTGCTTGATGGCCCTCTGAATCCTGCCGCGCCGAAGCACGCCGATTGCTTTGATAAACGCCCGGTCGGGATTCCGGCCGGATTCCCGCGCTCCCCTGGCCACGGGATGACGGAACCGTCATCGGGGTCACAAGTTCGTGGTTCTGTCGGGGCATGGGAACAGGAGGTATAGGAATGATTCGTCATACATCGGTTGTCGCCATCGTCCTGTGTCTGGCACCATCGTGGGCGTCCGCGCAGAGCAGCGAGTTCACCGTGAATGTCCAGTCGGCGGCTGTTCGCAAGGCTCCGAGCACCGGCAGCCCCGTCGTCGGCCAGGCGCCGCGCGGCGCCATCCTCGATGTCACGCGCGACATCGGCGCGTGGGTCAAGGTCGCGTGGCCGGAGGCGCCAGAGGGCGTCGGGTACGTGCATCAGAGCATGGGGAAGCTCTCGCAACGAGCGACGCGGGAAGAGAGGCTCGCAACGGCGTTCGCGTCGCTGCCACCGCCTGAACCCGTTGCGGTACCGGAGCCGGCTGCTGCGGCCTCGCTCGACGCGTCGGCCTCGACCCGCACGATCTATGTTCCGCCGCCGACGCACGTCGTCGGGCTCGGCGGGCAGATGAGCGGGGCAACGCCTGGGTTCGGCTTCACGTCACGCATCTGGTCACGCAAGCGGATCGGCGTCCAGCTCGACCTGTCGCGATCGACGTTGTCGAGCGCCACGTCTCCGGAGCGCGTCCGGTCGACGCAGTTCGCACCCAGCGTGGTCTATGCATTGACCGACTACGTCACCGACAACGTCTGGTTGCGGCCGTACGTGGGCGGTGGCGGTGCGCTGACCAGGTCGAAGTTCAGCACCGGCACGCCGGAAGTCAGCCCGTCCGCGTCAGAGAGCAGCTTCGGGTGGCGGACGTTCGGCGGAGCCGAGGTCACGATTCCGAGCGTGCCGCGGTTCGCCGTCAGCGCGGATGTCGGCTATCAGTGGTCTCAGCAGCCGTTCGCCGGCTTCGAGCTCGGCGGGCTCGGATTCTCCATCTCGGGCCACTGGTACGTGAAGTAGGTCAGGGCGGGGACACTCAACCGGGACAGTCCCCGGGGACAGTCAAGGTTGAGTGTCCCCGGCGACCCCGGGCGAGCCTCCTCGCTCCATTTCAGGACAATTGGTCGCGTTCCTGTAATACTCCCTCAGAGAGTCAGGCGGGGCTGCGCCGATTCTGCGCTCTTAGTACGCAGAAATTCCATCCTTGGTCAGTCTTGACTGTCCCACGTGACTGTCCCTCTTGAGTGTCCCGATTGAGTGGACCAAAAATCTCGCTGGATCCCCACCGGATTTGGCGGGAGAATCGCCGGATGGGCAGTAGGTAAAGTTATCAGGAGCACGATCATGAGCGGACCTCTTCCAATCGGCAGCGACGCCCCGGACTTCGAGGCAGCGACCACAGAAGGTCGCATCACGTTTCATCAATGGCTGGGGGACTCGTGGGGCGTTCTCTTTTCCCACCCCAAGGACTTCACCCCGGTCTGCACGACCGAGCTGGGTTACATGGCCCGGATCAAGCCTGAGTTCGATCGCAGGAACGTCAAGATCATCGGGCTCAGCGTGGACACGCTCGAGAGCCATCGGGGATGGTCGAAGGACATCGCGGAAACCGAGGGGCATGCGCCGAACTACCCCATGATCCCTGATTCGGATCTGAAGGTCGCGAAGCTCTACGGCATGCTGCCCGCCGAGGCCGGGGAGACCTGCGAGGGGCGTACGGCGATGGATAACTTCACCGTGCGCAACGTCTACGTGATCGGTCCGGACAAGAAGATCAAGCTGGTGCTCTCGTATCCGATGAGCACCGGGCGGAACTTCGACGAAGTGCTGCGGGTCATCGACTCGATGCAGCTCACGGCAAAACACAAGGTGGCCACACCGGTGAATTGGCGCGACGGCGGGGAGGTCATCATCCTGCCGGCCGTGTCGGATGCCGATGCGAAGGAGAAGTATCCCGCAGGGTGGCGCGCGCCGAAGCCCTACCTTCGCTACGTGCCGCAGCCGAAGGGGTGAGGAGTCTCAGTCCGAGCGCAGGCTGGTCCACGGATCGACGCGCGTCGCGCGTCGGGCCGGCACGTAGCTCGCCAGGAGCGAGATGCCGAGCAGCCCCGCTGCGAGCACGCCGAGCGTTACCGGATCGTTCGGCCTCACCTGGTAGAGCAGTGCGTCGAGGAATCGCATCGACATCAGCGACAGGCTCACGCCGACGGCAGTTCCCACCGCGGCAATGACGAGTGCGCGGCCGATCACCAGTGTGAAGATGTTCCGCCGTTCGGCGCCGAGCGCCATGCGCACGCCGATCTCGCGCGTGCGCTGCTCGACGGCCTGCGCCATCACGCCGTACAACCCAATCGCCGCGAGCAGCAGCGCCAGCCCCGCGAAGAGCGCGAGCAGGTCGGCGCTGAGGCGCGTCCGCCACGTCGCATCCCCGAACCGCGTGCCCATCGTCTTGACGTTGGTCACCGGCAGATCGCGATCGAGCGCCTGCACCTGGCCGCGCACGGCCGGGATGAGTGCGGCAGGATCGAGATTCGACCGCACGAAGAGGATGCCATTGGCGCGCCATGACTGCAGCAGCGGGATGTACATGTCCGCGGTCGCCGCCTGTTCGACGGCGCGATAGCGCACGTCTTTCACGATACCGATCACCTCGGCGCCGTCATGAAAGCCGCCCTGTCCGAGCCCGACCTTCTGTCCGATCGGGTCCTCGCCGTTGAAGAGCGTACGCGCCGCGGTCTCGTTGATCACGACGACCTTGGGCTGGCCCGAACGGTCGCGATCGGTGAACGTTCGTCCCCGTACGAGCTGAATCCCCATCGTCTTGAACAGCTCAGGCGACGCCCAGTGGACGCCGGTGCTGGGCTCCCGGCCCGGCGCGACGGGCGGCTTGGCCGGAAACGTCACTCGCGTCCCGTTGCAGCCGCCGGAGACCGGCGCGCAGAGGCCGTACGCGGCTGTTTGCACGCCGGGCAGGGCGTGGACGCGATCGAGCAGCTCGAGGAAGAAGCGTGTCGAACGCGCTTCGTCGTACTGCGTGCGGGGCAGCGACAGCGGGAACGTGACGAGTCCCACGGGCTCGAAGCCGAGCGACGTGCGCTGCAGGTTGTTCACGCTCTGGAGCATCAGCCCGGCCGCGACGAGCAGCACCAGCGCGAGCGCCGTCTCGCCGACGATCAAGAGGTTGCGGAGGCTGAGCCCGCGCGCGCCCTGGGCGATTGTCCCCGCGCCGCTGGCCTTCATCGTATTTACGATGTCTGAGCGCGACCCATGCCACGCCGGAATCAGCCCGAAGAGCACGGCAGTCGCCACGGCGACACCGAGGGTGAAGAGCAGCGTGGTCAGGTCGATCTCGATCAGGCTGATGCCCACGCGTGTCAGACCGAAGCTCTGACTGCGCAGCACCACTCCGGTCTCAGGCAGCAGCGCACCCGCGAGCCGCAGCGCGCCGTACGCGACGCCGAGACCGGCGATCGCGCCGGCGCCAGCGAGGATCAGGCTCTCCGTCAGGAACTGACGCACCAGCCGCATCCGCGTCGCGCCGATCGCGAGCCGGATGGCGACTTCACGCTGGCGCGTCGCGGCGCGCGCAAGGATCAGGTTCGCCAGGTTGACGCAGCCAATCAGCAGGACGAATCCGACAGCGCCGAGGAGCACGAGCGCGGATCGGCGAATCATCGGATCGACGCGCGAGTCGTGCAGCGACAGCGCCATCGCACCGTACTTCGAAACGCCGCGCGGATCGGGGATTGCCGTGTCGATCCGATGTCCCAGCACCGTGACGGCGTTGCGCGCCTGCTCGTCCGAGACACCCGCCTTCCGCCGCGCCACGGCGTAGTAGGAGTGACTCCACCTCTGATTGAGGTCCTCGGCTGTCATCGTCATCAGCGGCACCCAGGCCTCCGCATCGCCGGTCAGGCCGCGGAAGCCGGGCGGCAGCACGCCCACAACCGTGTACGGCACTGCACTGAGGCGGACGACCTGGCCGAGCACGTTCGGATCGCCGCCGAACCGGCGCTGCCAGAGCGCATAGCCCAGCATCACGATGCCGTCCATCCCCGGCGTGCGGTCTTCCTCCCTCGTGAAGTCGCGGCCGATGTGCGGCGTCATGCCGAGCGTCGCGAGGTAGCGCGCACCGATGAGCTCGCCGCGCACGCGTTCCGGCTCGCCGTTGCCGGTCAGACTCCATTCGCGTCCCGCGAAGAGCGCGTGCTCCGAGAACACCGGCTGCTCGTCGCGGAAGACTTCGTACTTCGGATACGACCACACCATCTCGCGGAAAACGCCTGGGCCGCCGTCGCGATCCGGCATCAGCAGGTGCACCATCATCAGCTCGTCGGGCTGAGCGAACGGCAGCGGCTTCAGCAGCAGCCCGTTGACGAGCGTGAAGATCGCGGTGTTGGCGCCGATGCCGAGCGCGAGCGTGACGACGGCGATCAGAGTGAAGGCGGGCGCCTTGATGAGCGTACGGACCGCGTAGCGGATGTCCAGTCGAAGGCCCTGCATGGGATCACCTTGATGTGGAGGAGTGAGTATGGGATGGGCCGAACGCGCAAGCAGGCGCGCCCCCACGATGCTGAGCGACTGGCGCCAGAACCAGCGGCGCGCGACGTGGGGGCCGGCGTGGGGCTGCACGTCGAGCCTGAACTTCTCTTCGAGATCTCCCGCGATCGTCTCGTACCGGTCGGGCGGCAGGACCAGCCGCAGGAGCCAGACGGCAAGACGTGGGGGATCGGCGGTCATTCTTGACGATCAAGGCAGGAGCGCCTGCAGGCGGGCAGTCATACCGTTTGCCATCTTCCGCAGCGCGTCGTACGAGCGCGTCAGCGCGCGGGCGCCGGCGGGTTCGATCGCGTAGAGCCGCTTGCGCTTGCCGCCGCGCGCGGCCGTGGGCTCGCCGAGGCGCGACTGGACGAAGCCGCGCGCCTCGAGACGATCGAGCGCCGTATAGAGCGCGCCCGAGGAGATCGTCCGGCTGGTGCGCGTCTCGATCTCCTGGCGGATCGTCACGGCCGTCGCGCTCGCCTCGAGCCGGACGACGGCAAAGAGGATCAGTTGTTCGAACTCGCCGACGGAATCACCCATAAAGCAGCCTCGTCTCTAACGACTCACACTGTAGGGAAAATGCAGCTGCGGTGTCAAGCAGCGCGTTAGATTCGACATGAAATCGTGGCCCGCAGGCCTGAAAGTCCCAGACTGCATCTGACGAGACCCGGCTATCTCGCAGCCCCCGTCAAGGGCGAGAACAAATGATGTTCGAGCGTCGGGCAGGACTGGGCTAGAATCGTCTACGCGACACCTGAACCTGCACTTTTGGAGGACCCGATGCGCCACCGCTTTACTTCGGTTGTCATCCTCCTGGCGGCAAGCCTCTTCGTTTCTGCCGGCGGCCCAAGTAGCCTGAGCGCTTCTCTTGTCACAGACCCCACCGGGCTGGTCGTCCACGAGTGGGGCACGTTCACATCCGTTGCGGCCGAAGACGGCGCGGCAGTGGAGTGGGTGCCTCAGCAGGGGCCGCGCGACCTTCCGTGCTTTGTCGATCGCGTGTTGTTCAATATCAAAGGATGGCTCCCGGCGAGGGTTCGCATGGAAACGCCCGTCCTCTACTTCTATTCGCCCGAAGAGAGGACCGTCGACGTTCGGGTCCGCTTCCGGCAGGGCGTTGTCACCGAGTGGTATCCACACGCGGATGTGACGCCGACCAGGATCGAGACGACGACGCTCAGGAATCCAGCGGTCGAAGGCACGATCGCGTGGAACCAGGTCAGAATCATGCCGCGTACAGCCGAAGACTATCCTGTCGAGAGCGGCGCGAATCACTACTACGCCGCACGCAAGACCGACGCGTCGCCGCTCGAAGTGCGAACTAAATTTAGAAACGCAGTGGGGACCGAGCGCGAGAAGTTTCTCTTTTACCGCGGGATCGGCAACTTCGATCTCCCGCTCGCCGCCACGATCTCCGCGGACGGCCGCGTTGTCGTCGAGGGATCGAAGGGCCATCCCGTCGGAGACGTGATGCTCTTCGAGAACAAGGGAGGAGCGACCGGATACCAGGCTCTTCGCACAGCTGCCCAGACGGTCACGCTGGAGCGGCCGGCCGCTGCTCGCCGGGGGACGTCGGTGCAGGCGGCGCTCGAACGGATGCTCGTGGCGCAGGGCCTCTATCCGAAAGAGGCAGCAGCCATGGTCGAGACGTGGCGCGACTCGTGGTTCGAGGAAGGCCTGCGGCTCTTCTACATCGTTCCGCGAGGCGCGATCGATGACATTCTCCCGCTCGAGATTGATCCCGCGCCTGCGAGTGTCGCCCGTGTGTTCGTCGGGCGCATCGAGCTCATCACGCCGTCAGTCGTGAGCGAAGTCAAAGACGCCGTGCTGAGAAGGGATCGCGCGACGATCGTCAAGTACGGGCGCTTCCTCCGGCCGATTATCGCGCGCGTGGTCGCGTCGAGCACTGCTGCCGAGGCCGTCGCCCTCGAGCGCAACCTGTCATTTGCGTATGGGTCGGTCTCGCCTCCGCCTGGCGTGTGCAGGTAGCGCACCGATCGTGGCCTCGTTCTAATCGCCGTTGCCTGGCGCCATCGTCAGGGATTGCATGCCAGACCTCGTGCAGCGGTGACACTGTAGCCGTGTGGGGTTCCGCGACGGTCTACACGGGAGCCATCATTGCCATCGCCGGACTGGTGCTGACAGTCAGGCCGATCCGGCGGTTGCATGTCAGGACGCGGTCACGGGCGCTCATCGTCGCAGCCGCGGGGGTGCTCCTGTTGGTTGTCGGGCTGATCCTCCCAGTCTCGGAGTCCCGGGTCAGCCGCGTGGAAACACGACTCGACGAATTCGCTCCCGCCTGGCAGTTCCGGGAGGTTCACACCCTCAGGATCGCCGCCCCGCCTTCGCGCGTGTTCGACGCAATCAAGCGTGTTCGGGCCGACGAGATTGCCCTCTTTCGTACACTCACATGGATTCGACGCGGCGGTAGGCAGCTGCCGCCGAGCATCCTGAACGCGGGAGATCGTGAGTCGCTGATCGACGTGGCAACAGCCAGCGGCTTCGTTCGCCTCGCCGACGATGCCGCGCGTGAGCTGGTTATCGGCACCGTCGTGATAGCACCGCCCGGCACGCGTGGCGTACTGACGCCGCAAGTCTTCCAGAAGCCTCTGCCGCCTGGGTTCGCGCTCGCCACGATGAATTTTCTCATCACGCCTGACGGGCCGGACGGCTCGCTCGTGTCGACCGAAACGCGCGTGTTTGCCAACAGCACCGGCGCGCGTCGGCGCTTTGCGGCATACTGGCGCGTCATTTACCCTGGCAGCGCGATCATTCGGCGGATGTGGCTGCGTGCCATCGAGCGACGCGCCATCGGTGCGCAGTAAGACCCGCCTACGCTCTTCGAGCTTCGGCGCGGGACGCCCTTCTGTCGCGTGCGATTTCTCCCGTTTCGGGACCGTTCTGCCAAGGCGTCGGGCACCAGGCATCATGCGATTTCCCAAAGTACACGGCACAATCAGGCGACGGCTGCTGGTCAACTTCCGCGTCGACCCAGCTGTCATGCAGCGTCAACTGCCGGCGCCCTTCCGTCCAAAGCTTCACGACGGTCATGCCATCGCCGGGATTTGCCTCATCCGGCTCGAACACATCAGGCCTCGCGGATTCCCGACGGTCCTCGGTCTTTCGAGCGAGAACGCCGCGCATCGAGTCGCCGTCGTCTGGGACGATGACGCCGGCTTGCACGAAGGCGTCTACATTCCACGGCGGGACACCGGATCGCTCGTGAATCATCTGGTCGGCGGACGACTGTTCCCCGGTGAGCATCAGCGCGCAAAGTTCCGCGTGGTCGAGGACGCCCGGCAGATCGCCCTGCACATGCGCTCAGCCGACGGACGGGTTGAAGTCGACCTCGTCGGACGCGAGGTGGAGCAGATTGCTGAGACGTCGGTCTTCCGGTCAGTCCGCGAGGCCTCCGCATTCTTCGAGTCTGGCAGCGTCGGTTACTCCGCTACATCGTCGGGTCGCCGGCTTGACGGTGTGGTGCTCAGAACGGAGTCGTGGAGTGTCGCCCCGCTTGCGATTGAACGGGCGTACTCGAGCTACTTCGAGGACTCCGGCATGTTTCCCGACGGCTCGATAGGCTTCGACTGTGCGCTCGTGATGCGGAATACTCCACACGAATGGGAGACCGCGGCCGATTTGTATCTCTAGCTACTCGTTCCTCAGCGCCACCGCGGGTTCGACGCGAACCGCGCGACGCGTGGGTTGTGCGGTGGCGAGGGCTGCCGTCGCTAACAGCAACACGCAGGTCACGCCGAGCGTGACTGCGTCAGCCGGGCTGACCCCGAAGAACAGACTCGAGATCCACCGCGCGACGATGTAGGCGATGGCGAGGCCGAGCCCGACTCCAGCGGCCGTGAGTCGAAGGGATTTGCCCATGATCATCTGTGCGACCTGGCTGCGCCGCGCGCCGAGCGCCATCCGGATTCCGATCTCGCGCGTGTGCTGCGCCACCGTGTACGACATGAGCCCGTAGATCCCGAGCATGCCCAGCATCAGCGCGATCGCTGAGAACATGGTCGCGAGCCTCGCTCGAAGCAGCGGGTTGGCGATGGACTGATCAGCCACATCGTCCAGCGTCCGTACCCGCGTGATGACGGCGCGGCTGTTGACCGCGCCGATTTCGGCCCGGACTGCCTGAACCAGCGCCGCCGGCTCGCCGGCCGTGCGCACGATGAGCGACGGATCGATCAGCGGGAACTGCTTGTAGTTGTAGAACACCTCCGGTTGTACCTCGGATGCGAAACCGCCCGAGCGGATGTCGGCGACGACACCAACGATTTCCCGCCATTCGACCTCGCCGGGCCGGGGCTGACGGAAGCTGCCAAATCGCTCGAGGCTTCCCATAGCGAACTGCCTGCCGATGGGATTCTCGCCGGGCCAGTATCTGCGCGCGGCCGTTTCGTTGACGACCGCGACCAGGACGCCGTCGGCACGATCGTCTTCAGTGAACGACCGTCCGCGCGTGAGGGCGATGCCCATCGCTCGAAAGTAGTCGGGGGTCACCGCCGTCTGGACGACCTGCGGCGAGAGCGCACCAGGTCGCGGCGGATCACCCCGCCGCGTAATGGCCTGCCCGGCTGGACCGCCTTCGAGCGGCACGCCGGTCGTCGCACCGACAGCACTCACGCCTGGCAGTCCCGCGATGCGGGGAACGACATCCTGGACGAACTGCGCGGCGCTTCCGCGCTCGCGCAAAGGCGACGTCGTCAGGTCGGTCGCGACCACCAGAGTCCGAGCTGGGTTGAACCCGACCGTGACGCTTCGAAGATTGGCCACGCTTCTGACCAGCAATCCAGCGCTCGCCACGACGGCCACCGCAAGGGCGACTTCGCCGACCACGAGCGCGTGCCTCATCCTGCGGCTCGTGCGGCTCTCCGTCTGGCCGCGCGCACTCCACTCTACGCCTCGCCAGTCGACGAGAGGAACCAGTCCACAAGCGGCGCTGACGACAAGCGTGAGGACGACCGTGAAGGCCAGCACGAACCAGTCCAGCCGTGTTTCACCGATGAGCGGTACGCGCTCGGCCATCGCCGAGCCGATGGCATCCTGAGCCCACAACGACACGAGCAGTCCGAGCGCAGCCCCGATGCCACCGAGCAACAGGCTCTCGGTCAGCAGGCCACGCGCCAGACGCCAACGCGTCGCACCGACGGCGAGCCGCGTCAAAACCTCCCGTCGGCGGCTGACGCCACGGGCCAGGAGAAGGTTCGCGACATTGGCGACCCCGATGAGCAGGATGCAGCCGACCGCGCCGAAGAGCCCAAAGAGCGCAAGCCGGTGGCTGCCGACGAGCGTTTCTCGGAGCGCAACCACGTGCACTTCTGGTGCCGGTGTGCCGTCCGGATGCTTCGTGGCGACGGCTCGGGCGATTGCGGTCAACTCGCGGCGGGCCTGTTCGATCGTGACGTCCGGCCTCAATCGTCCGAGCACCGTGTACCACGGACAGCAACGCGCGGGAGCATCCGGTGGTGGCATTGGCCCGCCACCCCAGTCACCGAGCGACAGCCAGAGCGAAGCTCCGGCGGGGAAGTCGAACGCCCGAGGCATCACGCCGACGATCGTGAACGGACCGCCGCGGAACGTATCCACGTCGAGCGTCTGTCCGACAATCGACGGGTCGCTCCCAAAGCGCGTCTGCCAATAGCCATGGCTGATGACGACCGAGCGCCTGCCCCGCGTGCGGTCGTCGTCCTGGCTGAGCGTCCGGCCCAGCATCGGCTGGATGCCCATGACGCTGAAGAATCCAGAAGACGCGTAGATACCCTGGACGCGCTCCATGCCGTTCCGGCCGGCCACGTTGAAGGCCCATGCCTTCCCTTCCCAGTTCGGCAGCACACCCAGAGCGTCGAAGGATGTCGTTCGTGCTTGCCAGTCCACGAAGTTCGCCGGCGTCACGCGCGAGCGAGCCTCCGGCGCTCGCGGGTCGGCCTGCCACACCGTAACGAGGCGGTCTTGCCCCGGAAAAGGCAGGGGTCGCAAAAAGACCGCCCACACCGTGCTGAACACGGTCGTCGTCGCGCCGATGCCGAGCGCGAGGGTAAGGATGACGAGCGCCGAAAAACCAGGCGTCCGCGTCAGACCACGCCAGGCGTACTTGAGTTCCATGGGCGTTCGAACAGAGCGATTATGCTGCCGGGCCAGCGTTCTGGTGCCTCCACCGGATGGTCGTATTGTATTCCCACATGGGTCGTGCTATTGGTATCCCACATGAAGGACTCCAAAACCGAGGTCTGGCAGGGAACGCTGGCGATGATGGTGCTCAAGACGCTCGACACGCTGGGAGCGCTGCACGGCTATGGCATCGCGCGGCGCATCGAGCAGACCAGCAACGATCTCCTTTCGGTGAACTATGGGACGCTCTATCCCGCGCTCCTGAAGCTCGAACAGGAGGGCTACATCACCTCCGAGTGGGGCGTCTCGGACAACAACCGCAAAGCCAAGTTCTACTCGCTCACGCGGGCCGGGCGGAAGCAGCTCGAGAGAGAAGCCCGCGAGTGGCAGCGCACGACGGGCATCATTGCCAGGTTCTTTTCGCCGCGGGAGCTGTAAAGCGACGTTTGAACAAAGAGCTGTAAAGCGACGTTTGAACAAGGAGTTGTAAAGCGAGGATGTTCGAGAGAGGTGCGAGGTGATGCGACGACTGCGGGCGGTGTGGGTGAGAGGGCGCGCGCTCGTTCAGCGCGACCGTCTGGATCGCGAGCTCGCCGCCGAGCTCGAGAGTCATCTTGCGCACCACACCGACGACAACCTGCGCGCGGGGATGAATGCCGCCGATGCGCGGCGCCAGGCGCTCATGAAGCTGGGCGGCATCGAGCAGACGAAGGAGCGGCACCGCGATGTCCGGTCGTTCGCCTGGCTCGACGATGCGCGGCGCGACGGCGTGATCGCGGCGCGGCAGCTCCGACAGAGCCCGTTGTTTGCGTTGACGGCCGTGCTGATCCTCGCCGTCGGCATCGGACTGAATCTCTGTGTCTTTCAACTCCTGAACGTCACGGCATTGCGGCCGCTGCCGATAGCAGATCCCGCCACGCTGGTCCGGTTCGATCGCGTCTCGAAGTTCTTCAGCTCGAACGGTGTGCCGTACCCGGCGACGCAGTTCATCCGCCACAACAACGCCGTGCTGGCGGCTGTCGTCACCTGCCATTCCTCCGATGTTGCCTGGGAAGACGACTCCACGGATCGCCTGCGCGCCTCATACGTGTCAGCGAACTGGTTTGCGGAGCTGGGGTATCAGGCCGGGCTCGGGCGCCTGTTCGTGGAAGCGATCGACGAGCAGGCGGACGCGGCTCCAGTCGTTGTCGTCAGCCATGACTTCTGGAGAACGCGCCTCCTGAGCGCGCCGGTGGTGGGCCGAGCGGTGCGGATCAACGATCGTCCCGCGACGATTGTCGGTGTCGCACCCGCGGGCTTTCCCGGCCTGCGTCTCGAGGACCCGCAGGTCTGGCTCCTGATTCACCAGATCGATCGGTTCAACCCCGGTATGGCGTTCAAAGAGGCCTGGGGAAGTCACAACACCCAGCTGTACGCCAGGCTCCGCGCCGGCGTGTCACCGGAGGCTGCCCGCGACGGTTTGCGAGCGACGTCACGAGAGTTGGCGCGTCTTCGCCCCCAGGAGTTCCAGCCGGACGAGGTACTGCAGCCGTATTCGGGGCTGGAAGGATTTCGCGGCCCCAGGGATCGACGGGAACTGCAGACCATCACGCTTCTTGCGGGCAGCCTGACGCTGATCGTGATGATGGTCGCGTGCGCGAACCTCAGCAACATGGTGCTGTCGCGAGCGATTTATCGGTTGCGTGAGCTCAGCGTGCGTGCCGCGCTTGGCGCTACGCGCGGGAGGCTTCTACGCCATCAGATGGTCGAGAGCGTCGTGCTCGCTGCGCTCGGCACGCTTGGCGGGTTGCTGTTGAGTCACTGGGCTACGCAATCGGCTGCGGTCTATGCATCACTTCCCACCTACCTAGATCTCAGGCCGGATTGGCGGATGGCTGCTGCCGCGTGCGTCATCGCAGCTCTGGCCACAATCGCGGTTGGCCTGGTTCCAGCCTGGGTGGTGATCCGCAGAGACCTCATCGGCGTGATGAAAGACGGCGGCCATCAAACATCGCAGGGGCTTGCCCGTGCGCGAATGCGGATCCTGTTGGTGGGATCGCAGGTCGCCGGCTGCGCGGTGCTGCTCATCGTTGCCGGTTTGACCGTGCGCGGCGTGCAACGAATGTTGACGACGGAGCGGGGATTCGAATTCGAGCAGATTGCCGTTCTGGATCCATCGCTGCCGCGGTACGGCGTGCAGGCTGACGCCGCTCGCGCCTATTGGGCGGACGTGCAGCGGACGATCCGCACGTCGAACCCGGATGTGGAGCACCTCGCGCTGGCGTCACAGGCACCGCTCGGCAACGGCGTCGCAACCTCCAAGTACAACGACGCCCCTCGGCTCGTTGTGACGTCGTTGAACGTCGAGCCGTCATTCTTCCCACTCCTCCGAATCCCGATAGTCGCCGGACGAAACTTCGAGACCCACGACCGCGCCGATCTGACCGTGATCATCAGCCGTCGCCTGGCTGTCGAAATGTATGGAACCCTCGATGTCGTAGGGCGCGGCTTCCCGAGGTCGGCGCCTGGGCCGATCATTGTCGGAATCGCCGCAGATGCTCCGCTGGTCAACGTGACCGCCACACACGCAGCCGAGCAGTACTCGCCCGTCGATAAACAGCACTACGGCAGTGTCGTGCTGCTTGCTCGGACGAGCGGCAACCCGGAGCGGTTGCTGGTTCCGATGCGCGCGGCGGCGCGTGCGGCAGACGGCCGTGTGCTGCCGCAGACATGGCTTCCGTCGACTCAGTTCGAGCAACGAGTACGCGATCGCCAGGTGGCGAGCGTGATCGCGACGATGGCCGGCATGCTCGCGCTGTCGCTCGCCTGTTTCGGGATCTTTGGTCTCGTGGCCTGCGGTGTGGCCGTGCGCACGAAGGAGATCGGCATCCGAAGGGCGCTCGGAGCCGGGCGGGGGTCGATCGTTCGGTTGCTGCTGCGCCAGCTGATGCTGCCCGTAGCGCTCGGCATGCTGGTTGGGACACTCGCCGCCGCGGCGGTAGGGAGAGTCCTCGAGGGCGAGCCGTTCTTTCTGCCCTCAATGGACGTGGCCACGCCTGCGGGCGCCCTGGCGCTCTTCGCTCTGATGGCAGTCGCCGCCGTGCTCGCACCGGTGTCCCGTGCGCTTGGCACCGATCCGCTCCGAGCGCTCAAACACGAATAGCGCGTTTCCGATCAACTACTTCGCTTCTACCTCATACACGTAGAGGGTCGACTTGTCGTCCTCGGGCATGAAGTAGGCCCTCAGGCCGGTCGCCGTGGAACTGAGCCAGACCGGGTTGTGCGTCATGTCCAGCCCGCCAGCGGTCCAGAGGAGCACCGGCACCTGATGCAGCGGACGTCCGTCGCGGAGGTCGACCAGGTCGATCCCGCCGAGCCTGAAGGGTGACGCGTCGGGCGTCTGCCGCATCTCGGTCACCCCGGTGCAGAGCATGCGACCGCGGCCTGCGTATTTGCAGTCCTGATAGTCCAGATAGTGCGAGGTGTTCAGCGTGCGCAGCGTCTCCGGAGGTGCGGAGGCGTTGGTCACGCTCCCGTCGCTGCCGAGCGTCCAGCGATAGAAACGGCGCGAGCCCCAGCTGACCCCGTGGAGCGTGTTGTCGTCGGTGTTGTGGACGATGCCGCCGATGTGATCGGCGAAGCGGAACACCTGCGTCGCCTTCATCGTGCCGGGATCGACGCGATAAATGATCGACCGGCTGTTCGGCCGGTACTCTGCGACAGGCACCCAGATGTGCTCGCCGTCGTAGTCGATGCCGCCGGGATGATAGGTCGTTCCCTCGCCAAGCCTCAGATCGGCGATGAGGTTGCCTTGCAGATCGAGTTTGAACAGATGGCCGACGCCCTCGCCCGTGCTGCGGTCGTAGCCGCCGACTGGTCGATCGAAACGCTGGGTCCGCACTGTGATCTCGACCGAAGAGACGAAGAGCGTATCCCCGATTTTCACCATGCCCTGGGGATGGTGCGTGGTGAACTTCATCGGCACGGACGTCACGAGCTTCCAGGATGCGTCCCGCGTGAGTGCCTGGACGCGGTCGGCGACGATCGACTGGACGTTCGTCTGCACGGCTGGCAGGGCGACGGCGAGCGCGAGCGCGTTCGAATACATCAGCACACTGCGCACGGCTGCGCTCCTCTTGGAGTCAAACATAGCACTCTGCCTGGACTCTGCCTGAACCGACGCTGAAGACAAGGCAAGTTCCTCCTGGACACCAAGTGGCAGACGGAGCTGGACTTGTGACAGTGTAGTGGCCGGCCATTTACGAGAGATCCGTGGCAACGAACCAATGATCGGCCAGACCATCTCGCATTACCGCATCCTTGAAAAGCTTGGCCTGGGTGGCATGGGAGTGGTCTACCAGGCAGAGGACACGCGGCTCCGACGCGTGGTCGCGCTGAAATTCCTCTCCCAGGAGCTTTCGCAGGATCCTAGCGCCGTGGAACGGTTCCAGCGCGAGGCCCGCGCCGCCTCGGCCCTGAATCATCCACACATTTGCGCGGTCTACGACATCGGAGAGCACGCCGGCAAACACTTCATTGTGATGGAGTTCCTGGAGGGGTCGGCGCTGCACCACCTCATCGCCGGCCGTGCGCTGCCCACGGATCCCATCCTTGAACTTGGCATTGAGCTTGCCGATGCACTCGAAGTCGCGCACGCCAAGGGAATCATCCACCGCGACATCAAGCCGGCCAACATCTTCGTGACCACGCGCGGCCACGCAAAGCTGCTTGACTTCGGGCTGGCCAAACCCTCTCTGGACCGGCCGGCGATGACCGCCGGGCCGACCGAGGAACGACTGACTAATGAGGGCGCGGTTCTGGGCACGCTGGCGTATATGTCGCCTGAACAGGTGCGCGGAGAAGCACTCGACGCACGCACCGACCTCTTCTCGCTGGGGGCCGTGCTTTATGAGATGGCGACAGGCCGGCCGGCCTTTCCTGGCGGCACGTCGGGCACGATCCAGGAGGCCATCCTGAACCGTATGCCGATCCCGGTGGGACGGGTGAATCCCGAGTCACCGCCCAGGCTCGAGGAAGTCATCAACAAGGCGCTCGAGAAGGACCGCCGGCTGCGGTACCAAAGCGCGTCGGAGATCGGTGCTGACCTGCAGCGCCTGAAGCGAGACAGCGCCGCTTCGGCGGTGTCGCCGCCACGAGGAAGCGATCGTGTCACGGGACCTCATGGCTGGTGGCGTAGGGGACCGGCGCTCGCCGCAGGAGCGGTCGCCGTGGCGGCGCTGCTTGCGGCAGGAACACAGCTGGCCCGTCTTTACTCGAGTGGCGACGCCATCGATTCGGTTGCGGTGCTGCCGTTTGTCAGCAGCAGCGACGATCCTGACAGTGAGTATTTGAGTGACGGCATCACGGAGAGCCTCATCTACAACCTGTCGCAGCTGCCGAGCCTGCGCGTGACGGCGCGCAGCACCGTGTTTCGCTACAAAGGAACGGAGATGGATCCGCAGAAGATCGGACAAGACCTGCGCGTTCGTGCGGTGCTCTCCGGGCGGCTGCTGCAACGGGACGGCACGCTCGTCGTCCGCACGGAGCTCATGGATGTTGCGAACGGCTCGCAGCTGTGGGGCGGCCAGTACAACCGGAAGCTCGCCGATGTCTTCGCACTCCAGGACGACCTTTCCAAGGAAATCTCGGAAAGGTTGCGGCTGCGGCTGACCAACGAGGAAAAGCAGCGACTGACGAGACGTTACACCGACAATCCGGAAGCGTACCAACTGTACCTCAAGGGCCTCTATCACTGGAACAAACGGAGTCCGGACGCCCTTCCCAAATCGGTCGAGTACTTCAATCGCGCCGTCGATGCCGACCCGGCGTATGCGCTGGCTTACGCGGGTCTGGCCGATGCCTACAATCTGATGTCGTTCTTCAACATGGTTCCTCCACGGGAGGCGATCCCTAAAGCCAAGGCCGCGGCTGCAAAGGCTCTGGCGATCGACGGCAATCTCGCTGAAGCTCACATTTCACTGGCATACGCCAGCTTCACGTACGACTGGGACTGGCCCGCTGCGACGAGGCATTTTGACCAGGCCCTCGCGCTCAATCGTGAGGCGGTCATGAACCACGCCTACTATCCGTTCTATCTCACCGTTGCCGGTCGGTTTGAGGAAGCCGTTAGCGTCGCGAGGCGCGCGTTGGATCGCGACCCGGTTTCCGCGTCTCTGAGCCATACCCTGGCGGTGCAGCTTTTCCTGTCCAGGCATTTCGAGGATGCGACGGAGGAGTGCCGCAGGACGATCGAGCTCGATCCGAACTCTGCTGTTGCATCCGAGCTGCTCGGATACCTGTTTGCAGCACAAGGGATGTTTCAGGAAGCCCTACCCGCCATCGAGAAAGCCGCGGCATTGAACCGAGGTGCCGCGCTGTCTCTTGCCTATCTCGGGTACGTGCGTGCCCGCCTCGGGCAAGGAGAGGAAGCACGACGCCTCCTGCTACAGCTCGCGACGGCTTCGAAGGAGAGGTATACGCCTGCTGTTGCGTTCGCTATGGTCCATGTCGGTCTTGGTGAGAACGATCAGGCGTTGAGCTGGCTCGAGAAAGCGTACGAGGAGCGCGTGATTCGCCTGGCGTACTTGAGGCGTGAACCGGTCTGGGACACGCTGCGCTCGGATCCGCGGTTCGCGGATCTGCTGCGTCGCATCGATCTGCCACAGTAGACCGACGATCCGATCCCTGCCGGAAGCTCCAAAGCCGTCCGGTTTCTCAGCAAGTCTGTCCGGCCGTTCGTTGTGCGCCATGCGAGCCTTGAACCAGTAATGACAACCATGCAACCAATCACACGCCGGCAACTTCTACGATCTGCTCTCGGATCAACGGCACTCATGCCCTTCGTTCCCACCAGCCTTGCCGAGCTGATCGCGGCCGGGTGGCAACAGGCCGCGGACCCGATTGCCGAACGTCGCGCGCAGATGGGCGCGGCGCCGATCGTCGCGACCCGTTTGGCCGACAACCTCACGATGCTGTCCGGGCCCGGAGGCAACGTCATCGTGCTCTACGGGCCTGACGGAAAACTCGTTGTCGATACGTTCGTACAGCCGGCATGGACGTCGCTCAACCAGATGCTCGACACGATGGGCACGCCACCTGTGAAACTGCTGATCGACACGCACTGGCACTTCGATCACACGGACAACAACGAGAACTTCCGCAAGGCGGGTGCGGCCATCCTGGCGCACGTCAACACGAAGAAGCGGATGTCGGAGACGCACGACCTGCTCGGAATGCATTTCACGCCGTCGCCGGCCGCTGCGCTTCCCACTCAGACGTTCGTCGACATGCACAGGTTGCGGATGAACGGCGAACGCGTCGAAGCCGGGCGCATCCCGCCCGCGCACACCGATACCGATGTCTACATTCGCTTCACACGCGCCAATGCGCTGCACATGGGTGACGTGTTCTTCAACGGTGTCTACCCGTTCGTCGACGCCAGCACGGGCGGCACCATCAACGGGCAGATCGCCGGAGCCAATCTCGGGCTGAAGCTGTCGGACAGCGCGACGAAGATCGTGCCCGGACACGGCGCGCTGGCGGACAAGACCGCGCTGAAGGCGTATCACGACATGCTCGTCACGGTACGGGACCGGGTTCAGAAGCTGAAGACGAGCGGCCGGAAGCTGGAGGAGGTGGTCGCGGCAAAGCCGACCGCCGATCTTGACGGGACCTGGGGAAAGGGATTCATGCAGCCGAATGACTTCGTAGCGATCGTCTATAACACGCTCAAGTAGGATGCCTCTGTATCAGCCTCGCGGCGCTCGGCTGAACCACGTGTGCGAGGCGAAGCGCCTCGCGCGATGGCTCGTCGTGGCATGGCTGACATGCCCTCCCGCGTTTGCGGCAGCGCAGACCGTCGAGATCGCGCCGGTAGCCGGATACCGGTTCGGCGGCGGTTTCTTCGAGCGCGTGACTCAGCAGCCTGTCGATCTCGATGGGGCGGCTACCGTCGGCGTCGTCGTGAACGTGCCCCTGCACGACGGCTTGTTCGTCGAGGCGCTCGTGACGCATCAGGAAGCCGATGTGACCGTGCCGGCGAGCGCGTCGGGGCCGGCGACGCTGTGGCGAATTACGATCGATCACTGGCAGGGTGGCGGACTACAGGAATTCGGGCGCGGGCAGCGCGCGCGTCCGTTCCTGACCGGGCTGCTCGGTCTGACGCGCTACGCGGCCGCGGGGGACAACGAGATCCGATTCACCGCGAGCGCCGGGGGCGGGGTGAAGCTGATGCCGGTGCCGCGCGTCGGGGTGCGCCTCGACGGCCGAGTGTTCGCCACATTCGTCGAGGTCGACGGGCGTGCAATTGCGTGCTCGCCGGGCATCTGCCTCGTCGGCTTCGACGCCGATATCGTATGGCAGGCGGAGTTCACGGTGGGGCTCGTCGTGGCGTTCTGACCGTTGGCGGTGGTTGTCTGCTTCTGGCGCTGCTGTCAAGAGTGCCAGGCACGCTTCGCATCTTCCTTCCCGATGGAACACTGCTGATGGATTCGTGCGGGGAGACCTACCGGCTGGCACAATGGCGAGCGATTGACGATCGCCGAATAGAGTGGACGGAAGACACGGCGCGCATCGAAGCGCAGATCACGCGGCTCACCGACGACGAGCTCCAGCTGCGACTGCAGCTCGCTCGTGTCGTCAAGGAAGAGACGTATCGCCTGGCCAAGGCGCCCAAGGTGTGCCCCGACATGCCGCGGTAGCTCACTGGCTGGCTCCCGCGGCCGCTTGCTCGAGCAGGAGGAGGGGACTATTCTGTCGTCGATTCCTGTGCCGATCGCTGAGCGCGATCCGGATCGCGGGCAATCCGGCCTCTCGTCATTGCTGTCTCGCGTCCGTTTCGTGACGCACGTCTTGCAGGTTTGTCCATGAAAAAGCTACTCACCACGCTGCTGCTCGTCATGACCGTCATGCTGCCCCCGAGCCCCGTCGGGGCGCAGGAGCTCCACACCTTCACGCGCATCCAGTTGAGCGATCAGTTCTGGAGCGAGGGTGCCAACTTCGGCGACCTGAACAACGACGGCGTGAACGACATCGTCTCGGGGCCGTGGTGGTGGCAGGGACCAGATTTCAAGACGCGCCACGAGTACTATCCCGCGACGACGACCTTTCAATTGAAGCTCGGGCCGATGACGACCGTCACCGTGCCGGGGTTCGAGGGGACGCTTGGCAAAGACAACAAGTATTCCAACAACTTCTTCGCCTGGGCGTACGACTTCAACAAGGATAGTTGGAACGACATCCTCATCATCGGCTTTCCCGGTCAGGACACATCGTGGTTCGAGAATCCCAAGGGCAAAGACACCCACTGGGTGCGCCACAAGATTTTCGATCAGACCGACAACGAGTCGCCGACGTTCGCCGACCTGACCGGCGATGGCAGGCCGGAGCTGGTGTGCATCACCAAAGGTCAGTACGGCTACGCCGAGCCGGATTGGAGCGACCCGGCGAAGCCGTGGACGTTCCACGCGCTCTCGCCGAACAACAAGTATGGCAACTTCACGCACGGCATGGGCATCGGCGACGTCAACGGCGACAAGCGACTCGATCTGCTGGAGAAGAACGGCTGGTGGGAACAGCCCGCGTCGCTCGCGGGAGATCCGGTCTGGCGATTCCACGCGCAGCCGATGGGCACCGGCGGCTCGCAGATGCACGCCTACGATGTGAACGGCGACGGCCTCAACGACATCATCACGGCGCTCGCCGCACACGAGTTCGGTCTGGCGTGGTACGAACAGTATCGCGAGGGCACCGAAATCAGGTTCCGCGAGCACATCTTCATGAACAAGGATCCGAAGGAGAACGCCTACGGCGTGAAGTTCTCCGAGATCCACGCGATCGCCCTCGTCGACATCGACGGCGACGGTTTGCAGGACATCGTCACGGGCAAACGCTTCTGGTCGCACGGCCGCACGGGCGATCCCGACCGCAACGACGCGGCGGTGCTCTACTGGTTCAAGCTCGCGCGCAACGCCGACAAGAGCGTCGACTTCATCCCCTACCTCATCGACAACGAGTCCGGCGTCGGCACGCAGGTGGTGGCAGGCGACATCAATGGCGACGGCCTGCCCGATATCGTGGTCGGCAACAAGCGGGGAACGTTCGTCCACCTGCACCAGAAGAAGGCGGTCACCCTGGAGGAGTGGGAGAAGGCGCAGCCGAAACGTTCGGCTGCTACCGGATCACTTCGAAGTCGATAGTCTGTGTCGCGCGGGCGGCCTTTTTCGCGAGCCGGTCGGAGACCGTCAGCTCGAGGACGTAGCCGCCAGGCGGCGTGCCGGCTCCGAGATGCAGGACACCGCCGACGAGAGGTCCCGTGCTGGCAGGTACAGGAAGGGTGCCGCGCACCGTGCTGCGGAAGACCTCGAGCCCTTCCCGATAGAGACGCGCCTCTGTCTCGAGCTGTGGCAGACCATCAGGTCCACGCCGGGCGTTGTAAACGCTACACACATAGCTTGCGTCGGTACCTTGCCGGAACGCGCGGACGGCAAGAGTTGACTGTGGGTCGCGCGCGTCATCATCTGCACCGCCTGTGGCCGGCGTCTGCGCCACGCCCTCGATGACGAGCCCCGACAGCGTGAGCATCCCTTTCTTCACATCGGGCACGTCGATGAAGCGGCTGGCGGAGCCGATGCGGTCACTCGCGACGTCTCTGAGCGCAATACGGAGCTGGTAAGAGCCCGGCCGTTTCAATGCCACCTGCATGCGGTAGACCAATCCGGCTGACAGTGCCTGCGCATGCGCATTGGCAGTCAGCGTGAACGTGTAGCTCCGGCTGCTTTGATCGGCGACCTGACCGTTGTCGCCAAAGGTCGTCGCGAGGACCTCGATTTCGGCAGCCCGGGTGCCGTCGGCTCGTTCCGCGAACGTGAGGTCTCGCGCGTCGACGTGCATGACAGAGCTCACGAACGCTCCGAGCTTCTCGTCGTGACCAAAAAACGAGCTCAGGTGAAGCCGAATGTCACCACCCGCAAACGGCGACGTTACGGCAGCCACCATGCGGTTCGCAGGGCTGCCGGCCTTCGCGCGTTCGTCGGTCACACTAAGGAAGCCGCTGCGCGATCGTACCCGGAGTCCGGGGCGCTTCACGCGCACACGCAGCGTGTGGAATCGTGGCTTCGTGGCGGTAAAGGTTGATCCGTCCGGGACGTATCCGAGCAAGTAGTACCCGTGCTGATCGTCGAGGATGCGCGCCAGGCCGGCGCTCATATCGTTGGCGTCCTTGATGAAGAGGCCGCCCGTATCGGCCGCGAGCACGGCCGGGCCGTCCTGCGTGCTGCGGAGCTCGGCCTGCCGGCGGGCCGCACTGACCGGCGTCTCGTCGCTGGCGGTCGGACCGGTGGCGGCAAGGCCGCGCATGTCGATGCCATAGACGACGACGCCGGCGCGGTTCGATGCCTCCACGACGGTACGCAGCGCAGCAAGGACGCGCCCGTACGTGCCGTCCGAATCGGTGAGGCGGAAACCATCCGAGAAGAGGATCACCGACTTGCGACCCGGAAGCTCCGCGAGGCCCCGAACCACATACGCGACCGCCCCGAGGGTGCCGGCGCTGAGCACTTCGATTCGGAACGCGTCCACGTGATCGACGCTCGCGAATTGAAAGAGCGAGACGCGGCCGTTCATGTTCCAGCGCACGCGGTCGACGGCGGCCTGGAGCGCGCGGCGGTCGGTGGTAAACTGCTGGAGCGCGCCCATACCCGCGCCGGTGCGCAGGATTGCCACCAGGTCGCCGGGCCGCATCTGCGTGTCGAGGAAGCGCTGCAACGCAGTCCGGACACGAGCGATGCCCTCCACTCCGAGTCCGAGGTCGTCGACGATGAGCGCAATCGTGCGCCGAATCTCGTGCGGCGCCAGCGCACGAGTCGGTCCAGGACCCGATGGCCGCGTGGCCGCCTCGGCTGCACCTTCGGCCGCGCCCAGACGAACGTAGCTGAAGGTCGAGATCGTCTGGGGGCGCCCATCCTGCAGCAGCTCGAAATCAGCGCCGGTCAGGTCCGTCACATGACGTCCGCGCTCGTCGGTAACGGTGGCATCGACGCGGACGAGATCCACTCCGAGCCGGACGACGTCGGAGCCGCGCCCCGCCGGTTGCGACGGGGCGGAATTCTGCGTCGATTGGGCAGAGAGCATCGCCACGCACGCGAGCGCCGCCGTCCTCAATAACGTCATTGACGCCACCTGCCACAGGGCGCAGACATCGCCGAACGTGAGGCAAGTCTACCAGCGGGACCCTTACGGTGATAGGGTGAAGCGATGAGCGAGGCAGCGAAAAGATACCGAGAGACGGTCGTCCGGCGCGCGGTCGGCGGTCCCGGGACTGCGAGCACTGACGCGCGACGCGCGGCGTTCGATAACGCGGGCGTCGACCAGCGGGCACGTGATTTCGTGGACAAGGTGGCGCGCCGCGCATGGACGGTCACTGACGGCGACGTTGCCGCGACGAAGGCCGCGGGCGTATCCGAGGACGAGATCTTCGAGTTGGCGGTCTGTGCGGCGCTCGGTCAGGCGACGCGACAGCTCGACGCTGCGCTCGCGGCGCTGGATGCGGCGACAGCGGCGGGGTCAGCGCCCGTGCTCGGGCCGCGGCGCACGGATGACGGAGGTACGAGATGAGACTCAACGTGCTCGACCATGGCCATCCGTTCACGACCAAGGCGCTCTTCGCCCTGATCCACGTGATGTCGCGCCACCGCGCCCCGGACGTCGTCAAGACGCTGAAGTACCGCCCCGAGTTCTTCGGCGCGCCCATGAGCGCCGTGTTCCAGGAAGTTATGCGGGGGCCGTCGGAATGGTCGATTGCGGACCGGGAATTGATGGCCGCAGACATCTCGAAGACCAACGCCTGCGAGTTTTGAACCAGAGCCCACGGCGCGGTCGCGTCGAAGATTCTGGGAGACAGTACGGTGCAGGCAGTGCTGACCGATCTCGATCGCGCGCCGATCGCCGAGCCGCTGCGCGCGACGCTTGCGTTCCTGCGCAAGGTGACGCGCGAGCACGACGCCGTGACCGCCGCCGACGTGAGGGTGCTCCTGGCGCTGGGCGTGACGCGTGCGCAGGTCGAGGACGCGTTGAACGTCGGCTTCGCGTTCAACGTGATAACGCGCCTGGCCGACACGTTCGAGTTCGAAGTGGGCACGCGCGCGTCGTTCGACGCCGGCGCACGGATGCTCCTGGGCCGTGGCTATCAGTGAGCGTCAGGCGCACGGCTCGGTGAACGACACCGCGCCGCCGTCACTCGACGCGCTGTCAGGCCCGTTCGTCACTCTCCAGCTGGTGCGCGCACCTCCTGGTGCTAGCGTCCTTCCTCCAGTCTCAAGCAGTCCCGCCGGTAAAGCCTGTCGGTGAGAAGAGGGATTGAAGAGTGGAGGAGGAGCTTGTATGACACGCACGATATTGCTCACATCGGCTGCGCTGATGGCGACGAGCGTTGCCAGCTTCGCACAGTCGATCACGCTGCCTCCCGACGGCGACAACCAGCGCGCAGAAGTCGTGCAGCAGATCGGGATGGTCCGCGCCGCGGTCGAGTACCGGAGCCCGGACGTGCACGGGCCCAACGGCGAGGATCGGCGCGGCAAGATCTGGGGCGGCCTCGTGCCCTGGGGCATTCACGATCTCGGTTTCAACAACCGCAAGGGCCCCTGGCGCGCGGGCGCCAACGAGAACACGGTGTTCAGCGTCTCGCACGCGGTGATGATCGACGGGCAAGCCCTGCCGGGCGGCCGATACGGGCTGCACATGCTCGCGGGCGAACGCGAGTGGCCGCTCATCTTCTCGAAGAACGCCTCGTCCTGGGGAAGCTTCTCCTACGATCAAAGCTGAAGATGCGCTCCGCGTGACCGTGAAGCCCGAGAAGGCGCCGTACCGCGAGTGGCTGGCCTATGACTTCACGGATCGCAAGACGGATCGCGCGACTGTCGCGCTGCTGTGGGAAGAGCTCCGCGTGCCGTTCACCATCACGGTGCCAGACCCGGCTGCGCTCTACATCGACAATATGCGCCTGGAGCTCCGCAACGCGCCAGGATTCCGCTGGCAGTCGTGGCAGGCGGCCGCCCAGTACTGCCTCCAGCAGAATCGGAACCTGCCGGAGGCGCTGACGTGGGCCGAGACCGCGATTGCGCTGCCGGGCATCGGCCAGGCGAACTTCGCCACGCTCTCGACCAAGGCGCAGATCCTCGGCAAGCTTTCGCGAACGGAGGAGGCCGCCTCGGTGATGGCGGCTGCGCTCGAATCTCCGACGGCCTCTGTCTTCGAAATCCACCAGTACGGCCGGCAGTTGCTCGCGCAGGGTAAGCCGAAGGAGGCACTCGCCGTGTTTCAGAAGAACGCGAAACGCTTCGGCGACACGTGGCCCGTCCACGTGGGCCTCGCGCGCGGCTATTCGGCCGTGGGAGACTACAAGTCGGCCCTGACGCACGCCGAGCTCGCCCTGAAGCAGGCACCAGACGAGGTGAACCGCAAGAGTCTCACCGACGCCGTGACCCGCCTCAAGCAGGGCCAGGACATGAACGCCAGCCGCTGACCTGGCACATTGCTCAGGCCGAGCGTGAGGTAGAATTCCGCCGTCAACGCTTCGATGACCCGCTGGCGGCTCGGCATACTCGCGACGCTCGTCTTGTGCCTGGCCGGCGCCGCCGGATGGATGCTCCTGCGCAGAGACCCGCCGCAGCGCGCCGACCGGGCTTCACGGAAGATCCGAACTCACGAACAGCAGATCAGAGACCATCTGTTCTGGTCGCTGCAGCCGGTCAAGGTGACCAACTGCGAGCTCAAGCGGTTCGGCGAGCCGAACGACGGCGGCTACCTTCTCTGCGGAAACCTGCTGACCTCGGTCGAGGCCGGCTATTCGTACGGCATCTCGGGCTACGACGGGTGGGGCTGCGATGTGTCAAAGCAGCTCGGGATTCCGCTGCACCAGTACGATTGCTTCGATCTCCGGCGGCCAGCTTGCCCGGGCGGCCACACCATCTTTCACCCTGAGTGCGTGGCGGGAACCCGCGCGACGATCGACGGGCGGCCGTTCGATACCCTCGAGAACCAGATTGCCGGCAACGGCGACGGCACCCGGCACCTTGTCGTCAAGATAGACGTGGAGGGCGCCGAATGGGATACGTTTCTGCAGACGCCAGACGCGGTGCTCGCGCGGATCGATCAGATGGCCGTCGAGTTTCACGATGTCGGTGACGCGCGGTTCATTCTGGCGGTGGCGAAGCTGAAAGAGTCGTTTCACGTCGCCCACCTGCACTTCAACAACTACAGTTGCGACGAGTCGCTCGACCCCTTTCCCGCGCGGGCCTACGAGGTCCTGTTCGTCAACAAACGGATCGGCGTGACCGACGGGTCGCCGGCGCCGCCCGGCCCGCACCCCATCGACAGCCCCAACGATCCCCGAGCGAAAGACTGCCAGGTCACGGCGCTTCGACCGAAAGAATGACCCCTGGCCGCCGACGCTTCATTACAGGCGCCTTTCTGAACGATAATTCCGAGGAGCCCTGTCTTCACCTATCTACGAGGCAAGCATGATGGAACCCCGGCGGCTGCTGGCCGTTGCAGCCGCACTCAATCTGACTGTGTGTGTCGGCGCCGCAACGGCGCAGACCGTGATCGTTCGAAATGCGCCCCCGGACTCGCCGGTCGAAGTCGTCCTGAACGATGCCGCGGTCGGATCGGCCAAGACCAACGACAAAGGCGACGCGCTCGTTCCCGTTGGAATCTCCGAACGCCTCATGAAGACCGAGACCGACGCCCAGGTCTTCGTCGATGTCTGCCAGAACGTGCGGCGCGTGCTCATCGTCGAGCGCGCCGTGCAGGTGCCGCTGCCGGAGGCTGGCTGCACCCGCCGCGACATGGGAGGCTTCTTCGTGGTGAAGCAGGTGAGCTCGCTCGTGGTGGACGTGGGCGGGTCGAGCCCGACGCTGCTGCTCAGGCAAGGGAAGGTGAGCCTCGACCCGCCGCGAGTCTGGAAGCCCGCGCCAACCGGCCTCGTGTTGTTCGGGGGTGGAGCGTTCACCAAGGTCAGCGACGCGACCGCAGTCGCGTGCGGCGATGTCACGCCCTGTTCGGGTGTCCAATCGGGCCTCGGCTACACCTTCGGTGCGGCCTATTGGGTGACGCCGTTTCTTGCCGCGGAAGGGACCTACATCCAGCCGGCGGACGCCACGGCGACTGGCACCACCGACACCTTTCAGTTCAACAGCGTGTTCGAAACGCAGGTGCTCACAGTCGTCGGGAAGGTGGGTGTTCCGCTCGGTCCGTTCCGACCGTATGGTCAGGTCGGGGGGAGCTACCATCGGGCGAAGTTCCGGACCGCTCAGACGATGACGGGCGCAGCCGAGCCCAACACGCTCAGCTACGAGCTTCGGACGGGTGGATGGGGCCTCGTCGTCGGCGGCGGCCTCGAGATGTGGCTGTCGTCGGTGTTCGGATTCTACGGCGAAGTGGGCACCGCTGCTATCAAAGGCTCCGCCCTCGACGACGAGGAGGGGGCGGTCGACGATCGGATGAACTACATTCTCTTCGGTGCGCGGTTGCGCATAGGGGGCTAGTGTCCTGTAACCATGGTTCGTGACATTGGTAGCGCGGCCCGTGCATCGACAGTCCGCTGGGCGAAGCGGGCGATGCTCGCCAGGATCGCGTCGGCACTCTTGGTCCACACGAACGGTT
>Ga0184612_10000081_pt1 | contig 42055 bp, 38 predicted proteins | sample PLM3_60_coex_FD_133163 | JGI IMG/M metagenome (GOLD analysis project Ga0184612, IMG submission 133163) | Groundwater sediment microbial communities from an aquifer in East River, Colorado, USA - PLM3_60_coex | ecosystem: Environmental > Terrestrial > Soil > Riparian zone | place: USA: East... | reverse complement strand
GTCGTCGAAGACCCGCCGACCGTTGGGGAAGCCGGCAAGATCTCCGCCGAGAAGCCCGAAAACGCTCGGGTTGCTTGCAGGCGGAATGGCCAGGTTGAGCCGCAACAGGTCGGCCTGCTTGGTACCGGTGAAGTTCTGGAAGCCCGGGATGAGGCCGGACGGGATCCCGGTCAGCAGGATCGCGACCAGGTCGGCCCGCGGCGCCGTCAACCCGGCCAGGTTCGGGAAGACGCCCGGGTACAACACCGGCAGCAGTGCGGCGAGCTCGGGACGCTCGACGAATGGCGTGAACACCTTGTCGCCGGCCGGCTCGCGCGAGTTCCACTCGTCCTTGCGGCCCATCGGGACGATGACCTCGTTGAAGAGTGGATTACCGAGCCGTGAGACCTGTACGTAGGGGCCCACGCCTTGGTCCGCGTCGTCGTCGCGCACGAGCACCCGCTGGCGGCGCGCCGAGGCGTAGACGCCGATCGTGGACTTCGCGCCGGCCGGATTCCGCGGACGGCTGCCGTCTCGGGTGACGTCCGTGATGGGCACCTGGATGGCGATCGTGTGCACGTTGACCTTCGCGGTCGCATTGACGCCCGGCACCGCCGGCAGCGGAAGCAGATGAAGGTTCTGGAAGGGCCGGAGCGCCCCGAGGTCGAAGATCGAGCCGAGATCGACGTAGAAGCCCTCAGCCCGCTGCCCTGCGTACACCCGCTCGCCGGACGGCAGCTTCCTGGTCGCGGCCCGGGCGAGGCTGGCGAAGTCGGGAGTCGACCGGCGGCCGATGTTGCACGGCGGGCACGGCACCCGCGAGGCGAGGACCTTCGGCTCGAGACCCTCGACCACCTTGGTGACCGAGTAGAACTGGCGCCGGTTCCAGTCGGCGTCGTCGAGCGTCGTGATCGGCCCGGTGTTGTAGAGGAAGCTGTTCGGGTTGCGCACCTTGGTGGTGAAGCGGAACTGGTAGGTGATGTCCGGTCGGGCATCGCCGTCGTTGTCGATGTGGATCTCGTAGAGGACGTCGTCGCCGAACTCGTAGAAGTTCGGGCCGCCGGCAGGTCCTTGCAGCGGGATGTAGTTGCTGATCAGCGTGACGGTGTCGGGCTTGTCCGGGCTGACGAAGGCGTAGACGTCGGTGCTGTCGGCGACGGGGTCCTTGGAGATCTCGGGCGCTTCGCGGTGGGAGGACATGCTGCTCGCTCCTGGAGGTCAGTGGGCCGCGGCGCGCGCCAGGCGGCGGGCCAGCGTCCGGTCGGTGTAAGAGAGCTCCTCGGTCCCGACGTACAGCGTGATCTCTCCGCTACGGAGGTCACGGACGCGGGCGAAGACCGGCCCGGTCAGATCGGGAGCGTCGTCAGAGGCGTCGTCGGGCGACGACGGTGGGGCGGCAGCGGCCACACCGGGAATCGAGGCGGCGGTGGCGGCCACGACCCCGGCGGCGGCGCCGCCGATGAAGGTCCGTCTCGACAGTTGGCTCATGGGGGTCCCCCTGCTCGCTGCGACCGACCGTCGGTGGATGGTCGGGAACGGCTCAGTCGGCCTTCGGACGCCGGGTCGTTCAGCCCCAATTCGCCACCATCGGTCGCACGGATTGGTCGGGGACGTCCGGAATGGCAATGGCCGGCTGATCGATGCGGCTCGGTCGACCGACGCCGGGAATGCAGGCGCGTCGCCGGCCTGTGCGTCGGTACGATCGGCGGGTCCGCCAACCCATCCGTCCTGTTCGAGGAGCAGTCGTGTCCGAGCACATCCGCGTCGTGGTCGCCGGGAGCGAGCGATCGGTCGGCGCGGGCACGACGGCTGCCGACCTCTTCGCCGACGCGCCGGACGTGATCGCGGCCCGGATCGACGGCCAGCTCGTCGACCTGGCCCGACCGCTCCGCGACGGAGACCGGCTCGAGCCGGTCGAGATCGGGTCGGACGACGGCCGGGCCATCCTGCGGCACTCGACCGCGCACGTCATGGCGCAGGCCGTCCAGGACCTCTTCCCCGAGGCGAAGCTCGGCATCGGCCCGCCGGTCGAGAACGGCTTCTACTACGACTTCGACGTCCCGAGCCCCTTCCACCCGGACGACCTCGAGAGCATCGAGAAGCGGATGCGGCAGATCGTCAAGGAGCGGCAGTCGTTCTCCCGTCGCCCGGTCACCGACGAGCAGGCGCGGACCGAGCTCGCCGACGAGCCCTACAAGCTCGAGTTGATCGGCCTGAAGGGGCCTGGCGCCGCCGCGGCCGCCGACGGTGCCGACGCCGAGGTCGGTGCGGGCGAGCTCACCATCTACGACAACCTCCGCCGCGACGGTGAGCTGGCGTGGAAGGACCTCTGCCGGGGGCCACACCTGCCGACGACCCGGCACATCCCGGCCTTCAAGCTCATGAGAGTTGCCGCCGCCTACTGGCGGGGGAGTGAGAAGAACCCGCAGCTGCAGCGGATCTACGGCACCGCGTGGGAGTCGCGCGACGCGCTGAAGGCCTACCTCGATCACTTGGCGGAGGCGGAGAAGCGCGACCACCGCAGGCTGGGCGCGGAGCTCGACTTGTTCTCCTTCCCCGACGAGATCGGATCCGGCCTGGCGGTCTTCCATCCCAAGGGTGGCGTCGTCCGGCGAATCATGGAGGGTTACTCACGCGACCGCCACGAGCAATCCGGCTACCAGTTCGTCTACAGCCCTCACATCACCAAGGCGGCGCTGTTCGAGACGTCCGGCCACCTGGAGTGGTACGGGGACAGCATGTACCCGCCGATGCATCTCGACGCCGACGTCGACGAGGAGACGGGGGAGGTCCGCAAGCCAGGACAGGACTACTACCTCAAGCCCATGAACTGCCCCTTCCACAACCTGATCTACCAGGCCCGGGGGCGTTCCTACCGCGAGCTGCCGCTGCGGCTGTTCGAGTTCGGCACCGTCTACCGGTACGAGAAGTCCGGCGTCGTGCACGGGCTCACCCGGGTGCGCGGGCTGACGATGGACGACGCGCACATCTACTGCACCAAGGAGCAGATGGGCGCCGAGCTCACGTCGCTGCTCACCTTCGTCCTCGACCTGCTGCGCGACTACGGCCTCGACGACTTCTACCTCGAGCTGTCGACCAAGGACCCGGACAAGTACGTCGGCACCGAGGAGACCTGGGACGAGGCCACCGAGGTCCTGCGACAGGCCGCCGAGGAATCGGGGCTGGAGCTCGTGCCCGACCCGGGAGGCGCCGCGTTCTACGGTCCGAAGATCTCGGTGCAGGCCCGCGACGCGATCGGCCGCACCTGGCAGATGTCGACCATCCAGCTCGACTTCAACCTGCCGGAGCGCTTCGATCTCGAGTACACCGCGGCCGACGGGTCGCGCCAGCGTCCAGTAATGATCCACCGGGCGCTGTTCGGCTCGATCGAGCGGTTCTTCGGCATCCTGACCGAGCACTACACCGGCGCGTTCCCGCCCTGGCTGGCGCCGGTCCAGGTCGTCGGAATCCCGATCACCGACGAGCACGTGCCGTACCTGGACAAGGTGGCGGCGACGCTCCGTGAGCGGGGCATCCGGGTCGAGGTCGACGCGTCGGACGACCGCATGCAGAAGAAGATCCGCAGTGCCCAGAAGCAGAAGGTGCCGTACATGTTGCTCGCGGGCGACGACGACGTGGCCAAGGGAGCCGTGTCGTTCCGCTACCGCGACGGATCGCAGAAGAACGGCGTGCCCGTCGCGGACGCCGTCGCCGAGGTCGTCGACGCCGTCGAGCGCCGGGTCCAGGTGTGATGGCACGTGACAGCGGCGGCTCCGTGCGGCCGTCGGTGGCCGAGGACGATCGCTTGCAACGGCTGTGGACGCCGTACCGGATGGCCTACATCAAGGGCGAGCCTGGGTCTGGCCGCGACGCCGACGCCGGCTGCCCACTGTGCCGGATCCCCACGCTCAGCGACGAGGAAGGGCTGATCCTCGCCCGAGGAACGAGCGGGTACGCGGTGCTCAACCTGCATCCGTACAACCCCGGCCACCTCATGGTCGTGACCTATCGCCACGTGGGCGAGCTCGAGGAGTTGACCGGCGACGAATCGGTCGAGCTCGCGGCGATGACCCGCGATGCCGTCCGGGCCGTGAAGGCCGCCTCCCGGCCGCACGGGTTCAACATCGGCATCAACCTGGGCGATGTCGCGGGCGGGTCGTTGTCCGATCACCTGCACCAGCACGTCGTACCCCGCTGGAACGGCGACGCGAACTTCGTGACGATCCTCGGCCAGACCAAGATCATGCCGCAACTGCTGGCCGACACCCGGAAACTCTTGGCAGAGGCCTGGCCCGAGGGCCCCCCTCCGCGTTGATCATGCAACTTCTGCGCGACACGCCGCCCGTTCCGAGGGGAAAGCCCACCAGACTGCGCGGCGTGTCGCGCAGAAGTTGCATGATCAACGCGGGGTCAGGCGTCCTTGGTCATGGCTTTGGCGGCGAGATTGTGGGGCATGGGCTCGTAGCGGGCGAACGTCCGGGTGAACGTGCCGGTGCCGTGGCTCATCGCGCGCAGGTCGATGGCGTAGCGGACGATCTCGGTCTGCGGCACCTCCGCCCGCACGAGAGTGCGACCCTCGCCGACCGGCTCGGTGCCGAGCACGCGCCCTCGGCGGCTGGACAGGTCGCCCATGACGCCGCCCACGTAGTCATCGGGGACGAGGACGCCGACCTCGTCGACCGGCTCGAGCAGGTTGACACCGGCGGCGGCCGCCGCCTCGCGCAGGGCCAGCCCGCCGGCGGTCTGGAAGGCCATGTCGGAGGAGTCGACGCTGTGCGCCTTGCCGTCGAACAGGGTGACCCTGAGGTCGACCATGGGGTACCCGGCCGGCGTCGTGCCACGCTCCATCTGTGCCCGCACGCCCTTCTCCACCGAGGCGATGAACTGCCGCGGCACCGACCCGCCGACGACCTTGTCGACGAACTCGAACCCGGCCCCTTCGGGCAGGGGCTCCACCTCGACGTCGCTCACGGCGTACTGGCCGTGGCCGCCGGACTGCTTGACGTGCCGGCCATGGCCCTTGGCCGAGCCGGCCACGGTCTCGCGCAGCGGCACCCGCAGATCCGCCTGGTCGACGGCCACGCCGTAGCGGCTGCGCAGGCGGTCCAGCAGCACGTCGGCGTGCGCCTCGCCGATGGTCCACAGCACCAGCTGGTGCGTCTCGGCGTTGTTCTCGATGCGGAGCGTCGGGTCCTCGGCCGCCAACCGCTGCAGGCCCTGGGACAGCTTGTCCTCGTCGGCCTTGGCGTGGGCGACGATGGCGACGGGCAGCAGGGGCTCGGGCATGTCCCACGGCCGCATCAGCAGCGGGTCGTCCTTGGCCGACAACGTGTCGCCCGTCTCGGCCCGGGACAGCTTGGCGATCGCGCAGATGTCGCCGGCGGCGCAGGCCGATACCGGCCGTTGGGTCTTGCCGAGCGGGGACGTGACGGCTCCGATTCGCTCGTCCTCGTCGTGCTTCTCGTGGCCGCGGTCGGCGAGGAAATGGCCGGACACGTGGACGGTCTGGTCCGGTCGCAGCGTGCCGGAGAAGACCCGGACCAGGCTGATCCGGCCGACGTAGGTGTCCGTCGTCGTCTTGACGACCTCGGCGAGCAGCGGGCCGCCCGGGTCGCAGGTGAGACCCTCCCGCGTCTTGCCGACGACGCTGTAGACCTCCGGGATCGGGTGCTCGGTGGGTCCGGGGAAGGCACTGGTGATGATCTCGAGCAGCTCCGCGGTGCCCAGCCCGGTGACCGAGCAGACCGGGATCACCGGGTGGAACGACCCCTTCGCGACCGCCTGCTCCAGGTCGTCGATCAGCACCTTCTGGTCGATCTCCTCGCCACTGAGGTAGCGGTCCATCAGGCTCTCGTCCTCGGACTCCTCGATGACGCCCTCGATCAGCTCGCCGCGTGCCGCCTCGAGCCGGTCGGCGTCGTCGGGCGACGGGTCGGTCTCGACCCGCTTGCCGCTGCTGTAGTCGAACAGGCGCCCGCTGAGCATGCCGACGAGCCCGGTCGTCGCGCCGTCGGGACCCGCGACCGGAAGGTAGAGGGGAAGCACCTTCTCACCGAACGCGTCCCGGCAGGCGGCGAGCGTCGCGGCGTAATCGGCGCGTGGGTGGTCGAGCTTGGTGAGCACGACGGCGCGCGGCATCCCGACGGCCGCGCATTCCGCCCAGAGCATCCGCGTCGATCCGTCGATCGCCTCGGCGGTCGAGACGACGAACAACGCACAGTCGGCAGCGCGCAGGCCGGCGCGCAGGTCGCCGACGAAGTCTGCGTATCCGGGGGTGTCGAGGAGGTTGACCTTCACCCCCTCGTGGTTCAGCGGCGCGAGGGAGAGTCCGACCGAGCGCTGTTGCCGAAGCTCGGCCTCGTCGTGGTCGCTGACCGTGGTGCCGTCCTCGACCCGGCCGGCGCGGTGGATGGTTCCCGTCGCGACCAGCAGGGCCTCGACGAGGGTTGTCTTGCCTGCTCCGGTGTGGCCGACCAGCACGACGTTCCGCACGCCCCGTCCGTCAGTGGCCTGGTCGGCCCCGGGCACTGTGCCGTCGGCCGCCGCAGGGGTCTTGTCCGCCATGGCAATCGCCTCCTGAAAGTCACGTCCGGAGGCCCCGGTGATGCCGGGACGGCTCCGGCGTACTCACACAACCTGGTGAAGCCACCCTGGCCCGGCGCGTCGCGCGACACAAGGGGAGTCGCCCGCCGGCAGGGCCAGGCCGGGGGTCGGACGACGGGTGTCCGGCGCAACGGGCATCTTCCATCGGCCAACTCAGTAAGGCGCGGCTAGCATGGCGCCGCCCGCCGACTGAACGGAGCGCGTACCCAGCATGCTCAACCGCTTCGCCCGTGCGTTCTTCACGCGTCTGCTCACCCCGGTCGCCAGGGGGCTGCTGCGGCTACGGGTGAGCCCGGACGCGGTGACGATCGTCGGAACCCTCGGCGTCTGCATCGGGGCGCTCACCTTCTATCCTCGCGGCGAGTTCCTCGTCGGCACACTCGTCATCACGGCGTTCGTCTTCTCCGACAACGTCGACGGGATCATGGCCCGGCTCTCGGGGCGACAGGGCTCGTGGGGCGCATTTCTCGACTCCGTCCTGGACAGGTTCGGCGACGCGGCGATCTTCACCGGGCTGGCGCTCTGGTTCGCGGGCGGGGGTGACGACCTGCGGATGGCGTCGCTGTGCCTCGCTTGCCTGGTACTCGGTGCCGTCGTCTCGTACGCGAAAGCACGGGCCGAGGGGCTGGGCTACACCGCGAACGTCGGCAGCGCGGAGCGGGCCGACCGGCTGGTCGCCGTCCTCGTGACGACTAGACTGGTGGGCTGGTTCGACCTGCCGATCGTCGTGCTCGAGGTGGTGCTCTGGCTGCTCGCGGCGGCAAGTGCCTGGACCGTGCTCCAGCGGGTACGCACGGTGCGCCGGCAGGCCCTGGTCGAGGCGACATGAGCGCGAACCTGACCGATCGGCTCACGCTGCTCGTGTACACGGCCGGATGGTCGGCCGTGCGGCGCCTGCCCGACCGGGCCGCGTACGCCATGTTCCGGACGGTCGCCGACCAGGTCTGGCGGCGGCGCGGTCCGAGCGTGCGCCGCCTCGAGGCGAACCTCGCCCGGGCCCTGGGCACGGCCGACGAGGCCACCGTCCGGGAGGCGTCCCGCGCCGGAATGCGCTCGTACCTGCGGTATTGGTGCGACGCGTTCCGGCTACCGGACTGGGACACCGACCGGATCGTTTCCCGGATCCGGGTCGAGGGCGAGGACAACATGCGCGGGCCGCTCGCTGCCGGCCGAGGGGTGGTGGCGGCCCTCCCGCACATGGCCAACTGGGACCACGCCGGCGCCTGGGGGTGCGTGACCGGCGCGCCCGTCACGACGGTGGCCGAGCGGCTCAAGCCGGAACGGCTCTTCGAGCGGTTCGTGGCATTCCGGGAGGGCCTGGGCATGGAGATCCTGCCGCTGACGGGCGGCCAGGGCGACCTGTTCGCCACGCTGGCGGCCCGCCTGCGCGAGCCCCGGCTGGTGCCGCTGCTCGCCGACCGGGACCTGTCCCGGCGCGGCGTTGATGTCACCCTGTTCGGCGCGGCGACCAGGATGCCCGCCGGCCCGGCGGCGCTGGCGCTGCGGACCGGCGCGGCTCTGGTCCCCGTGAGCCTCTGGTACGAAGGAGACGACCCCGAGCACCGGTTGGTCGTCCGGTTCCACGACGAGTTACCGCCGCCGGTCGACGGCCGCGGTGCGGCGCGCGCCGCGCGCATGACCCAGGACCTTGCGGACGAGCTCGGCAGGGGCATCGCGGCCCATCCACACGACTGGCACATGATGCAGCCGCTGTTCCTCGCCGACCTGCCCGAGGGCGACCCGCGGCGGGTCCTCGCCGGTGAGGCCGGCCGATGAAGGTCGGGATGGTCTGCCCCTACTCCTGGGACATGCCGGGCGGCGTCCAGGTGCACATCCGCGACCTGGCCGAGGAGTTGATGCGCCGGGGTCACTCGGTGTCGGTCCTGGCCGCCGCCGACGACGACACTCCGGTGCCGCCGTACGTCGTCTCGGCCGGCCGGGCCGTGCCGATCCACTACAACGGCTCCGTGGCCAGGCTGACCTTCGGGCCGCTCTCGGCATCGCGGGTGCGGCGGTGGCTGTCCGACGGGCGCTTCGACGTGATCCACGTGCACGAGCCCGCGTCCCCCAGCCTGGGGCTGCTGGCCGTGTGGTGGGCCGACATGCCGGTGGTGGCGACGTTCCACCAGGCCACGCCGCGGTCGCGGGCGATGAGCGCTGCCTTCGGGATCCTGCAGTCGGCGATGGAGAAGATCTCCGCTCGGATCGCGGTGTCCGATGAGGCACGCACGGTGGTCGTCCAGCACCTCGGCGGCGACCCCGTGGTGATCCCGAATGGGCTCTACGTCGACCGCTTCACCGGGATTCCGCCGCGTCCCGAATGGCAGGGCGAGGGGGGCACGCTCTCCTTCCTCGGCCGGCTGGACGAGCCCCGCAAGGGTCTTCCGGTGCTGCTCGAGGCATGGCCGACGATTCACCGCGAGCGTCCCGGCACCCGGCTCCTCGTGGCGGGCCGGGGTGACGTGGACGAGATCCGGAAGGGGATTCCGGCGGACTGCCGTGACGCCGTGACGTTCCTGGGCGGCGTCAGCGACGAGGAGAAGGTCGCCATGTTCGCGTCCAGCGACGTGTACGTCGCGCCGCACACCGGTGGTGAGTCGTTCGGGATCGTGCTCGCCGAGGCGATGGCGGCAGGCACCCCGGTTCTCGCCAGTGAGCTGGTGGCGTTCCGGACCCTCCTCGACGAGGGCCGGTTCGGTGTGCTGATGCCCATCGGCGACGCCGACGCGCTGGCGAAGTCGGCACTCGACCTGCTGGCGGATCCGGCCGGACGCGACGAGTTGCGCCAAGCGGCCCGGGTCGCTGTGCGCCGCTACGACTGGTCGACCGTCGCCGACGAGGTGCTCGCCGTGTACGAGATGGCCGTAGCGGCCGGCACGGGTTATGGCCACGGCCGGTTCCGCCTGCCGGGCCGGTAGGTTCCCCCGTCGTGGAGTGGGTCGTCGCCGCTGTCGTGCTCCTGCTCGGCCTCTACCTCTCCTGGACGGCCAACCGGCTCGATCGGCTGCACTGGCGGGTGGATGCGTCCCGAGCCGTGCTCGACGCCCAGCTGCTGCGCCGGTCCGGTGCCGCCCTGGACCTGGCCAGCGGCGGACTGCTCGACCCGGCGAGCGCTGTGCTCATCGCCGACGCCGCATCGCGCGCGCGCATCGTCGACGAGTCCGGCCGCGAGCAGGCCGAGAGCGACCTGACCGAGGCGCTGGGCGCCGCGTTGGCCGACCCGGCGTACACGGCGTCCCTCCGCTCACAGGAGGGTGCCACGGCCGCGTTGGACGAGCTCGCCGCTGCGTTCCGGCGCGCCGGGCACGCCCGGCGGTTCTACAACGACACGGTCCGGGCCGCGCGCCGGTTACGGCGCAAGGTGCTCGTGCGCTGGCTCGGCCTGGCGGGTCGTGCCCCCTGGCCCGAGACCGTGGAGCTCGACGACGAGGTCCCGCGCGGCCTCGAAGCCTGACCGCGAGACGCCCGCGGCCAGCGTGGCACGCTGCGGCGACCCACAAATCGCCTATAACGCCCGCGACCGCGACGGCACAGCGTGCCACGCACGGCGGTCTGGCGTGCCACCTGGAATCTGCACGTGCAAGGCTTCGGCTCGAAGAGCGCCGCCATGGTGGCGCCCGCGGCGGGGCCTACCATAGAGGTGTAACCACTCAACGCCCCTGTCACGAGGTTCACCATGTCCGAGCAGCCGACCGCCAGCCCTGAGACCGGAACCGCGCGGGTCAAGCGCGGGATGGCCGAGATGCTCAAGGGTGGCGTGATCATGGATGTCGTCACGCCTGAGCAGGCGAAGATCGCAGAGGACGCGGGCGCGGTGGCCGTGATGGCCCTGGAGCGGGTGCCGGCCGACATTCGGGCGCAGGGTGGCGTGTCGCGGATGAGCGACCCGGACATGATCGACGACATCATCAAGGCGGTGTCGATCCCCGTCATGGCCAAGGCCAGGATCGGGCATTTCGTCGAGGCCCAGGTGCTCCAGAGCCTGGGCGTCGACTACGTCGACGAGTCCGAGGTGCTGACCCCCGCCGACTACGCGAACCACATCGACAAGTGGCAGTTCACGGTGCCGTTCGTGTGCGGCGCGACCAACCTGGGAGAGGCGCTACGGCGCATCACCGAGGGCGCGGCGATGATCCGGTCCAAGGGCGAAGCCGGCACCGGCGACGTGTCGAACGCGACGACGCACATGCGCCAGATCCGGGCCCAGATCCGCCGGCTGACGTCGCTGCCGGAGGACGAGCTGTTCGTGGCGGGCAAGGAGCTGCAGGCCCCGTATGAGCTGGTGCGCGAGGTCGCCGAGGCGGGCAAGCTGCCGGTCGTGCTGTTCACCGCGGGCGGCATTGCGACGCCGGCCGACGCGGCGATGATGATGCAGCTGGGCGCCGAGGGCGTCTTCGTCGGCTCCGGCATCTTCAAGTCCGGCGACCCGGCGAAGCGAGCCGAGGCGATCGTCAAGGCGACGACGTTCTACGACGACCCGGACGTGATCGCGAAGGTGTCACGCGGCCTGGGCGAGGCCATGGTCGGCATCAACGTCGAGGACGTCCCGGCCCCACACCGCCTCGCCGAGCGCGGCTGGTAGACCTCTCCAATTGATCACGTTAAGTGGGTCTCTATGGCCGTTACCAGGTCTCGAGACCTGGTAACGGCCTCAAACGCCCACTTAACGTGATCATTTGACGGGCAAAGGAGTACGGCGAACGTGAGCGAACCGGTTGTCGGTGTGCTCGCCGTCCAGGGCGACGTACGCGAACACGCGACGGCGCTGCGAGAGTGCGGCGCTGCCGTCCTCGCCGTGCGGCGCCCGACCGAGCTCGAGCGGGTCGACGCCTTGGTCATTCCGGGCGGCGAGTCGACGACGATGGACAAGCTGGTTCGGGCCTTCGACCTGTACGAGCCGCTGCGCGAGCGGATCAAGCGGGGGATGCCCGTATTCGGGTCGTGCGCCGGGATGATCATGCTGGCAGACCGGATCGCCGACGGAACGGCCGACCAGCGCACGCTCGGCGGGATGGACGTGACCGTGCGGCGCAACGCGTTCGGCCGGCAGGTCGAGTCCTTCGAGACCGACCTCGACGTGGCCGTGTTCGGACAGGGGCCGCCGCTGCATGCCGTGTTCATCCGGGCGCCCTGGGTGGAGGACGCGGGATCGGGCGTCGACGTTCTCGCGACCGTAGCTGCGGGTCCTGCCGCCGGTAGGATCGTCGCCGTCCGCCAGGCAGCCCTGCTCGCCACGGCCTTCCATCCCGAGCTCACCGGCGACCTGCGCGTGCACCGGCTGTTTCTCGACATGGTGAAGGAGATCTGACCCGATGTCCGGCCACTCCAAGTGGGCGACGACGAAGCACAAGAAGGCCGTCGTCGACGCGAGGCGGGGCAAGCTCTTCGCCAAGCTGATCAAGAACATCGAGGTCGCGGCGCGTACCGGCGGCCCGGACCCCGCGGGCAACCCGACGCTCTACGACGCCATCCAGAAGGCGAAGAAGTCGTCGGTCCCCAACGACAACATCGATCGTGCGGTCAAGCGAGGCTCGGGCGCCGAAGCCGGCGGCGCTGAATACCAGTCGATCACCTACGAGGGGTACGGCCCGAACGGCGTCGCGGTCCTCGTCGAGTGTCTGACCGACAACCGCAACCGGGCCGCGGCGGAGGTGCGGATCGCCATGACGCGCAACGGCGGCTCGATGGCCGACCCGGGATCGGTGTCGTACTTGTTCAACCGCAAGGGCGTCGTGGTCGTGCCGCGCCAGCAGGACGGCCGTGAGGTCAGCGAGGACGACCTGCTCGAGGTGGTCCTGGACGCGGGTGCCGAGGATGTCGAGGACCTCGGCGAGGCGTTCGAGGTCCAGTCCGATGCGAGCGATCTGGTCGCCGTCCGGACGGCCATCCAGAAGGCCAGCATCGACTACGAGTCGGCGGAGTCGTCCTGGGTGCCCTCTGTCACCGTGCCACTCGACGAGGACGGCGCGCGCAGGATCTTCCGGCTGATCGAGGCGCTCGAGGACAGTGACGACGTACAGGACGTGTTCGCGAACTACGACGTCTCCGACGACGTCATGGAGAGAGTCGGCTGACCGACATCTGCGGCGCGTCGTGTCGCCGTCCACGGCGGTACCGCCGGTAGCGTGTCGTCCGAACAGGTGTTCGGGCGAGAGGGCGGCGCATGCGTGTGCTGGGAGTCGATCCCGGTCTAACCAGGTGTGGGCTTGGCGTGGTCGACGGCCTGCCGGGCCGGCGCCTCGAGCTGGTCGCGTTCGACGTCGTGCGGACGCCGCCGGGTACGGCGCTCGGCGAGCGCCTGCTCGCCCTCGAACGGGCGCTCGACGCATGGATCGACGAGCACCAGCCGGACACGGTCGCCGTCGAGCGGGTCTTCAGCCAGCACAACGTCCGCACGGTCATGGGCACGGCCCAGGCCGGCGGAGTGGCGGTGCTCGGCGCGGTCCGGCGCGGCCTCGGGCTGGCGATGTACACCCCGAGCGAGGTGAAGGCGGCCGTCACCGGAAGCGGCCGGGCCGACAAGGCCCAGGTCGCGTCGATGGTCACCCGTCTGCTGCGGCTCGGCGAACGTCCGCGTCCCACAGACGCGACCGACGCGCTCGCACTGGCGATCTGCGAGGTGTGGCGGGGCTCAGCCCAGGCTCGGCTGAACGCGGCGGTCGCGTCAGGAGGAGGTATGCGGTGATCGCGTTCGTCCGCGGCCGGGTGGCGGCCGCCGGTCCCGGAGAGGTCGTCCTCGACGTCGGCGGAATCGGCCTCACCTTGCAGTGCACGCCGTCGACGGCCGCATCGCTGCGGGTCGGCGACGAGGCGAGGCTTCCAGCCTGCCTGGTCGTCCGCGAGGACTCGCTCACGCTGTACGGCTTCGCCGACGACGACCAACGCATCGTGTTCGAGCTGTTGCAGACGGCCAGTGGCATCGGCCCGCGGCTCGCGCAGGCGATGCTCGCCGTCCACCCCCCTGACGACTTGCGGCGGGCCGTCGCCACCGAGGATCTCGTCGCGCTGATGAGGGTCCCGGGCGTCGGGAAGAAGAGCGCCCAGCGGATCGTCATCGAGCTCAAGGACAAGCTCGGCCCGCCCGTTGCGATTCGTACGGCACCGCACGCCGGCGAGAGCGCGCCAGACGGGTGGCGGGGACAGGTCCACGCGGCGCTGCTCGGCCTGGGCTGGTCGGGCCGCGAGGCCGATGCCGCGCTCGAACAGGTGACGCCGCTCGTCGGCGACGGCGTCGACGGCGCCGACGTACCCGGCCTGCTCAAGGCGGCGCTGCGGACGCTGGCCCGGCCATGACGGGCGACCAGGGCGATCCGGCGGCGCGGCTGGTGGCGCGGGAGGCCGACGGGGGCGAACGCGCGCTCGAGGCGGCCCTGCGACCGCGGACACTGGCCGAGTTCGTCGGGCAAGAGCGTCTGCGAGAACAGCTCTCGCTGGTCCTCGACGCTGCGCGGGCCCGGGGACGGGTCGCCGACCACGTGCTGCTCTCCGGACCGCCGGGGCTCGGCAAGACCACGCTGGCGATGATCATCGCGGCCGAGATGGAGGTTCCGCTGCGTATCACCAGCGGACCGGCTGTTCAGCACGCCGGCGATCTCGCGGCCATCATGTCCTCGGTGTCCGAGGGCGACGTGCTGTTCTTCGACGAGATCCATCGCATGGCCAGGCCCGCGGAAGAGATGCTGTACACCGCGATGGAGGACTTCCGGGTCGACGTCATCGTCGGCAAGGGCCCGGGTGCCACGGCGATCCCGCTCGGCCTGCCCCCGTTCACTCTGGTGGGCGCGACGACCCGGACCGGCCTGCTTTCCGGCCCGCTCCGGGATCGATTCGGGTTCACCGGACACCTTGAGCTGTACGAGCCCGCCGACCTCCAGCGCATCCTCGTCCGCTCGGCCCGGCTGCTCGGGGTCACGTTGCGAAAGGACGGGGCGAGCGAGATCGCCGGCAGGTCGCGGGGCACACCGCGCATCGCCAACCGCCTGCTGCGGCGGGTTCGGGACTTCGCCGAGGTCAGGGCCGACGGCGTGGTGACCGGCGAGGTCGCCCGAGCGGCCCTGATCGTCTACGAGGTGGACGACCTGGGCCTGGACCGGCTCGACCGCGCGGTCCTCGATGCCCTGTGCCGCCGGTTCGCCGGTGGACCTGTCGGTCTCGGCACGCTGGCCATCGCCGTGGGGGAGGAGCGCGAGACCGTCGAGGAGGTCGCCGAGCCGTTCCTGGTCCGCGCAGGCCTGCTCGCCCGGACCCCCCGCGGCCGGGTGGCCACGCCAGGCGCGTGGCGCCACCTCGGGCTGGCGGTTCCACCGCGGTCGCCGTTCGCGGCCCCGTCGCGGGACGACGACGGGGAGCTTGACCTGTTCACCGGCACCGGGGTCTAGAATGCCGGGACGGCTGCCGCCTGGCAGCCGCATGTCGTCCTGTGCAGACCGCCCCCGTGCACTGGGAAGGATTCGCGGTACCCCATGGAGCTCCTCCTCCCTGTCCTGCTGCTCGTCGTCTTCTACTTCCTGCTCATCCGGCCGCAGCAGAGGCAGCGTCGGGACATCGCACAGGTCCAGTCGACGATCGCGCCGGGTGCACGGGTCATGACGGGTGCGGGCCTGATCGCTACCGTCATCGCGATCGAAGGCGACGAGGTCGTGCTCGAGGTCGCCCCGGGCGTGACCAACCGATATGTGCGGCGCGCCATCATGCGCGTGATTCCCGACGAGGTCGCCGAGCCGGTGGCACCGGACGACGCCATCGAGCCGACGACGCGGCCCGCGGGCGAGAGCTCGACCGGCGACGACTCCACGGGCACCGAGCGCTGACGCCGATCGTTCGACCGCAGGGACCTCACCCGCAGCGGTCGGCTCGCCGCGCACACGCGCTCACGACGGGAACTAAGGAGAAAGACCGACAGTGGCATCCTCGAACGCGCCGCGCCCGTGGCGCCCGCTAGGCGTGCTGGCCGTGGTGCTGGTCGGTCTCTACGGCATCATCGCACTGCTCGGTGACTGGTCGCCGCGGCTGGGCCTGGACCTGCGCGGCGGCACCAGCGTCACGCTCTCGGCGAAGACCACCGACGGCAGCACACCGACTGACGAGAGCATGCGGCAGGCCGTCGACATCATCAGGGACCGCGTCAACGGCAGCGGCGTGGCCGAGGCCGAGATCACGACGCAGGGCAATACGAACATCGTCGTCCAGGTGCCCGGCGTCGGTGAGGACGAGCTCATCCAGCTCGTCGGCCAGACTGCAGAGCTGCGCTTCCGGCCGGTCCGCGCGATCATCGACGGATCTGCGCCGGCGCCGGCGCCCACTCCGGGCGACACCGGAATACCGAGCCCTGGTGCGACCCCGACTCCCACTTCCACAGACGCCGCGTCACCCCCACCGGCCGGCCGCGCGCTGACCGAGGGGTTGACCGGGCTGGCCGGCCAGACCACGCCCAGCCCGACCAGTTCGCCGTCGCCGACACCATCCCCGAGCCCGGCCGCCACCCCGGTGCAGCCCCCGGCGGGTGAAGGCGCCCCGACGCCGGAGGAGCAGGCGCAGCTCGACGCCTTCGACTGTGCGAACATCCTGACCGGTTCGCTCGACGACCCGGAGGCCTCCCTCATCACCTGCGACGAGGACGGCACCGCACGCTTCCTGCTGGGCCCGGCGGACCTGCTTGGCACGGACGTCGACGGCGCCTCAGCTGGGATCCCGCAGGGCCAGGTGCAGTGGGTCGTCGACCTCGACCTGACCGATGAGGGCGCAGACAAGTTCCTCGAATCGACCACGACGCTGTCGTCGCAGGTCTTCCCGCAGAATGCGTTCGCCATCGTGCTGGACGGCCAGGTTGTGTCGTATCCGACAGTGGAACAACCCATCCCGGGGGGGAGTGCGGAGATCTCGGGTGCGTTTACCCAGTCCGAAGCCCAGGCGCTGGCGACGGTGCTCAACTACGGCTCGCTGCCGCTGACCTTCGAGATCAGCGACCGGTCGACCATCACGCCGACGCTGGGAGAGAGTCAGCTCAACGGGGGATTGCTCGCCGGAGCGATCGGCCTGCTGCTCGTGTTCTTGTACTCATTGCTCTACTACCGGGGGCTCGGCTTCGTGGTCTTCGCCAGCCTCGCGGTTGCCGGGCTGCTGACATTCGCCGCCGTAGCCCTGCTCGGCGAGGCCATCGGTTTCACGCTCACGATCGCGGGCATCGCCGGCATCATCGTGGCGATCGGCATCACGGCCGACTCCTTCGTGGTGTTCTTCGAGCGGATCCGCGACGAGATCCGCGAGGGACGCAGCGTCCGGATGGCCGTCGAGACCGGCTGGACGCGGGCCCGCCGAACCGTGCTGGCCAGCGACACCATCACGCTGTTGGCCGCGTTCTTCTTGTACGTGTTCTCAGTAGCGAACGTTCGAGGCTTCGCGTTCACGCTCGGGCTGACGACGGTCGTCGACCTGGTCGTGGTGTTCCTGTTCACCAAGCCGCTGATGAGCGTGCTGGCCCGCAGCCGGTTCTTCGGCGCGGGACACAAGTGGTCCGGCCTGGACCCGGAACGATTGGGTGCGCCCCGACGCACCGGCCAGGGCCGACGAACCGGCGCTGCTGTTCCGAAGGAGGCAACGCCATGAGCCGGCCGTCGCTCGGCAGCCGCCTGTACAGCGGTGAAACCTCGTACCCGATCGTCCAAAACGCCCGGCGGTGGTACATCCTCAGCTCGGTGCTGCTGGCGGTCGCCCTGGCCGGCTTGATCGGCCGCGGGCTCCAGCTCGGCGTCGAGTTCAGCGGGGGAGCGGAACTGAGTGCGCCGGTCGCGCAGGTGACCGACTCGACGGTCAGCGACGTGCGAGAAGCGATCATCGCGACGGGGATCGACGAGGCCGCCGAGCCGAGAGTCACGCTCGTAGGCGACGACACCGTCCGGGTGCAGACGGGCAGCCTTACACCGGAGGAGACGACGTCGGTACGTGACGCCGTCGCCGACGAGGTAGGGGCGTCGCCCGACGAGATCGCCGCTCAGGTCATCGGACCGTCCTGGGGGGACCAGATCACCCGCCAGGCTCTGCTCGGGCTCGGCGCCTTCCTGGTGGCCGTGGCGCTGTTCCTGTCCATCGCCTACGAGTGGAAGATGGCGGCCGCGGGTCTGGTCGCGCTCCTGCACGACGTGCTCTTCACGGTCGGCGTCTACGCCCTCGTCGGGTTCGACGTCACACCGGCGACCGTGATCGGGTTCCTGACGATCCTGGGCTACTCGCTGTACGACACCGTCGTCATCTTCGACAAGGTTCGCGAGAACACCAAGGGCATCACCGGACAGAACCAGATGACCTACGCCGAGGCCGCCAACCTTGGGCTCAACCAGACGCTGATGCGGTCGGTGAACACCTCGATCATCGCGCTGTTGCCGATCGGCTCGATCCTGTTCGTGGGTGCCGGCCTGCTCGGAGCGGGCACGCTCAAGGACCTCGCGCTGGCCCTGTTCGTCGGAGTCGCCATCGGCACCTACTCGTCGATCTTCATCGCGACGCCGCTGCTGGTGGAGCTCAAGAACCGGGAGCCCACCATCGCGGGGCTCGCCCGGCGGGTCGAGGCGCGACGGTCGGCCGCGAAGGCTCCCCGCGGCGACGTCAGCACCCAGCCTGCCAGCGTCAGCCTGGCTAGTCCGGGGCAAGGTGTGGCGCCGGCGGCGGCCCGCGGTGGGCCGGTCGTCGAAACCGGCGAGCGCCGGCAACCGCAGCGAAAGACCCGTTCCCAGCGGCGAGGCAACGGCGGGCGGCCGGCGCGATAGCCTCGCGCAGTGACCGAGCCGACGACCGACGACGGCCTCCTCGAGGCGGCCGAGCGTGAGCTCCTGCTCTCCCGCATCCGCGACATCCCCGACTGGCCACAGCCTGGGGTGACGTTCAAGGACATCACGCCGCTGCTGCTCGACCACGCCGCCTTCGCGACGGTCGTGTCGGCTCTGGCCGGGGTGGGCCGCGACGAGGGCGGGGTCCGGCGAGTGGACACCGTCGTCGGCATCGAGGCGCGCGGCTTCATCCTCGCCGCGCCGGTGGCGCACGTGCTGGGCGCGGCCTTCGTCCCGGTCCGCAAGGCGGGCAAGCTCCCGTACGCGACCCGGTCCGCCAGCTTTGCGCTCGAGTACGGCGAGGCGACGATCGAGGTGCATCAGGACGCGTTCAGCGCCGGGGATCGGGTACTCGTGGTGGACGACGTGCTGGCCACCGGCGGCACCGTCGAGGCCACCGTCGGGCTCGTCCGGCAGGCGGGCGCCGAGGTCGTCGCCGTCAGCGTGCTGATGGAGCTGGGCTTCCTCGGCGGTCGCGATCGACTGCGCGACGTCGACCTGTACGCGCTGCTGCGCGTCTGACGTCGAGGGAAACCCCGTAGACTGGTCTCCCGGTAGGTGGTCGCGAGGAGACCTGTGGCAGACGAGACTCTCTCGACCAGCGCGCTGACGCCCGTCCGCGTGCGGGCGAGGCTCGCCCGGCTCACCTCCCAGCGCCACCAGACCGACCCGGCGCTCGAGCCGTTGTTCCGGACGATTCACGCCACCCACCCCAAGGCCGACGTCGACGTCGTCGAACGGGCGTACCGGGCGGCGGCCCGGGCCCACAGTGGTCAGAAGCGCAAGAGCGGCGACCCGTACATCACCCATCCGCTCGCCGTCGCGACGATCCTCGCCGAGCTGGGCATGACACCGCCGACCCTGGCCGCCGCCCTGCTGCACGACACCGTCGAGGACACCGACTACAGCCTGGTCGACCTGCGCGACGAGTTCGGCGACGAGGTCGCGATGCTCGTCGACGGTGTGACCAAGCTGGACAAGGTCAAGTACGGCCAGGCGGCCCAGTCCGAGACCGTCCGCAAGATGGTCGTGGCGATGGCCAAGGACATCCGGGTGCTGGTCATCAAGCTGGCCGACCGCCTTCACAACGCGCGCACCTGGCGGTACGTGTCCAAGGAGTCGGCGCGACGCAAGGCCCGCGAGACACTGGAGATCTACGCGCCACTGGCCCATCGGCTCGGCATGAACACCATCAAGTGGGAGCTCGAGGACCTCTCGTTCGCGACGCTGCACCCCAAGGTCTACGACGAGATCGTCCGGCTGGTAGCCGAGCGGGCCCCCTCGCGCGACGACTACCTGGCCGCGGTGATCGACCAGGTCCAGGGCGACCTGCGCGGAGCGAAGTGCAAGGCGTCGGTCACCGGCCGGCCCAAGCACTACTACTCGATCTACCAGAAGATGATCGTGCGGGGCCGCGACTTCGCCGACATCTACGACCTGGTGGGCATCAGGGTCCTGGTCGAGTCCGTCCGCGACTGCTACGCCGTGCTCGGCATCGTCCACGCCCGCTGGAACCCGGTTCCGGGGCGGTTCAAGGACTTCATCGCCATGCCGAAGTTCAACATGTACCAGTCGCTGCACACGAGCGTGATCGGCCCGAGTGGCAAGCCGGTCGAGATGCAGATCCGTACGTTCGCCATGCACCGGCGCGCCGAGTACGGCATCGCCGCGCACTGGAAGTACAAGGAAGACTCCAACTCCGGCATCGAGCTACAGCGAAGCATGGTCAACGGCGACGACTCGCGGGCGCCGAGCGACATGGCCTGGCTGCGCCAGTTGCTCGACTGGCAGAAGGAGACCGAGGACCCCGGTGAGTTCCTCGAGTCGCTGCGCTTCGAGATCACCACCAACGAGGTCTACGTCTTCACGCCGCGCGGCGACGTCGTCGCTCTGCCCGCCGACGCGACGCCCGTCGACTTCGCCTACGCGGTGCACACCGAGGTCGGCCACCGATGTATCGGCGCCCGGGTCAACGCACGGCTGGTGCCCCTGGAGTCCACGCTCGACAACGGCGACGTCGTCGAGATCTTCACATCCAAGGCCGAGGGTGCGGGACCGAGCCGCGACTGGCTGACGTTCGTCACCAGCGCGCGCGCGCGCAACAAGATCAAGCAGTGGTTCTCGAAGGAACGCCGCGAGGAGGCAATCGAACACGGCAAGGACGGCATCGCCCGGGCGATGCGCAAGCAGGACCTCCCGCTGCAGCGGATACTGTCCCAGGAGGCGCTGACGGCGGTCGCCAGCGAGCTGCGCTACGCAGACATCTCGGCGCTGTACGCGGCGGTCGGCGAGGGGCATGCCTCGGCCCAGAGTGTCGTGCAGAAGCTGGTGCAAGCCCTTGGCGGCGAAGAGGGGACGAGCGAGGACGCCGCCGAGGCCGCCACGCCGACCCGGCCGCGGCGCCGGAGCCCAGGCGACCCGGGCGTCGTGGTCAAGGGCGTGAGCGACGTCTGGGTCAAGCTCGCCCGCTGCTGCACACCGGTTCCCGGTGACGAGATTGTCGGCTTCGTCACGCGAGGGTCCGGCGTCTCCGTCCACCGGGTCGACTGTGTCAACGTCGCCGCCCTGCAGAGTGAGCACGGCCGGATGGTCGACGTCGAGTGGGCGCCGACGGCGAACAGCCTGTTCCTGGTCGCCATGCAGGTCGAGGCGCTCGACCGCGCCCGCCTGCTCTCGGATATCACCCGGGTGCTCTCCGACCAGCACGTCAACATCCTGTCGGCGACCGTGACCACGAGCTCCGACCGGATCGCGAAGAGCCGGTTCACGTTCGAGATGGGCGACCCCAAGCACCTCGGCCACGTTCTCAAGGCCGTCCGAGGGGTCGAGGGCGTGTTCGACGCCTACCGCCTGACGAGCACCCGCTCCGCCCCGGTGACCGTCGGCGACTGACCGCCCGGCAAGAGTTACCCGGCGTTGATCATGCAACTTCTGCGCGACACGCCGTCGCCGGAGCGGCACCTGCCGCGCTTGTCGTCGGCGTGTCGCGCAGAAGTTGCATGATCAACGCGCAGGCGTCAGCTGCGGAACTCGTCAAGGGCGCGTTCGGCCTGCTCGAGCCAGGAGCGACGGGCGGCCAGGGCGTCCTCGGCCTGCTCGAGCTTCCGCGGTTCGTCCTTCTCGCGTGCCGCGGCGGCCTGTGCCTCGAGCTCGGCGATCGACGACCGTAGCTGGGCCACCGTGTCCTCGGCCCGAGCGCGCGCCTCGGGGTTGGTGCGGCGCCACTCGTTCTGCTCCGCGTCGCGGACGGCGTCCTCGACCCGCCGCAGGCGGCCCTCGACCGTCCGCATGGCGTCGCGAGGGACATGGCCGGCGGCCTCCCAGCGCTCGTGGATCGAGCGCAACGTCTCGCGGGCGGCCTTCCAGTCGGTGACCGGTAGGAGCGCTTCGGCCTCGGCGAGAAGCGCCTGCTTGGCTTCGAGGTTGGTCTGCTGCTCGTTGTCGCGCTTGGAGAGGTCGGCCGACCGGGCCGTGAAGAACGTGTCCTGCGCCGCCCGGAAGCGCCGCCACATCGCGTCGTCGGCAGGCTTCGGCGCCGCTCCCGCGGCCTTCCCGCCCGACATGAGCTCGCGATATCGGCGCGCGGTCGACGCCCACTCCGTCGAGTCGGCCAGCGCCTCCGCCTCGGCCAGGATCTCCTCCTTGACCGACTTCGCCTGCTCGCGCCGCTCGGCCACCTCGGCGAAATGCGTCTTGCGCCGGCGCGTGTAGTGGGTGCGGGCACTCGAGAACCGCCGCCAGAGCACGTCGTCGCTTGCCCGGTCGAGCCGTGGCAGTGTCTTCCACTCGTCGAGCAGCGCCCTCAGCCGGTCGGCGCCGCTGCGCCAGTCGTCGCCTTCGGCGACCGTCTCGGCCTCCGTCGCGATGGCCTCCTTCCGGCTGCGGGCCTCGTCGAGGGCCTGGGCCCGCTCGGCACGTCTCTCGGCGCGGCGTTCGGCGATCTGCGCCTCGATCGCGTGCAGGCGCAGTGACAAGGCCACGAAGTCGCCGATGGCGTGCGGTTCCACCAGCGCTTCGCGGAGCTTGCGGACGCCGCTCGCTGTCTCGTCCGGAGCGGCCGCCCCCGAACCGAGGCGTTGCTCGAGCAGGTCGACCTGCACCGCCAGGTCGTCGTACTTGCGGCCGAAGAACGCCAGCGCCTGGTCGGGCTCGCCGACCTGCCATGAGCCAACCTGACGCTCGCCGCCCTCCGCGGTGCGGACGAACACATCGCCGGCCGCGTCCACCCGCCCCCACTCGTTCTCCGCCACGGTGGGGGGCCGGGGCGTCGGCTCCGGCGGCGGAGAGCCGGAGTCGGCGGGGGTGAGGGTCACCGGTCGATCCTCCGAGCGGGGCGGGCGGGCGTCATGCCCCGGTCACGAGATCGTCGAGAGTCACGGGCTGCTTCGGCGCACCGTCCTCCGAACCGTCGGCGGTACCGGCGGCCGCGATGCCCGCGACGACCTCGAGCCCTGCGGTGATCCGGCCGAACACGGTGTACTCGGGCGGCAGCTGCGAGTCTTCGTAGACGAGGAAGAACTGGCTGCCGTTGGAACCCGGTTCGTCCTGACGGTGCGCCATGGCCACCGTCCCGGCGGGATACGTCGCGCCGTCGGTGTTCTCCACGCCGAACTCGTAGCCTGGGCCACCGCCGCCGGTGCCGGTCGGGTCGCCGCACTGGAGCACCCTGAGCGACGGCGAGGTCGTCAACCGGTGGCAGGACGTGCCGTCGAAGTAGTCGTGCGCCGCCAGATGGGCCAGCGAGCCCACCGTGCAGGGAGCTGCGTCGGCGAACAGCTCGAGGGCGACGGGCTGGCCGTCGATCGTCAGGGTCGCGGTCGAGGCGGCCGTCGGCGTGGTCGGCGCGACACCGATCTCCTCGTTCGGCGTTCCGGCGGCGGTGTAGGTACAGCTGCCGGGAGCCGCAGAGGTGTCGTCCGAGGCGGTCGTCGTGCTGTCGTCATTGCCCAACGGGCCCCAGACGACGGCGGCCGTGGCGATCCCGCCGACGGCGATCGCGACGATGGCGAGGACGGCGACCACCTGGCGCCGACGACGGGATCGTGCCTCAGCGGCGGCGCGACGCGCCTCCTGCTTCTCCCACCGTTGCCGCGCGAGCTGGCGACGTCGCTGGCTCGTGCTTGCCACCTGACCTCCGTTGTCATGTTCTCGTCGCCGGGCCGTGCCGATCCACCCCGGGTTGGCACAGTCTAGGCAGCGCGCCTGGCGGGCCATGTAACGAGTTAGCGGCGATGAGCGCGCCGCCGGTACCCTTCCGGACGTGCTCGTTGTCAGCTTTGCGGCCCAGGTGTTCGGGACGAACTGCTATGTCCTCGCCCCGTCGGCGGGGCAGGAATGTGTGATCGTCGACCCGGGAATCGGCGTCGTCGACGCGCTGGACGGTGTGCTGCGCGACCACCGCCTCAAGCCAGCGGCGGTGCTGCTCACGCACGGTCACCTCGACCATGTGTTCTCTGTGACACCGGTCTGCGGTGCCCGCGACATCCCGGCGTACATCCACGGCGACGACGTCTACCGCCTGGCCGACCCGATCTCGACGCTCGATCCCGCATTGGTGGCCATGTTCGAGCGCCAGTTCGGCACGAAGGCCGCGTCGGAGCCGGACGACGTCCGGACGTTGTCCGACGGCGCGGTGCTCTCGCTGGCGGGCTTGGACGTGACCGTCGACCACGCGCCTGGCCACACGGAGGGTTCGGTGATGTTCCGGCTGCCCGACGATGAGACGGAGCTGTGCCTGTCCGGCGACGTGCTCTTCGCAGGCAGCATCGGGCGCACCGACCTGCCCGGCGGCGACCACGCCGCGATGCTGCGCAGCCTTGCCGAGAAGGTCCTCCCGCTCCGCGACGACACCGTGGTCATGCCCGGGCACGGGCCCTCGACGACGGTCGGCCGTGAACGCGCGAGCAACCCCTATCTGCAGCGCCTGCCCCCGCCCCGTGATCGCCAAGGAATCGCTCGCGGACCTGGTCGCTGACTCTGCATGATCAACGAGCTAAGCGCACACCGAGGACGCCAGTGAGCCAATTGTTCCGAGCCCCCCGGGGGACGTTCGACCTCGTACCTCCGCGTGGCGAGGCGATCCTCGCCGTGCGTGAGGCGATGGCCGCACCGCTACGTCGGGCCGGCTACGGCTACGTCGAGACCCCGACCTTCGAGGAGACCGCGCTGTTCGTGCGCGCGGTCGGGGAGTCGACCGACGTCGTCAGCAAGGAGATGTACTCGTTCACCACTCGGGGCGGCGACGACGTGACGCTGAGGCCCGAAGGCACTGCGCCCGTGCTGCGGGCTGCGCTGGAGCACAACCTGCACCGGGGCCCGGTGCCGGTGAAGCTCTGGTACTCGGGCTCGTATTACCGGTACGAACGCCCGCAGAAAGGGCGCTTCCGGCACTTTTCCCAGGTGGGCGCCGAGGCGATCGGGACCGAGGATCCGGCGATCGACGCCGAGTTGATCGTGCTGGCCGTCGACGCCTACCGGGCGCTGGGGCTGACGGTGCGCCTGCTGGTGAACTCGCTCGGCTCGGACGAGTCGAGGCCCGCGTACCGGGCGGCGTTGCAGGACTATCTGCGGCGGCGCGACCTGGACGACGAGACGCGTGAACGGGTCGAGCTCAACCCACTGCGCGTGCTCGACGACAAACGGCCGGAGATGCAGGCGGTACTGAAGGAAGCGCCGGTGATCGCCGACTTCCTGTCGGCTGCCGACCGCGCTCACCACGACGCCTTGCGCGCCCTGCTGACCGACGCCGGCGTAGATTACGAGGACGATCCGCGCCTGGTCAGGGGCCTGGACTACTACACGAGGACGCTGTTCGAGTTCGTGCACGACGGGCTGGGCGCGCAGTCGGCGGTTGGCGGAGGCGGCCGCTACGACGGCCTGTCGGAACTGCTTGGCGGTCCACGGCTGCCGGGTGTCGGCTGGGCACTCGGAGTCGAGCGGACGTTGCTCGCCGTCGAGGCCGAGGGTAGGGCTCTGCCTGGTACGGGCGGTGTGGACGTCTTCGCCGTACCGCTGGGCGAGGTGGCGGCCCGGCGGCTGTTCGCGGTCGTCACCGAGCTTCGGCGTGCCGGCGTGGCCGCGGACATGGCGACCGGTGCGCGGGGCCTCAAGGGTTCGATGAAGGCTGCGGACCGGAGTGGCGCGAGGTACGCGATAGTCGTCGGCGAGCGCGATCTGGCCGACGGCGTCGCCCAGATCAAGGACCTGCGGTCCGGCGATCAGGCGCCGGCATCGCTCCAGACCCTGGTCGCGGAGCTGCGCAAGCGGCTCGGGGCGCCGGACGCCTGACGGCGGCGCCGCTCAGGTCCGCGCCGGCGGTGATAGGTCCGCCCCTTGCATTCCACTCGAACACATGTTCGAATGAGCTGGTGCGATGGCAGGGCCAGCGGATCGATGCCGAGGACGAGACGGCACTGCCCGGCCTGAACAGGATCCCGGGCCTCATCCGCAGCGTGACGACGCCCGAGTTCGCCGGTGTGACCTTTCACGAGGTCAGGGCGCGCAGCGTCCTCAACGAGGTGCCGGGGCAGTCGGTGGTGCCGTTCCGGTGGACGGTCAACCCGTACCGCGGTTGCACTCACGCGTGCCGTTACTGCCTGGCCGGCGACACGCTGATCATGCTGGCCACTGGCCGGGTGCGCCGGTTGGCCGACATCCGACCGGGCGATACCGTCTGCGGCACCGAGCTTCGCGGCGGCGATCGCCACCTGGTGCCGACCGTGGTGCGAGCACACTGGCAGACGGTCCGGGCGGCCTTCGGGGTCGAGCTCGGCGACGGCACGGTGCTCGTCGCGAGCGCCGATCACCGCTTCCTGACGCCGGCGGGCTGGAAGCACGTCGCGGCCGCCGGAGACCAGCAGGTGTCCCGCCCGTTCCTGCGCGCGGGCGACGAGCTCGTCTGCCTGGGTCGAGATCAGGTCGGCCGCGCCGTCGGGCGCCGGGGCGCCCCGATCGCCCCCGACTCCTGGACGCGGGTCGCCTCCGTCGAACCGCTCGGCGTCGACGTGCCGATGTATGACATCACGACCGGGACCGGCGACTTCGTCGCGAACGGCGTGGTCAGCCACAACTGCTTCGCGAGGGGGAGTCACGAGTGGCTGGAGCTCGACACCGGCACCGGCTTCGACACCGAGATCGTCGTCAAGGTGAATGCTCCCGACGTTCTGGCACGGGAGGTCGCACGTCGGTCCTGGACTCGTGAGCACGTCGCCCTCGGCACCAACACCGACCCCTACCAGCGTGCCGAGGGTCGTTACCGGCTGATGCCGGGGATCATCGGGGCGCTCGCCGGGTCGGGCACGCCGTTCTCCGTCCTGACCAAGGGCACCCTGCTCCGCCGCGATCTGCCGCTGCTGGCGTCGGTCGCCAGCGACGTGGCTGTCGGGTTGGCGGTGTCCATCGCGATCTACGACCAGGCGCTGCACCAGAGCCTCGAGCCGGGCACGCCGTCACCGCGGGCTCGGCTCGACCTGGTCCGCTCGATCCGTGCCGCCGGCTTCGACTGCAGTGTGCTGCTTGCGCCGGTGCTTCCATGGCTGACCGACTCGAGCGGGTCGCTCGACGACGCGCTCGGCACCCTCGCACAGGCAGGGGCGTCCAGCGTCACGGCCATCCCGTTGCACCTGCGCCCCGGCGCACGCGAATGGTTCATGGCCTGGCTCGTACGTGAGCGCCCCGACCTCGTCGCCGGCTACGAGCGGTTGTACGCGCGCGGCGCCTACGTGCCACGCGCATACAGCGAGTGGCTCGCCCAGCGGGTGCGGCCGCTGCTCGCCCGCCACGGACTCGAGTCCGGCAGTGGAGGGCGGGCGCGTGGAGTTCCCGGGGAGGACGACGTGGTCGTGCCGGCGGGGAGCTCGTCCGGCCTGCGGGCGCCCAATGGGCCGGCGCCGCAGCAGCTCACGCTCATGTAGCCGCCGGCTCCGCTACCCGGCCGCCTCCTCAGCCTTCGGCCAGCTCCTCGGGAGTCAACGCTCGTAGTACGCAGAACTCGTTGCCTTCGGGGTCCGCCAGGACGACCCAGCTCACCGTCGGCGGCTGCCCGATGTCGACCCGGGTGGCACCGAGCGCGACGAGCCGGTCGACCTCGGCTTGTTGGTCCAGGGGGCGCAGGTCGAGGTGAAGGCGGTTCTTTGCGACCTTGGCATCGTTGTTCGAGCCGAAGAGCAGATCTGGCGCGACGTTCTCCTCCGGGCTGCCCTCGGGCGGCTCGAGCACGCTCTCCTGTTCGTCCTCGTAGGTCAGGCGCCAACCCAGCGCGTTCGCCCAGAACCGAGCGAGGGCCGGTGGGTCGAGGGAGTCGACGACGATGCACTGGATCCGGATGTCCACGACCGCCAGCGTCGCCCCACGGCCGTGATGTGGTCAACGGGTTTCCCGAGCAGGTTCGTACCCGCCGACACGCCGAACGTAGGATCGGGTCCGCCCGATTCTCAGACGCTGACCGAGACGTGTCTGCCGATCCATGACCAAGAGGACCAAGCTCGTGCTTCGCACCCAGTCGGCCGGAGAGCTCCGGGCCGAACATGCCGGTCGGACCGTCACGCTCGCGGGCTGGGTGGCCCGTCGTCGGGATCACGGCGGGGTGGCGTTCCTCGACCTTCGGGACGCGTCGGGAGTCGCCCAGGTAGTCGTACGGGACGAGGCCGTGGCCGCGGGACTGCGCAGCGAGTTCTGCGTCCGCGTCGACGGTGCGGTCCAGCGGCGCCCGGCTGGCAACGAGAACCCGAACCTGCCGACCGGCGAGGTCGAGGTCGTCGCCGACTCGGTTGAGGTGCTGAGCGAGGCCGCTCCGTTGCCGTTCCAGATCGACGAGCATGTCGATGTCGGCGAGGAGGTGCGGCTCCGCTACCGCTACCTCGACCTTCGGCGTCCCGGTCCGGCCGCCGCGTTGCGGCTGCGTTCGAGGGTCAACCAGGCGGCCCGCGATCTGCTGCTGGCCGAGGACTTCGTCGAGATCGAGACGCCGACCCTGACCCGCTCGACGCCCGAGGGCGCCCGCGACTTTCTCGTCCCCGCGCGGCTGCGACCGGGCGCTTGGTACGCGCTTCCGCAATCGCCCCAGCTGTTCAAGCAGCTGCTCATGGTTGCGGGCTTCGAACGGTACTTCCAGATCGCGCGCTGCTATCGCGACGAGGACTTCCGCGCCGACCGGCAGCCCGAGTTCACCCAGCTCGACATCGAGATGAGCTTCGTCCAGCAGGACGACGTCATCGCGCTGGGTGAGCGTGTCGTGGCGGCGCTGTGGAAGCTCGTCGGCCACGACGTCGCGGCGCCGATCCGGCGGCTGACGTTCCGCGAGGCGATGGACCGCTATGGCTCCGACAAGCCAGACCTGCGATTCGGGCTCGAGCTGACCGAGCTCACCGACCGTTTCGACCAGACGGGGTTCCGGGTCTTCCAGGCGCCCTACGTGGGTGCCGTCGTGCAGCCGGGCGGGGCGTCGCAGAGCAGGCGTGAGCTCGACGGCTGGCAGGACTGGGCGAGGGCCCGAGGGGCGAAGGGGCTCGCCTACGTCCTGGTCGGAGACGACGGCGAGCTCTCCGGTCCGGTCGCGAAGAACCTCTCCGAGACCGAGAAGGACGGTCTGGCCGAGCTGGTGAAGGCCTCGGCCGGCGACGCGATCTTCTTCGCTGCGGGCACCCGGGTGCCGTCGCAGACGCTGCTCGGCGCCGTGCGCCTCGAGATCGCGCGTCGGGGTGGCCTGATCGACCAGGGCGCGTGGGAGTTCGTCTGGATCGTCGACTACCCGTTGTTCGAGCCCGTCGAGGCCACGGACGAGATCGCGGTCGGTTCCGGCCGCTGGACTGCCGTCCACCATGCGTTCACGTCACCCACGGAGGAATGGGCCGACCGCTTCGAGGCCGACCCCGAGAACGCGCTGTCCTACGCCTACGACCTCGTGTGCAACGGCAACGAGATCGGCGGCGGCTCGATCCGTATCCACCGGGCCGATGTCCAGCAGCGGGTGTTCGACGTGATGGGCCTGTCCGCGGACGAAGCGCAGGAGAAGTTCGGGTTCCTGCTGGACGCCTTCGCGTACGGCGCGCCACCGCACGGGGGCATCGCGTTCGGGTGGGACCGGATCGTCGCGCTGCTGGCCGGCAGCGACTCGATCCGTGACGTGATCGCCTTCCCGAAGTCCGGCGGAGGCTACGACCCGCTCACCGCGGCGCCCGCCCCGATCACCCCGCAGCAGCGCAAGGAAGCCGGCGTCGACGCGGTGCCTGATCGCCCAGCCGACCGAAGCGGCTGACTGCGGCAAGGACCGGCGCGCTCGTCGACCTGGCGCACGTGGCTTTGCTCTGCGCACCTATACGCACCAGCCCCTGCCGTGGGATATCCCGCCAGCGATGACTGGCATCCGCACGGGGGGCGCTGCGTATAGGTGCGCAGAGCAAAGCCGCCGCGGGTGTTTGGCCTGCGGGGTCAAGAGTGCTCCGGCAGGCCGCTCGCCGCACGCATGAACGGCCCGTGCGGGATTGTCCGTGAGAACGGCTAGCCTCGGCACTGTGGGCGACGACGACGCATTGTTCGAGGTCAGCGGGCGTCCCGCATCGCCTCCCGCGACGCCTCCAGGCGCTCTCGCCGGTGCGGACGCCGACTACGAGGGCGTACCGCTCGCCGTGCGCATGCGCCCGCGCACGCTGGACGAGATCGTCGGACAGGACCAGCTACTCGGCGCTGGTTCTCCGCTGCGCCAGCTCGTCGAGCAGGACCAGCCGATGGCACTCGTGCTCTGGGGGCCACCGGGTACAGGCAAGACGACCATCGCGTACGTCGTCAGCCGGGCTACCCAACGGCACTTCGTCGAGCTGTCGGCTGTGACGGCCGGCGTGAAGGACGTCCGGGCCGTCATCGAGCGGGCCCGCAAGGAGCTGGTCCGCAGCGGAACCGGCACGGTGCTCTTCGTCGACGAGGTTCACCGTTTCTCCAAGACGCAGCAGGACGCACTGCTGCCGGGTGTCGAGAACCGGTGGGTGTCCCTGGTGGCCGCGACGACCGAGAACCCATTCTTCGCCCTGATCAGCCCCCTGCTCTCGCGTTCGCTGCTGCTCACGCTGGACCCGCTGGACGAGGATGGGATCACCGCCGTGCTCGACCGAGCCCTCGCCGACGAGCGCGGTCTGGGGGGCCCGGTGAGTGTGGACGACGACGCGAGGGGCCACCTGGTCCGGCTTGCCGAGGGCGACGCGCGGCGGGTGCTGACCTATCTCGAGGCCGCCGCGGGCGCCGTGGCCGAGGAGGAGAATCCGACGATCGACCTGGCGACCGCCGAGACCGCGGTCGACCGGGCGGCCGTCCGGTACGACCGCGACGGCGACCAGCACTACGACGTCACGAGCGCGCTGATCAAGTCGATCCGCGGCAGCGACGCGGATGCGGCGCTCCATTACCTCGCGCGCATGGCCGAGGCGGGCGAGGACCCACGGTTCCTGGCCAGGCGACTGGTGATCCTGGCCAGCGAGGACATCGGGCTCGCCGATCCCACCGCGCTTCAGACCGCGGTCGCCGCCGCACAGGCTGTCCAGCTGGTGGGATGGCCCGAGGCGAGCATCACGCTCGCCCAGGCGGTGATTGCGCTCTCATTGGCGCCGAAGTCGAACAGCGTCGTGAAGGCGATCGGCGCCGCGCTCGGCGACGTGCGGGCCGGGTTGGTCGGCCCGGTACCGCCGCAGCTACGCGACGCCCACTACGCCGGGGCGAAGAAGATCGGCCACGGCACGACGTACGCCTACGCCCACGACGACCCGCGCGGCGTCGTGGAGCAGCAGTACGCGCCCGATCCGGTCGCCGACAAGGAGTACTACGAGCCCGGCACCCGCGGCGCCGAGCGAGACTACGCAGAGCGGCACGTCAAGCTCCGCAAGATCATCCGCGGCGATTGACGCGCGCACCTCAGCGCGTGACCAGCGCTCGGCAAAGCGGGCCGGCACCGTTGGATGCGCGGATACCCGCAGGGCGCGAGATACCGGGAACGTCAGAGCCTCGTCGCGCGATAGGGTCGGACCTCCCGAGAGACCACGCAGGAGGGGTCCCCGACCATGTCCGCAGGCGAGATCGCGGGGCTGATCGCCGCTGTCGCATTCGTCCTGCTCGTCGGCGTGATCGCCGTGCCGATCCTCAAGCTCGGCAAGACGGTCGACGAGCTCACGCTGACGGTGCGCGACCTGCGTCAGCAGCACGTGGCGAAGACCAGCGTGACGGTCGACGAGACCAACGAGCTGCTGGCGTCGACGAACGCCCAGTTGCAGCGCGTCGACGCGATCACGTCGAACGCACAGACGGTCACCGGCAATGTGGCTGCCATGTCCTCGCTCCTGGCGGCGACGTTCGGTGGCCCAATGGTGCGGACCGCAGCGTTCACCTACGGGGTGCGGCGAGCGTTGTCGCGCCGACGCGAGAGGAAGGTGCGCGAGCGGCGATGAGACGCCTGTTCTGGGTCGCGCTGGGCGCGACCGCCGGGGTCTTGGTCGCTCGCCGGCTGACCAGGACGGCCCGCAAGCTCACGCCGGAAGGTGCCGCCGATCGCGTATCGGGTGCCGTCGGCGGATTGACCCAAGCTCTCCGCGAGTTCGCCGACGACGTCAAGGCCGGCATGGCCGAGCGCGACCTCGAGCTCCGTGAGGCCCTCGGCATCGCCGAGGACGGCACGGCGCGCGACGTCGATGCGGCCGCCCTCGACGATCTGCTCCGTGCCGACCAATCGAGAGGCACGCGCTGATGGAGACGGCAGAGATCCGCCGTCGGTTCCTCGACTACTTCTCGCGCCGCGAGCACACCGTCGTGCCGAGTGCGTCGCTGGTGTCCTCCGATCCGACCCTGCTGTTCACGGTCGCCGGCATGGTGCCGTTCATCCCGTACCTCACCGGGCAGGAGACGCCGCCGTACAAGCGCGCGGCGAGTGTGCAGAAATGCTTGCGCACCCTCGACATCGAGGAGGTGGGCAAGACCACCAGGCACGGCACCTTCTTCCAGATGAATGGAAACTTCTCGTTCGGCGACTACTTCAAGCAAGGCGCCATCGAGTACGCCTGGGAGCTCGTCACGTCCGAGCAGCACAATGGCGGCTACGGCTTCGACCCGGACAAGATCTGGGTGACCATCTACGTCGACGACGACGAGGCCTTCAGTTTGTGGCAGCGGATCGCCGGGCTGCCCGAGGAGCGCATCCAGCGCCGCGGACGCAAGGACAACTACTGGCACACCGGAAAGGCCGGTCCCGGCGGTCCGTGCAGCGAGATCTACGTGGACCGTGGCCCCGAGCACGGCGCGGACGGGGGCCCGATCGCCGACGAGGACCGGTTCCTGGAGATCTGGAACCTGGTGTTCATGCAGTACGAGCTCGCCGACGTGCGCAGCAAGGATGACTTCACGATCGTCCGCGATCTGCCAGCCCAGAACATCGACACGGGCATGGGACTCGAGCGGGTCGCCTTCCTCCTGCAGGGCGTGGACAACCTGTACGAGATCGACGAGGTCTACCCGGTTCTGGAGCGCGCCTCGGAGCTCGCCGGCGTCCGGTACGGGGACGACCACGACGCCGACGTCAGGATGCGGGTCGTCGCCGACCACGTGCGCAGCGCGCTGATGCTCCTCGGTGAGGGCGTGACCCCCTCGAACGAGGCTCGCGGTTATGTCGTGCGGCGCTTGCTCCGTCGCAGCATCCGAACGATGCGCATGCTCGGCGTCGAGGACCTGGTGCTGCCCCAGCTGCTGCCGGTGAGCACGGAGGCGATGCGTGCCTCGTACGCGGAGCTGCAGCGCGACTTCGGGCGGATCTCCGAGGCCGCGTACGCGGAGGAGGAGACCTTCCGCGCAACGCTGCGGACCGGCACTCAGATCTTCGACCTCGCCGCGGCGCAGACGAAGGAGGCGGGCAGCCCCGTCCTGGCCGGCGATACGGCGTTCCGGCTGCACGACACGTTCGGGTTCCCCATCGACCTGACCCTCGAGATGGCCGCAGAGCAGGGCCTGTCGGTCGACGAGACGGAGTTCCGGCGACTCATGGCCGAGCAGCGTGAGCGGGCCAAGGCCGACGCGCGGGCGAAGAAGACCGGCCAGGTCGACCTGTCCGTGTACCGGGGCGTCGCCGACTCTCTCGACGCTCCCGTCGAGTTCACCGGGTACGACGAGGTCAGCAGCGAGGCGACGGTACGCGGGCTGCTCGTCGCGGGAGCCGCGGCGCCGGCCGCGCGCGAGGGCGACGACGTCGAGGTCGTGCTCGACCGGACGCCGTTCTACGCCGAGGGTGGTGGTCAGCTCGCCGACCAGGGGCTGATCGAGGTCGCAGGTGGCGGCAGGATCGAGGTCCTCGATGTCCAGTCCCCGACCGGGGGCGTCATCGTGCACCGGGCCCGGGTCGTGGCGGGTGAGGTGGCCGTCGGCGCCGACGTGCTGGGCGTCGTCGACGTCGAGCGGCGGCGTTCGATCTCGCGCTCGCACACGGCGACGCACATGGTCCACAAGGCCTTCCGTGAGGCGTTGGGCGAAACGGCGACGCAGGCCGGATCGGAGAACTCGCCCGGGCGGTTCCGGTTCGACTTCGCCGCGCCCGCAGCGGTCCCGCGCAGTGTGCTCGCCGACGTCGAGGCCAGGGTGAACGACCTGCTCGCGGCCGACCTCGAGGTGCACGCCGAGGTGATGAGCCAGGAACAGGCGATCTCGGCGGGCGCGTTGGCGCTGTTCGGCGAGAAGTACGGCGACCGCGTCCGCGTGGTCTCGGTCGGCGACTGGGCACGCGAGCTCTGCGGTGGCACCCACGCTCGCCGTTCCGGCCAGCTGGGCCTGGTCAAGCTGCTCGGCGAGTCCTCGATCGGGCAGGGGGTTCGCCGGGTCGAGGCGCTCGTCGGGGTCGACGCGTACCGGTTCCTCGCCCGCGAACACGTCCTGGTCGCGCAGCTCACCGAGGCGTTGAAGGTGCGTCCGGAGGAGCTGCCGGAGCGAGTCGGCCACGTCGTCGAACAGCTCCGCGAGGCGCAGAAGGAGATCGAGCGGATGCGCCGGGGCCGGCTCCTCGCGGGAGCGTCGGCACTGGCGAGCGGAGCACGCGACGTGTTCGGCGTCTCGTACGTCGGCCATCACGCTCCGGACGGCGCCGGTGCCGACGACCTTCGACGGCTCGCGCTGGAGGTCCGGGGCAGTCTTCCCGATGACCGGCCCGGCGTCGTTGCGGTCTCGGGCGTCGACGGCGAGCGGCCGCTCGTCGTCGTCGCGGTCAACGACCGTGGCCGGGAGTGGAACCTCTCGGCCGGGGCTCTGGTACGCGAGGCCGCGCAGGTCCTCGGTGGCGGAGGCGGCGGCAAGGACGACGTCGCGCAGGGCGGCGGCGTCGACGCGAGCCGGGTCGACGAGGCGCTGGCCCGGATCGAGCAAGCCGTCGGCCGAGCCGTCACCGGTGGCACCTGAACGTGCGACCGGGTGTCCGGCTGGCGGTCGACGTGGGCAGCGTCCGGATCGGGGTCGCTGCGTGCGACCCTGCCGGAGTGCTGGCCACGCCGGTCGAGACGGTCCAGCGCGGGGCCGGAGACCTGGACAGGCTGGCCCGGCTCGTCGACGAGCGTGCGGCCGTCGAGGTGGTCATGGGCCTGCCGCGGTCCTTATCCGGCCGCGAGGGGCCCTCGGCCTCGGCCGCCCGTAGCTTCGCGTCGTCCCTGGCCCGACGTGTGGCACCATGCCCGGTACGGCTGGTGGACGAGCGGCTGTCGACCGTGGCCGCTACGCGAGGAATGCGTGCCAGCGGCGTGTCGGCCCGCAAGGGTCGGGGTACGGTCGATCAGGCTGCCGCGGTCGTCATCCTCCAGGGCGCGCTCGACGCCGAGCGTGCAAGCGGCCGGCCTCCCGGCGAGATCGTGCAGGTGGATACATGAGTCACATCGGGCTGACGATGGATGACGGCCCGCGCACGACCCGAAGTCACCGACGGCGCAACCGGCGGCGGCGTCGCCGCCGACGGCTCGGTTCGGGGCTGGCCGTCGTGCTCTCGGTTGCCGTCGTCGCCGCGTTGGTCGCCGGGATCTTCTTCGGGGGCAGGGCCCTGTTCGGTGGCCTGTTCGCACCTGCGGCTGACTACCCCGGCCCTGGGAGCGGCGAGGTCACTGTGACGATCGAGTCGGGATCCTCGCTGAGTGAGATCGGCTCGACGCTGGTCGAGGCCGACGTGGTGGCGAGCCAGGACGCCTTCGTGGCCGCCGCGGAGGAGCATCCCGACGGTTCCAGCATCCAGGCTGGTGAGTACACGCTGCTGAGGCAGATGAAGGCCTCCGATGCCGTGCTGGCGATGATCGAGGGCATCACGGTCGTGAGCAGGGTCACGATCCCGGAGGGATACCGGGAGAACCAGATCGTCGCCCGGCTCGCCGAGGAGACCGGCTTCCCGGCGGAGGAGCTGCAGACGGCCATCGACGGAGGCGCCGGGTTGCCCGCCTACGCGGAGGGCGACGCCGAGGGCTTCCTGTTCCCGGCGACGTACGACATCAAGCCGGACACGACCGCCGCGACATTGATCGAGGCCATGGTCTCGCGGTTCGGCCAGGCGGCCGAGACCGTCGACCTCGAGGCGGGTGCGGCGGCGCTCGGCCTCTCGCCGCGGCAGGTCGTCACCGTCGCGAGCATCGTCCAGCGGGAGGTCCTCCGCGAGGAGGACATGGCGAACGTCGCTCAAGTGGTCTACAACCGGCTGTCGGGCGCCTGCCAGGAGAACGGCATCCCGACCGGGCGGCTGCAGATGGACTCGACGGTGCACTACGCCGCGGGTGACAACGGAGAGAGCGTGTTCACCACCGACGAGCAACGCCAGATCGACTCGCCGTACAACACCTACCTCAACTCCGGGCTACCACCCGGTCCGATCGCGGCGCCGGGAGAGGCGGCGCTGGTTGCCGCGCTGAACCCATCCGTGGGCGACTTCTGCTACTTCTCGGCCGTCAACCTGGACACCGGCGAGACCAAGTTCGGCGTGACGACGGCCGAGCACACGGCGAACGTGGCCGAACTGCAGCTGTTCTGCCGCGACAGCGACCTGTGCTGACCACACTGGCGTGGGGCACCCATACGCCGACATGATCATCGGTGTCCAGGGTCGCCGCCACTGCGCCGTGCTGGGCAGCCCGGTCGCACATTCGCTCTCGCCCGTGCTGCACCGTGCCGCCTACCGTCATCTACGCCTGGACTGGGAGTACACGGCGCACGAGGTGGACGAGGGCGGCCTGCCCGGCTTCGTCAGGGGCCTCGACCCGTCGTGGCGCGGCCTGTCGCTGACGATGCCGCTCAAACGGGCCGGCCGCGAGGTCGCCGACGACGTCTCGTCGGTTGCGGCGAGCGTAGGCGCCGTGAACACGCTGTTGCTGGAACCTGGCGGACGGATCACCGGCGACAACACCGACGTACCCGGGATGGTCGCCGCCCTGCGTGAGCGCGGAGCCATCCCGCAGATGGGCGCCGTCTGCATGTGGGGCGCCGGAGCTACCGCGGCGAGCGCCATCGCTGCTGTCGCGAGGCTCGAGGGGCGCGCGGTCCACGTCCATGCGCGGGACGTCGCGCGGGCCACCGGATCGGTCGAGCTCGGCGAGCGGCTCGACGTCGACGTCTCGCTGCGGCCGTGGCTGCCGTGGCCCGAATGCTCAGTCGCTGAGCTCGTCGTCCAGACGGCTCCGGCCGGCGCAGCGGACAGCGTTGCCGGGCCGCTGACCGAATCGGGGACGACCGGACGCGTGCTGCTCGACGTCGTGTACGCGCCCTGGCCGACGGCCCTGGCGTCGCGCTGGCTGGCTGCGGGGGGTGCCGTCGCCGGCGGGCTCGATCTGCTGGTGCACCAGGCGGCCGGCCAGGTGCGGCTCATGACCGGTCGAGACGTGCCCGTCGCCGTCCTCCGCGATGCATTGGCGGAGACCGGATGACCGTGATCGTCTGCATGGGGTTCGGGCTCCTGGCGGGTGCTCTCGTTCCGAGCCTGATCGCCCGCCTGCCCGACCGCGACGCGGAGCCGGGCGAGCGGGCCAGGACGCCGTATCGAGTGCTCGCAGCACAACGGGGCCTGCGCCCTCTCCTGGGGGTCGCGACGGCCGTGACCTGCGGCGTGGTCGCGGCGGCGCGCGGCTGGGAGGCCGACCTACCCGCCTACCTCGTGGTCGGAACACTGGGTGTGGCGATGGCGTACGTCGACATCCGCGAGCACCGGCTGCCCGATCCGCTCACGTCCGCAGCGCTCGTCGCGGCCGCATCCCTGCTCGCGGTGGCGGCGGCCATGACCGGCGAGTGGGGGGCGTACGGGCGGGCCTGGCTCGTCGCCGCCGCGTTGTTCACCGGGTATCTCGCGCTCGCTCTGCTCCGGCCCGCTGACCTGGGGCTCGGCGATGTCAAGCTGGCCGGAGTCGTCGGCCTGATGACGGGCTGGCTGGGCTGGGGGACCGCCGTGGTCGCAGCGTTCCTGGGGTTTCTCCTGGGCGGGCTGGTCGGGGTGTTACTCGTCGTAGCCGGCCGCGCGGGCCGGCGCACGGCGATCCCGTTCGGACCGTTCATGCTGGCCGGCGCGCTTCTGGCCGTCGCGTGGGGCGACTCCCTGCTGGACGCCTACCTCGGCCGCTGAGGATGTCTCCCGGGTTCGGCCGCGTGAACCACGGCAGCCCGAGGTCCGGGCACGTGGGCACACCGCAGGTGGAAGGATTGCGGCATGCTGCGGTGGTTGACGGCCGGTGAGTCGCATGGCCCTGCTCTGGTGGCGATCCTCGAGGGTCTGCCGGCGGGTGTCCACGTCACAACCGGCGACGTCGCCGCCTCCCTGGCCCGCCGGCGGCTCGGCTACGGCCGCGGTGCGCGGATGACCTTCGAGAAGGACGAGGTGGCCTTCCTTGGCGGCGTCCGGCACGGCTCGACGCAGGGCGGCCCGGTGGCCGTCCAGGTGGCGAACACCGAATGGCCCAAGTGGCAGCAGGTCATGGCGCCGGACCCGGTCGACCCGGAGGTCCTGGACGGGCTCGCGCGCAACGCGCCGCTCACCCGCCCGCGCCCCGGTCACGCCGACCTGGTCGGCATGCAGAAATACGGCTTCGACGAGGCGCGCCCGGTGCTCGAGCGCGCCAGCGCGCGCGAGACGGCTGCCCGGGTGGCGCTCGGAGCGGTCGCGTCGGCCTTCCTGCAGCAGGCTTACGGCGTGCGGCTCGTCAGCCACACCGTCGAGGTGGGGAGCGTCGCCGCCCCTGTCGGCGTCGTCCCGCAGCCCGACGACGTCGCCCGCCTCGACGAAGACCCCCTGCGGTGCTTCGACGTGGAGACGAGCGCCCGGATGGTGGCCGAGGTCGACGCCGCGCACCATGACGGAGACACCCTGGGCGGTGTCGTCGAGGTGGTCGCCCACGGACTGCCGCCGGGTCTGGGCAGCCACGTGCACTGGGACCGCAGGTTGGACTCGCGGCTCGCGGGCGCGCTGATGGGCATCCAGGCGATCAAGGGAGTCGAGCTCGGTGAAGGGTTCGCCGTGGCCCGGTCGCGCGGCTCGGCCGCCCACGACGAGATCGTGCCGACCGAGGCGGGCGTGCGGCGTACGTCGGGACGGTCGGGCGGCACCGAGGGCGGGATGTCCACCGGCGAGGTGTTGCGGGTGCGAGCCGCGATGAAGCCGATCTCGACGGTGCCGCGCCCCCTTCGGACCGTCGACACCGCGACCGGCGAGGCCGCCTCGGCGCACCACCAGCGCTCGGACGTGTGCGCTGTACCCGCCGCCGGCGTCGTCGCCGAGGCGATGGTGGCGCTGGTCCTGGCCGACGCGGCCCTGGAGAAGTTCGGCGGTGACTCGGTGGAGGAGACGTCCCGCAACCACCGCGCGTTCCTGGATGCGCTGCCCGGCGTATTGGCCGTGCGGTGAGCCCGCGGGTCGTGCTGGTCGGTGCGCCCGGCGCGGGAAAGACGACGGTGGGACGGCTCCTCGCCGCTCGCCTCGGGGTCGCGTTCCACGACACCGACGACGACGTCGAACGTGCGGCTGCGAAGCCGATCAACGAGATCTTCCTCGATGACGGGGAGAGCGCGTTCCGGGCGCTGGAACGAGAAGCCGTGTCCGTCGCGCTGGCCCGGCACGACGGGGTGCTGGCGCTGGGAGGGGGAGCCGTGACCGATTCGGGCACCCGGTCACTGCTCTCCACGCATCGAGTCGTCTTCCTCGACGTGGGCCTGGCCGACGCCGCGAGCAGGATCGGTCTGAACCGCGACCGCCCCCTGCTCCTCGGCAACCCACGGGCGCAGCTCAAGCGCCTGCTCGACGAGCGCCGACCCGTCTACCTCGAGGTCGCGACGGCGACGGTGGACACTGCAGGCCGGACCCCGGAGCAGGTCGTCGACGAGGTGCTGCTCGGTGTCAGCTGAACCGGCCCGGGTTGCCGTCGGTGGCGAGCGACCGTACGAGGTCGTCATCGGGCGGGGCCTTCTCGGTGAGCTTCCCGGCCTGCTCGGCGACGGCGTCGCCAAGGTCGCCGTACTGCACCCGCGGGCGCTGTGGATGACCGGCGAGGCCATCCGTGACGACCTGCTGGCCGAAGGGCTGGAGGCGCACGTCGTCGAGATTCCCGACTCGGAGGACGCCAAGACGGCTGAGGTGGCGGCCTTCTGTTGGTCGGCGCTCGGCCGGATCGGGGTGACCCGCTCCGACGCGGTCGTCGGCGTCGGAGGCGGCGCCACGACCGATCTGGCCGGCTTCGTGGGCGCCACCTGGCTGCGCGGCATCCGCGTCGTGCAGGTCCCGACGACGATGCTGGCGATGGTCGACGCCGCCGTGGGGGGCAAGACCGGCATCAACACCGCCGAGGGCAAGAACCTGGTGGGCGCCTTCCACCCGCCCGCGGGGGTGCTGTGCGACCTCGCGACCCTGGAGACGCTGCCGCGGCACGAGTACGTCGCCGGCCTGGCCGAGGTCGTGAAGTGTGGATTCATCGCCGACCCGGCGATCCTCGAGGTGGTCGAACGAGACCCGGCCGCTGCCGCGAGACCGGAAGGCCCATACGTCCACCAGCTCGTGGAGCGCTCGGTGCGGGTCAAGGCCGCAATCGTCTCGGCGGACCTGCACGAGACCGGGCCGCGTGAGGTGCTGAACTACGGTCACACGCTCGGACACGCGATCGAGAATGTCGAACGGTACCGCTGGCGGCATGGCGCGGCGATCTCCATCGGCATGGTCTTCGCCGCCGAGCTCGGCCGCCTGGCCGGCCGGCTCGACGACCAGACGGCCGACCGGCACCGCGCGGTGCTCGGGTCGCTCGGCCTGCCGACGGTGTACGAGGCGTCGGCGTGGCCGCGGCTGCTCGACGCCATGAAGCTCGACAAGAAGACCCGAGGCGACCGGCTGCGCTTCGTTGTGCTCGACGCGCTGGCGAAGCCCGGCATCCTCGAGGCGCCGGATCCACAGCTGTTGACGGCGGCTTACTCGGAGGTCTCCCGATGACGCACGTGCTGGTCCTGAACGGGCCCAACCTGGGCCGGCTTGGCTCCCGCGAGCCGGACGTCTACGGATCGGCGTCGTACGACGAGCTCGTGGCGGCGTGCACGAAGGCCGGCGCCGAGCTGGGGCTCGAGGTCGAGGTCCGTCAAACCGACGACGAGGCCACGCTGGTGTCCTGGCTGCACGAAGCCGCCGACGGCGCGACGCCCGTCATCCTCAACCCAGCAGCGTTCACGCACTACTCGTACGCGCTGCGTGACGCGTGCTCCCAGCTCGAGGCGCCGCTGGTCGAGGTGCACATAAGCAATCCGGCCGCCCGCGAGGAGTTCCGGCACTCCAGCGTGGTGGCGGGCGTGGCGACCGGCACGGTGGCCGGGTTCGGGCTCGACTCGTACGTCCTCGCCCTGCAGGCGGTGGCGAACCTGCTCGGGTGAGATCCGATCGACTCCTAGCCAGGGATAGGGTCGGCGTCATGCCTGCCGAGCACGCCGCCCGCCGGGTCCGGCTGGCTGCTGCCGTTGCCGAGACCGGCGCCGACGCCGCGCTGATCACTCGCCTCGTCAACGTCCGCTACCTCACCGGTCTCGCCAGCAGCAACGCAGCGCTTCTGGTCGGTGTCGACGGCATCGGCGTGCTTGCGACCGACGGTCGCTACGTCACCGCGGCTGCCGAGGTGGCGCCCGACCTCGAGGTCGTCAAGGAACGCGGTGTGGCGCCGGCGCTCGCGGCTCGCGCCGCGGCGGGCCGCCCGGTACGCCTCGCCGTCGAGGAGCACGACGTCACACTCGCCCTGGCCGCGGAGATACAAAAGAGCGCCGAGAGCGCCGAGCTCGTTCACCTGGGGCGGGCCGTCGAGGCCATGCGTGCGGTGAAGGACGATGACGAGCTGCGGCTTATCCGGGAGGCGTGCGAGATCTCATGTCGCGCGCTCGAGGACCTCTACGTCGTGGGTGGGATCCTGGGCCGCAGCGAGAAGGACGTCGCACGCGATCTCGAGGGGCGCATGTACGACCACGGTGCGGACGGGCTCGCGTTCGAGACGATCGTCGCGGCCGGCCCGAACAGCGCCGTCCCGCACCATCGTCCGACTGGTCGAACCATCGAGCGCGGCGATCTCCTGAAGATCGACTTCGGGGCGCTATTCGAGGGCTACCACGCCGACTGCACCCGTACCTCGGTCGTCGGGGCTCCGCCGGCCGACTGGCAACGCGAGATCTACGAGCTG
>Ga0184612_10000080_pt1 | contig 42373 bp, 40 predicted proteins | sample PLM3_60_coex_FD_133163 | JGI IMG/M metagenome (GOLD analysis project Ga0184612, IMG submission 133163) | Groundwater sediment microbial communities from an aquifer in East River, Colorado, USA - PLM3_60_coex | ecosystem: Environmental > Terrestrial > Soil > Riparian zone | place: USA: East... | reverse complement strand
TGATGGCGCTCTCCGCCTCGCCGCGCGGGGCGCAGGCGCCCAGCAGCTCCGGTGCTCCCGAAACCTTCAGCGCGAACGCACAAGCCTCGAGCGGGACTGGCGCGATCGCCGCAACGATCCAGATTCAGATCCAACGGTATACCCCGGACTTCGATCGCAAGGCCGTCGAATCGGCGCTCAAAGGCGGCGGATATCCATCGTTCCTGACGGCGCTGCGGAAGGCGCCCGAGGTCGGGTCGGTGGGGATTGGCGATCAGAAGTTTGCGATTCGCTATGCGCGAGAGGAGAAGACCGCCAAAGGCCGGACGATCACCGTTGTCACCGACAAGCCGATGTTTTTCGTGGGTGGCGGCCGCGCCGACGCCAAGCCGAGAGCCGGCTACGAGGTCGGGGCGATCCAGATGATGGTGGACAGTGTCGGTCTCGGTAGCGGCAGCATGGCGGCCGCGGCCCGCATCAAGCCTGGCCCCGAGGGCGTCGGCGTGCAGGTGGACGACTACGCGGACGCGCCGATCAAGCTGGTGACCGTGAACCGCAAGATGTGAGCCACGGCGGCACTGACCAACGGTCCGGCTCGTCAGGGTCGTTCCGATCAGCTCATCTGGGGGAACCCGAGGTTCACGCCGCGGTGGCGCGGGTCTGGCCACCGCGACGTGATGACCTTCCCCCGCGTGTAGAAGTGGATGCCTTCGCGGCCGTAGACGTGGGCGTCCCCGAAGAGCGAGCTCTTCCACCCGCCAAACGAGTAGTACGCCATCGGCACGGGAATCGGCACGTTGATGCCGACCATCCCCGCCTGCACTTCAGTCTGGAATCTGCGCGCCGCGCCGCCATCGTTCGTGAAAATCGCGACGCCGTTGGCAAACGCGCTCTCGTTCACGAGCTTGAGCGCCTCGTTGTACGTCTGCGCGCGCACGACGCTCAGCACGGGGCCGAAGATCTCGTCGGTATAGATCGTCATCGCGGGCGTGACGCGATCGAAGAGGCAGGGGCCGAGAAAGAACCCGCGTTCGTGCCCTGGCACGCGCAGCTCGCGGCCATCCTCGAGGAGCTCGGCGCCGGCGGCCTGACCCTGCTCGACGTACGAGAGCACCCGCGCGAAATGCTCGCGGGTGACGAGCGGTCCCATGTCGGCGCCGGCCTCGAGGCCTGAGGCGACCTTGAGCGCCCGCAGCCGCTCGCGCACGCGAGGCAACAGGCGATCGGCCACGTCTCCGACCGCGACGAGCACGGAGATGGCCATGCAGCGCTGGCCGGTCGAACCGTACGCGGCACTCACGGCTGAATCCGCCGCGAGATCGAGGTCGGCGTCGGGGAGGACGATCATGTGATTCTTCGCGCCGCCGAGCGCCTGCACACGCTTGCCATGCTGCGTCCCGGTCTCATAGATGTAGCGCGCGATTGGCGTCGACCCGACGAAGCTCACCGCCTGAATGCCGGGGTGCGACAGGATGGCATCGACGGCCTCCTTGTCGCCGTGGACGACGGTGAAGACGCCGGGTGGAAGGCCGGCCTCTGCGAGCAGCCCCGCGCAGAACATCGCGGCCGACGGATCTTTTTCCGATGGTTTCAAAATGAACGCGTTCCCGCACGCGATCGCGAGCGGGTACATCCACATCGGCACCATCGCCGGGAAGTTGAACGGCGTGATGCCGGCGACCACGCCGAGCGGCTGCCGGATCGAATAGCTGTCGACGTCGGTCGACACGTTCTCCGAGAACTCGCCCTTGAGGAGGTGCGGCAGCCCGCAGGCGAACTCGACGACCTCGAGACCACGATTGACCTCCCCGAGGGCGTCGGAGAGGACCTTGCCGTGCTCGCGCGTCAGGATCTCGGCGAGGTCGCGCTTGCGACGCTCGACGAGCTCGCGGAAGGCGAACAGAATACGCGCCCGCGCCGCGAGGGACGTGCGGCCCCACGATCGAGCGGCCTCGCTGGCGGCGCCGACCGCCGCATCGACGACCGATGTCTCGGCGAACGCGACGCGCGCGCTCGGCTCGCCGCGCGCTGGGTTGTAGACGTTGCCCCAGCGGTCGACCGGACCGTCCCACGGCTTGCCGCCGATCCAGTGGGTGATCGTTGCGAGCTGAGCGTGTGTTGCAGAAGGTGCCATTGTTGTGCTCCTACGCCATCAGCGGCGGACCTGGCATGCGCTTGATGAACTGGCCGCGGCCGCGCGCGCCCGTAAACGTGCCGTCGTCGACGATCACCTCGCCGCGCGACAGCACCATCGACGGTGCGCCCTGCACGACACGCCCCTCGTACGGGTTGTAGTCGACGCGCATGTGATGCGTTGTGGCCGACAGCGTGACGGTCTTGTTCGGATCCCAGATCACGAGGTCGCCGTCCGAGCCGACCGCGATCGTTCCCTTGCGGGGCCACAGCCCGAACATCCGTGCCGGATTCGCTGACACGATCTCGACGAAACGATGCACGTCGATACGGCGCGCACGTACGCCGCCGTCCCAGAGCAGCATCAGTCGCGTCTCGATGCCCGGCGCGCCGTTGGGAATCTTCGAGAAGTCGTCCCGGCCGACCTGCTTCTGCGGTGGTTCGTTCATGCAGAACGGGCAATGGTCGGTCGAGACGACCTGCAGGTTGTCCCGGACGATCCCTTTCCAGAGCACGTCCTGGTGCCATTTGTCGCGCAGCGGCGGCGACATCACGAACTTCGCACCCTCGAAGCCTTCGCGTTCGTAGTCGTCGTACGAGAGGAACAGATACTGCGGACAGGTCTCCGCGTAGGCCGGAAGTCCCATGTCGCGAGCCTGCCTGACTTTCTCGAGCGCGTCCGCGCACGACAGGTGCACGATGTACACAGGCACACCGGCCATCTCGGCGAGGGCGATCGCGCGGCCGGTGGCCTCGCCCTCTGCGCGCGTGGGCCTCGTGAGCGCATGATACTTGGGCGCGCGTTCGCCCCTGCGAAGCGCCTCTTTGACCAGCGTGTCGATCACTCCGCCGTTCTCGGCGTGCATGCAGATCAACCCGCCGTTCTCCCGTGTCTTCAGCATCGCCTTGAAGATCGTCGCATCGTCGACCATGAAGACGCCGGGATACGCCATGAACAGCTTGAAGGACGTGATGCCATCGTGCCGCACCATGCGATCCATGTCGATCGAGACCTGCTCGCTGAGCTCGCGCACGATCATGTGGAAGGCGTAGTCGATGACCGCCTTTCCTTCGGCGCGCTTCATCCAGCCGTCGAACGCCGGGTAGAGGCCACTGCCGAAGTCCTGAATGGCGAAATCAATCAGCGTCGTCGTCCCACCGTGGGCGGCGGCGATCGTGCCCGTCTCGAAGTCGTCTGCTGAGGTCGTGCCGCCGAAGGGCATGTCGAGGTGCGTGTGGACGTCCACACCGCCAGGTATGACGAGCTGGCCGGATGCGTCGATCACGGTTTCTGCCGGAATGGTCAGGCCGCGTCCGATGAGTGAGATGACGCCCTTATCCATGTAGAGGTCGGCCTCGTACTTGTCCGAGGCCGTGACGATCGTGCCGTTTCTAATAAGGGTAGTCATTTGGACGACTGGGTCAGCATTACTCAATGCGCCTGGGGCCCCACTCCTTCTATCAACGCGCTTGGGGCCCCACCCCCAAGCGCTGCCGCTTCGCGCGTTCGCGCTCAGCGGCGGCTCAAGGCTGTTCGCGCTGGAGCCGCAGGCGCTGCTGATTCAGCCTCGAGCAACATTCGAACTGAATTGCAGCACGACCAGAGGGCTCATTGTTCGGCGTACCCTTCCTGTTCATAGCCACCCCGATAGTCGGCTGATTCGGGCCTGCGGATTTGCGCGTGCGAGACGACGCGGTCGCGCGCGAGGCCGCGTACGTCGTTGAAGGTCTTCCAGCCGCGATCGGCGTGCTTGTCGAAGAACGCGCGCGAGCCGTCGAGCAGACGGCCGATGACGTTCGGGCCCACGGCGTGATCGAGCATCGCGGCGGTGCACACCTGGACGGTTCCGCAGCCGAGCAGGAGATAGTTGAGGGCGTGCGCGAAATCGGAAATGCCGCCGATACCCGAAAACGAGGCGGTCGGAAATGCGCGCGTCATCTGCGACATCATCGCGAGCGCCTGCGGCAGGATCGCCGGTCCGCCGAGGCCGCCGCTCGACACGCGGCCATCGACGTTCATCTCGAACTCCAGCGTCTCGGGATCGATCAGCGGAATCGATGGGAACGTGTTGGAGGAGCTGACCGCATCGCCGCCGCCCCTGAAGACCGCGCCCGCCTCGACCACGATGTCGCCGGTCGCGGGCGTCAGCTTCGCCCAGACGGGTACGCGCGCAACCTCCTTCACCACCTGGGTGACAAACGAGCAGAGCGCCTGATCCTTTCCGATGTTCGATCCCATGTCGGGCCGGTCCATGTGCGGGCAGGAGAGGTTCAGCTCGAGGCCGTCGGCGCCCGCGTCCTGACAAGTCGTCGCGAGCGTGCGCCAGCGCTCGAGCTCCTTGTCGTTGCCCGACCCCGCCATGATCGAGGCGATCAGCACGCGGGTGGGAAAGGCCTTCTTGATACGCTCGATCCGCGGGAGCCACCAGTCGAGCGGCTTGTCCGAGATGAGCTCCCAGTTCCAGGAGGAATGCAGCACGCCGCCGCGTCCCTTGTTCATCGAGAGGACGCCGGGCTCGGGATGGTAGCGGAGGAATTTCGTCTTGGGTCCGGCCACGTTGGCGACCGGATGCATGCCGATCGTCTTGGTGACGACCCCGCCCCACCCGGCCTCGAACGCGTTGAGGATGTTGTTCTCCGATTCGGTCGGCGGCGCCGACGCGAGCAGGAACGGATTCTCGAAGCGAATCCCCGTGAACGTCACCGAGAGATCGGCTGCCATGGTTAGCATGATGTTCCTCTAATATCAATGCTCGCGGGGCCCTACTTCTATTACTGCGCTTGGGGCCCCACCCCCAAGCGCTCTCGCGCGGCGACTTCGCGCCGCGCTCGGGCCGCAGGCGCTGCTGATCGAGCGTCAGTCAACACTTGAGCCATCATCCCAGCGCGACCAAGAGGATTCCCCCGTTTCTACGGCGACACCAGCGCTCCGTACGCATCGGGCCGGCGATCGCGGTAAAACTGCCACACCGAACGCACCTCGTCGATCAGCTCGAGGTTGAGATCCGCAACGACCACCGCGTCCTTGTCGCGAGGCGCCTCGGCGATGATGCGGCCACGCGGGTCGCAGAAGTAGCTCTGTCCGTAGAACTCGCCGATGTTCCAGGGCGCCTCGGTGCCGACGCGGTTGATCGCGCCGACGAAGTAGCCGTTCGCGACCGCGTGGGCCGGCTGCTCGAGCTTCCAGAGATACTCCGACAGGCCGGCGACGGTTGCCGACGGGTTGAAGACGATCTCGGCGCCGTTCAGTCCGAGCGCGCGCGCGCCTTCGGGGAAATGCCGGTCGTAGCAGATGTAGACGCCCACCTTCGCGAACGCCGTCTCGAACACCGGATACCCGAGGTTGCCGGGCCGGAAGTAGAACTTTTCCCAGAATCCGGGTTTGCAGTGCGGGATGTGTGTCTTGCGGTACTTCCCGAGGTACGTGCCGTCGGCGTCGATCACCGCAGCCGTGTTGTAGTAGATCCCCGGCTGCTCTTCCTCGTAGATCGGCGCCACGATTACCATCCGATGTTTCTTCGCCAGCTTGCGCATCAGCGTGATCGTCGGACCGTCCGGTACGCGCTCGGTCAAGTGATACCAGCGCGTTTCCTGTTCGGCGCAGAAGTACGGACCATAGAAGAGCTCCTGCAGGCACAGGATCTTCACCTTCTTGCGCGCGGCTTCGCCGATAAGCGTGACGTGGCGGTCGATCATCGCCTTCTTGATCGCCGCGAGCTCTCGATCGGGTCCGAGAACGTTCCGAGTCTGGATGAGTCCGCAGCGCACCGTCCGGGCCATACGAACGACTCCTTGGTTCCGCCTGTTAGATCGCTCAGTATGCCACGGGGAAACCCGTTTCCGGCGCACTTGCCTGCGCCGGCCCGCGGGTAGGGATAACGCCCGTCCAAGGCCGTCCATCTGACCGCGTCCCGATGGGCTCTGGTTGCCGGGGGTGGGAGTGGGGCTCGGCGTTCAGCCGGGCGGTACGGCTCAACAAGCGCGTTGCACGAAGGCCTTTTCGCTCGTTACCTCGCGTCGCGCAGCCGGATCGACCGCGCGATCCGATCGAACACCGGCCCGTACTGCGCCGCCTCTTCATCCGGAACGATCGTCGCGACGTAGAACAGATTGCCGTCCGCGAGGAAAGTCGTGTAGATGCCGATGCGCTCGGTTCCACCGAGGTGCGAGCGGTTGACGAGCGACAGGCCGAGGCCGTTGCGCTGCGACAGGCGGATGTCCCGCTCGTCGGAGGTCTGGCGCAGATCAGGATTCTCCCTGGCGAAATTAGCGACGAGCGTGCGGGTCGCGTCGCCAAGGTCCCCGGAGGACGCGCGGGCGACGCCGAGCTCGATACCGTGCGTGAAGACGGTTTGACGGCCGTCGACGACGCCGTAGCCGTTCTGCGGCGCGAACTTCACGGCGTTGGTGGACGAGATGGCCTGCCAGTTCTGCGGCACGGCCACGTCGAACACGTTGCCACCCCGGACCGTCCGGAACTGCGAAGCCGGCGGCGGAACGGGGTCGCCAATTCGCCCGACCGATGTCCCTCCCGAAGATGGTGCGCCGCCGGCGGTGCTGGCCCGCTCCAGTTCAGCCATAGATTTCGCCGGCGGCAGCGATGCGAACAGTCCCCGCGCCTGCTGAAACTCCGCGACGTGGGTCTCCCGGGGGGTGACCTGCAGCATCGCGGCCTCCTTCGCGATGTACGCGGAGCGGTTACCCGGGTCGGGATGGCTGCTCAACCACTGCGGCCCGCCGCCGCGCGATTGTTTCTGGATCGTCTCGAACATCCGGCCGAGATCCAGAGGGTTGTAACCCGCACGCGCCATGATCTGGGCGCCCAGCAAATCCGCTTGCTTCTCGTACTCGCGACTGTACTTGAGGAACGCCGTGCCGAGGCCGAACTGGCTGGTTTCGGAGATGAGCTGGCCCCACCCGCCGCCGACGACCGCGCCGGCGATCGCGCCGGCCAGCTGGCCGAGTTGGAAGCCCTGCGCCTTGGTCGCGTTGGCCGTGCCGTGCCGCAGGAGCACGTGGCTCAGTTCGTGCGCCATCACGCCGACGACCTCCCCCTCGCCAGCCGCGGCTTCGAACATCCCGCGGTTGACGAACATCGGCCCGCCGGGCAACGCGAACGCGTTGATCTCCTTCAGGTTCACCGGGGTGAACGAGTACTCGAACACGGGGTTGTTCAACTCGGGCGGGGCCGCCGCGACGAGCCGCTTGCCGAGCCGATCGAGATAGCCTGCCAGTGCCGAATCAGTGATGACGGGATACTGCTTCCGGATCTCCGCCGCCGCCTCCCGGCCGAGCTGCACGTCCTGCTGGGGCGTGTACTTGTTCTTGGGAGCCGTGATCCTGGTCTGCGCCGCGCCGACCTGCAGCATGGTCAGGAGAACGGCCGAGACCGCGAACAACGTCTGGCGGAATCGATTCGAAGGTGTCACGTGATACCGATCCCTCCTCAAATCTCCGCAATTTTCATGACGCTTCCGACTCTACGACGCGTCAGGTCGCGATAAGGGCTTGGATTGGGGCGTCGGTTCAGGCTCTGGCTCAGGCGTGGCGCGCCAGATCATGCGCGCGACGCCGAGGAGCGCCAGCCCGAGCGCGCCTCCTGCGACCAGGCGTCCGCGTTTCTGCGGCGACGGCGCGGGGTTGAGGATCTGACGATAGGCATCGACCTGCTCACGTCGATCGACCGGGTCCTGAGGCCGCGTCGCGCGCGGTGACGCCTCGGCTGCCGCGGTATCCGACGGCGTGACCCACCGCGTCAGGAAAGCAAACGACTCGGACCCGCAGATCGGGCAGTGCTGCTCGCCGTGGACCTCTTCGCAGTCCAGACAGAGCCGTGCGTTCATCAACCGCATGGGGTGCTCATCCCAACTCCGGGACTGACGCTCGTCAACCCCGTACTCACCAAGTCAGTACTTTACGGGGTTTCGACACGCGCGCGCAACGCGCGCCTGGCAGCGTTCGGCGATTTCCGGCTCATCTATATTAAGATCAAGGTTTACTTTCCATGGCTTCAGGGGCAATGCAGGGCGTCAGACGGCTCGCGGTTGCGCTGTCCGTCGTGACGTTTGCGGCGTGCGGCGGGAAATCCCCTATCGCTCCGGCGCTGCCAGCCAGCGGCGTTCTGGGAATCACATGTCCATCGTCGCTCGAAGTCAACTCGGTTGACGGGAGCGCGGTTCCGGTGTCGTTCGAGCAACCGACGACCGCCAACGGTCTCGCGCCGGTGACGACCTCCTGCTCGCTCACCTCAAGTAGTTCCTTCGCGGTGGGTTCGACGACGGTGTCGTGTCAGGCGAGGGACGCTGGAGGGCAGTCGGCGGCGTGCAGTTTTTCGGTGATGGTCCGGCCGCCGCCTCGGCTGACCTTTACCAGGTTCATGGCCTTCGGTGACAGTCTGACGGAGGGGGTTGTGTCTCTGGCGCCAACCCTGCTGGCGCTCGACATGCCGGCGTCGTATCCAACGGTGCTGCGCGGCCTTCTGCGCGCGCAGCACCGGACGCAGTCGATCGACGTCATCAACGCGGGGAATGCCGGTGAGCTCGCCTCCGGGGAAGGTCTGACACGCTTTCGTCCCGCCCTGGCCAGCAACAATCCCGAGGTTGTGCTGCTGATGGAGGGCACCAACGATCTGCTGTTTCAGCAGCGCGGCCTGGTCCGGCGCTGTCGGCGCTCGACTCGATGATGCGCGACGCGGAGAGCCGGAACGTCCGCGTCTGCCTCGCCACGATTCCTCCCCAGCGTGCCGGTGGCGCTCGGTCGCGCGACGTCGTTGCCGGACTGATCCCGGGTTTCAACGACGAGGTGCGCGCCCTCGCCACCAGCCACGGCGCCGTGCTCGTCGACGTCTACGCCGGGATGAAGGACAATCTGTCGCTCATCGGCGCCGACGATTTGCACCCTACCGCGCGCGGCTACGAGGTCATGGCTTCGATCTACCTAGACGCGATCGCGAAAGCCTTCGAGGCGCGGCTCCCCACGACACCCTACGGCGCGCTCGCCGATGCCGGTCCCGCGCCGTCGCGGACAATGCGGTCGAACGGCGCCAGCCGGTAGCGGAAGAGCACGCGCACCGCGACGACGCCATCCTGCCACTTGATCTTCTTGCCTTCTTCCCTCGACCTCGGTGTGTACGAGATCGGCAGCTCGACGATCCTGTAGCCGCACCGTAACAGCTTTGCGGTAATCTCCGGCTCGAAGTCGAACCGGCGGCACTCGAGGACGAGGCGATCGAAGACGTCCCGGCGCACCATCTTGTACGCGGTTTCCATGTCGGTGATCCGCGCCCCATAGAGGACGTTGGTCAGCGTCGTCAAGACCAGATTGGCAAACGCGTTCACCGACAGACCTCGAGGCCGGCCGAGGAACCGTGAACCGTACACGACAGGCACTCCGTCGTTGAGGATGGGCTCGAGAAGCCTGGCATGTTCGGCTGGATCCACTTCGAGGTCCGCGTCCTGGATCACGACGATGTCGCCGGTTGACGCGCTGACGCCGCGCGCAATCGCCGCGCCCTTCCCGGAGTTCTGCGGCATGTCGAGCACGATGAGGCCGGGGTACTGGTTCTGGACAGCGTCGATGCGTCCGCGCGTGCCGTCGGTCGATCCGTCGTTGACGACGATAACCTCGCGAGCAACGGGCAGCGCCACCGCATGGACCCGCGAGAGCACAGCCGCGATCGTCGATTCCTCGTTGTATACTGGAATCACAATCGTCAGTGTTGATTGGCTTTTCGGCAATGGATTGGTCCGAACCCCGGATTGGACGTTCGACTGATCCTGCGACTGACCCTCGTACTGATCCACGAATGGGCCCGCGCATCTTAGCATTTCCTGACATGCCGACACCGGGCTCCGCAGTTTCCTAATGCGGAGCGAGACCGTTTCAGCGCCACGGCCCTTCGCGCTGCGTATCGGCGGTTTCGAACTCAGCGCGCGACGCATTGCCGCATCACCTGACGGGCCGACTCGCGGCACTGTCCGCTGGCTCGCCGTCATCCTCCTTCTCAGCGCACTACTGGGTGTGCGTGGCCTCGACTGGGGGATGCCGTACCAATGGCATCCTGACGAGAAGGTGCAGCTCGCGGACACGATGGTGCGCGAGCGATCGCTCGCGCCCCCACACTTCATCAACCCGAGTCTGCACGCCTACACGACCTATGTGGCGGTTCGGGTGGCGTATGCACTCGCCCCGCGACAGGCGCTCAGGTATCGGCTCGTGGCCAACGTGGAGCTGACCGATCCCCATCACCCCGATCGGCCGATCCAGTTCCTCGCGTTCCGTCTGGCGCGGCTGTCTTCGGTGCTTTTCCAGCTCCTGACCGTTCTCCTGATCTTCCGGATCGCGCGGCACTGCGTTAATGACACGACGCAACGCGTCGCGGATGAGACGACGGGTCTTGTTGCGGCGTGGTTTACCGCCGTGACGATGGGTCTCGTCAACATGGCGCACTTTGCCACCGGCGAAAGCCTGCTGTTTCTGCTGTGCACGTGGGCCTTGTGGCGGTTCTCGTGGGTAGCGGAACGTGGCTGGTGGCGCGACTACGCGCTTGCGGGGCTGGCGACGGGACTGGCCTGCTCGACGAAGTACACGCCGTGGGTGCTCGCGCTGCCGTTTCTCGTCGCGCATCTTGCCGGCAGAGGTATGGGGCGCGGGATCTCGGGCACCGGGATCGCGCAGATGGCCTTCACGCTCGTGTGCACCATCAGTGGCTTCATCGCCACGTCTCCGTACGCCGCGCTCTCGTGGCCGTTGTTCCGCGACGCGATCATCATCACGTGGTTCACCGGTGCGCCCAGCGGATCGCTCGCCAATATCGAGCGCTCGTGGATTCCATACATCGGCATCGTCGCCAACGCGCTCGGCTGGCCCTTGTTTGCCCTCGCCCTGGCCGGCATCCTGCTTGGCTGCTGGCGCCTCGTGCGCAGCGGCACCGACGCACGTCTCCGGTACCTCTGCGGCATTCACGTGACGTGGATCGTTGTCTTCTATGGCTTTTACGGCATCACCGCGCATCGCGCGCTGCGGTTCATCATGCCGATCGGACCATCGCTGGTGCTGCTCGCGGCGATCACAGCCGTGGCGTGCATCCGGTCGGCCAGCCGGCCGCCGCTGCGGGCGGCAGCGATCGCCCTGGCTGCGCTCGTGGGTGTGTACTCGACGGCGTACGCCGCGAGGACCGCGCACATGTTCGCCGCCGATACCCGTTACGCGGCGGGGAGGTGGCTGCAGAATCTGTCGCTGCCCTCCGGCATGTCCGTCGACTACTTCTCGATCGAGGCGTACCTCCCGCACCTGGACCGGCCGTCATTCCCGATGCGCTTCGTGCCGTTCGTCCTGCGGACCGAGTATCGCGGCGGAGACTTCTGGAAGGAGATGTATCCGTACCTCGACAGCGCCGCCAACGGCGTCATCGTCGACGCCGACTTCTTCTATCCGCGCTACTTCAACCCGGACTGGCAGGCACGATGGCCCGAACGCATTCAGGTCTACCGGATGCTGCTGACCGGCGAAGGCTCGCCGTACCGGACCGTCGCGCGCTTCACCTCGCATGGCCCGTGGTGGCTCGATCCCCGCCCCGAGCTAGTCTGTCCGGAGGTCGTCGTGTTCGCGACGCGTGCGGCCGTACCCGATTCGGCCGTCATGCCCGCGATGCCCCCGCCGCGCGAAGATGTGATGCGGCTCCTGGTGAAATAAAGAAGGGTGGCCCCCTCGCACCAGGCACTCTCTAAAAACCAATCAGCAATCCCAGCCTCGGCCCGATCGCCTCGATGTCGGGGTTGCGATCGCGTCCGGCGAACCCTCCGTTCGACACGTGAATCCACTCGAGGCCCGCGAGCCAGTGCACCCCCGGCCGGATGCGCATCGTCAGGCCACCGCCTCCGAACGCGAGATAGTTGAACCGCGTGCCGCGCGGCGGCACGAACGTATCGGCACCCGAGACGCCGACCTTCAGTTCGAGGAAAGCGACCCAGCGTTTCCGTCGGTAGACTCGCCCTCGCACGCCGAGCGTGGCGGCGACGAGATACGCATCAACACGGCGTTGAGAAACGAAGTACATCGGCCAGGATCCGGTGAGGACCAGCCCATCGCGCACGCCGTACGTGATTGCGGGCACGAGGCCGGCCAGTTCTTCGTGAGAGATGTTGTAGTTCCACGCCTCGAGGGCCCCGCTGGCAGCGAGCTCCAAATGCCAGCCGCGGCGTGCGAACGGGTCGGCGGCGGGAGGGGGCGCGGGCGCCCACTGGGCCGCGGCCGCCACCGGCAGCGCGAGAGCCGTCAGCAGCGCGGCCAGTCCGGCAGCGCGAACACTCCTGCGGTGCGCTATCGTAGGCGCCATGACGCATCGGGCCCCCGTTGTCCTGTCGACGATGGCTGCGGTCATCGCGCTGATGATCGGCTCGACGTGCCCGATGCTCGCGCAGGAGCATGTCACATTTCAGGGGGACTTTCTTTTCTACGGCGACAACACGGAGTTCCGCAACGCGTTCCGCGAAGGCGAGACCATTTTCGGCACGGCAGTGTGGGCTGCGGCCGTTTTCGATATCACCGATCGTGTCCGCGTCTCGCTGGGTGCGTTCGGCAACGTACGGTTTGGCGGTGACGATGCCTTTGAGCTGGCGAGACCGATTGTCTCGCTGACATTTCTCGGGCGCCGGTCGTCCTTTGTTTTCGGAACCCTCGCTCCTCCCTGCGTCGGAGATCCGCCGGGCCCAGATCGGACCGGACCACATGGGCTGCTGCCGCCGCTCGAGCGCGAGACGCTTGCCTTTGACCGTCCATACGAAGCGGGCCTCGACTGGACGTTCACCGGCGAGGCGTGGCGGCACGAGATCTGGATCGATTGGCAGCGTGTCAACACGAAGGAGCACCGCGAGCGGTTCGACGCCGGCGCCGCAGGCGAAATGAGAGTGTCGCGTCTCGTGTCCATTCCATTCGAGCTGCACGTCGTTCACGAAGGCGGCCAGTTGTTCGCTGCCGGTCCAGTCGCGGATAGTGCCGCGTTGGCGGCCGGCTTGAGCGTGCGAGGCCGTCTTGGACCGTTCGAACGGGCGGGAATCGAGGTCTATGGTCTGGGATCCCGATTCGTGCCGGATCGCGGCGTCCCGTCGGCGAGTCGCGAAGGTGCGGCGTTCTTCAGCCGCGCGTCAGCCGAGCGTGCCGGCTGGCGGGGCCATCTGATCGTCTGGCGGGGAAAGGACTTCATCACGGACGAGGGCGATCCGAACTACCTGTCGATCAGACGTGATGGCAGCCGCTACGGCGGAACGCGCGACTACGCGGAAACCGGTCTCTCACGCACATTCCGTCCTGCACGAGGCGTGTTGCTCGAGGCCTCAGCGCGTCTACATCGTATCGAGCGGCACTACGAGTACTCGTTCCGGATTGTCGGAAAGACGTCGCTGGCGTTGAAGATCAAGTGAGCGCGTCAGTAGCGAAAGACGACGCCGACGCTGCCGGTCCAGTAGCTCAGGTGCACGCGTCCGATTGCGATCTCCGGATCGTCGCTTGGCTTCAGATTGCTGAAGTAGCGGAGATCGAAGCGCAGCCCGGCCCGCTCGGTCAGGAATCCCACTGCTCCGCCCCCGATGTTGTAGCCAAGCAGACTCGTCTCGACCGGGAGGATGACCAGCGCATCAGTTGCAGTGGCATACAGGAGGCCTATGCCGCCCGAGAAGAAGGGTCTCAGCCCATACTCGTTCCAGCTCCGCGGTGTCGTCAGAACGACGTTGCCCATGACGGCCAACGCGCGGCTGTGGAGAATATTGGGCGGGGATAAGCCGCCGAGAGCAGGGGGAGTGTCCTGCTGGAAGAATCCGGGGGTGTACACGACGAGCCCTTCGACGCCCACCGGGCCGGCGCCCATCAGCGCGACCGCGCCGCCGAAGCTCCAATGCGCCTTGCCTGCGGCTTGCTCGAATTCGAGCAGCGTCGTGTCACCTTTGAAGGTAAGGCCGAGAAACGGCGTGAGATGCCACTCCGCGCTCGCGGCTCCCGGTACGCTGACGACGAGGACTCCGAGAAGAGTCAGAACTCTCAAGGGCGTCCGCACTGGCGTCCTAGGTGTAGAGCCGGAGGAAAAGAGTCGCAAAGAGTGAACGCGTGACGTCGCCCGAGTCCAGCTGAAATGGTGCGCTCAGACCATCGCTGTTGGCGAACAGGATGAAGGTCAGATGACGGGACGGGAGCTTTACGACGAGCGACGAGTAGCCGTTCGGGATGAGGCCGAAGTGCCAGACAACCGGTTCGCCTTTATAGCTCTGGACGAACCAGCCGAGCCCGGTCGGAAGCGCTGTCTGCTGAGAGTTGACGATGTTGGACCATGCGACGCCGAGCGTGTCGGTGCTCAGGAGCACGGCCTCGTCGAGCGCCGTATCGTAGCGCGCGAAATCGCGGACGGTCGTCACGAGACCGGTCGCGGCGTTGATCCCTTCCGGTGACAGCTCGGTCCTCGTGAGCCGCCCGCGCTTGTCGACCTTGTACGGAATGGCGATGCGCTCGAGCACGCGGTGGTAGCGATCGAGGATTTCATCCGCGAACAGACGCTCCGTTAACACGCCGGGATCGACGAGGTCACGTCCCGGCACCGAGTCCTTCATCGCGAGACGTTCGAGCACGTTCACCGCGACGCTCTTGCGATAGGGCTGCGGGATGCACGTCTCGACGACCTGCGTGAGCTGCGAATATCGCTCCGGATCGTAGTGGAAGCTCTCGCCCGGCGCACCGGCAGACGCGTGGCCCAGAACCTGTCGCAGCGTCGCCGACGGTTCGGGGACCGCACCGCCGTACCGCCTGACCGGGTCGTCGATCCCCAGCCGGCGCTGCTCGGCGCACTGCAGGACCAACACCGACGCGAGCGTCTGGCTGATGTCCGCAATCGGGTAGGGCGTATCGGGAGTGGCGCGGACCCGAGACTCCTGATTCTGGAAGCCGAACCCGCGCTCCCAGACAATCTGGCCGTCCTGCACGAGGGCTGCGGACATGCCCGGGATGCCGGCCTGGGCGCGCAGCGACTCCAGATAGCTTTCGAGCGGGGACGACGTCAGCACGCCTACCTGGCTCTGGCGGGCAGACACCCCGGACAGGCCCAGGGTCAGGCAGACGATGAGTGCGGCAAGTCGCGTACGCACGGTTGTCGGCTCGGGGAGACCCTAGTGTAACTCATGAGCCAGGGTGCGAGGGTGCCTGGTGCCTGAGTGCTTAGACTGCCAGAGTGCGAGGGGCCGGGTGCCTCGGTGCTGAGGGTGCCAGGGGTAAAACCCCCAGGTGCCAGCACCACGGCACCCTGGCGCCGTGGCCCCTCGCACTCTAAGCACTGAGGCACCAGGCACTTCGCACCCTGGTCTCTTAAGAGTAAGGGTTAGTGCAGCCGCTCGCCAGGTGGGAGGGTGTGCTCGGCTGGGTTTGGCCCGGCAGGACCCGCGGAGCGATGGAGACGCTTGAGGGCGCGCTCGTACTTCTGTCGCGCCCGGCGGGCCGAGTCGGGCTGCGCAGTCCTTTCGAGGAGTGTGGCCGTCACGGCTTCGATGCGCCAGGAGACGAGCGGGGCATCGATACCGCGAATCTCACGTCTGGCCTGACGCAGGTACTGGCCGGCCTCCTCGAACGCGCGGCGTTCGAGGGCGACCAGGGCGGCGGTGACGTGGGAGCGGCTTCGCCACGTGCGTTCCGGTGTCGCGCGAGCGGCCTCCTGCGCGGTCGACGCTTCGATCGTCGCTCGCTCGAGGTCGCCGCGCCGGAGCGAAAGCTCGGCCAGGTACGTGTGCAGCGGCGCCTCCCAGTACCAGTCCATCACGATTCGCTCGCGGGCATGCCAGTCGCGCAGATACTCGAGGTCGGCGGCGGCATCGGCCAGCCGCCCCTGCGCGAGCGCCGCGGCGCCTCCGAACAGGAGCGACATCTGACGAGCGTTGACCCAACCACCGCTCTCGATGAGCGGCCTGTCCCCCGTGCTCAGTCGATGCGCCTCGTCGACGCGCTGACCCTCGAGCGCGATCCACGCTTGAAGCAGCCGCATCGAGACGGCGTAGCGCATGCTGCCCGTTCGCTCGCAGACGGCCGCCCCTTCGGCTGCGACCGACTGCGCGTCATCCCACCGCCCGAGGTGCATGGCCGCGACGCCCAGCAGGTAGTAGCAGTAGACGCAGTCCGCCACGTCGCCGCTCGCGAGCGCGAGAGGCAGCAGCTTCCGGCCGGTGTTCCAGGCGCTCGCGTACGCCGATCGTGACGTGTGCAGAAAGAGCAGGCGGATGGCGAGCGAGCGATGTTCGTCGGAGACATGTCGCGGAAGATCGCGCCACGCCTCGAGGCAGCGGTCCGCGATCTCGTCCGACCACCCCTCGAACTGCAGCTCGTGGATGCCGGCGCGAATCATGGCCGTCGAGGCCAGCGTGGCATCCGTCGCGAAGGGTGAGACGACCTTGATCTGTCGGGCGCAGCCGAGCGCCGCATCGCGCGAGATCCCGGCGTGCGCCTCGGCAAGCGCCAGCAGCGCGCGAAGGCGATCGTCATGACGGCGCTCGTCGCCCGCACGCCGCTCGAGTTTGGTCAGTGTGTGTATTGCAAGATCTGTTTCGCCTGCCGCCAGCTGTGCCTGCCCGAGCTCGAACATCAGGGGAAACTCCACGCGCGCACGCTCGTCCGGTGCAAGGTGCGCCGCGTGTGCGACGGCCCCGTGCAGGAGCGCCGCAGCCTCGCGCGGCGCATACCGCTTGAGGGCGTTGCCGGCGGCCAGTCGGAGGTATCGTGCAGCGCGCAGGTGATCGCCGGCGCCGTGAAAATGACAGGCCAGGTCTGCGGCAGCCTCGTGTTCGCGCCCGGTGAACACGCGTTCCATCGCGAGCCCCGCGCGAGCATGGGCGTCGGCGCGCGCCCTCGCGGACGTGTGGTCGAGCACAATCTCCTGATAAAGTCCGTGCGCGAATCGGTAGAGTGGGCTGAAAACACCGTTGGCCATCTCGACGACGCCTTCGCGGACGATGAACGTCCGGCGACGGGCGAGCATCTCGAGGACCGGTTCGAGCGCGAGCTCGTCGATGTCGGCGGCATGCGCGGCCAGCCAGAGCGAGAACTCGACGCCCACAACACTTGCCGCGTCGATCGCCTGACGCTCGTCGGACGCCAGCTCCTCGAGCTCGCGCGCGACCGTGCCCACCAGGCTCGCGGGGATCGCCGCCTCGAGTGCACGGGGTGGCACCTCGAGGTGCCATCCATCGGCGCTCTCCTTGAAATGCCCCTTCCGCATGAGATGGTCGATCGCCGTCTGCAGGAACAACGGATTGCCGCTCGTCAATCGGTACAACACCGACGACGCCTGGCGTGAGACATCAGGTCCGAGCTGCAGGTCCAGGTACCGAGCCACTTCCTCGAACGCGAGCGGCTGCAGCCGGATCTCCGATGTGTGCGCCCGTGCGAGGAGATCGACCTGTGCCCGCCTGAGCGTGGCGGAGGCCGCCACAGGCTCGGAGGGACGGATGGTGGCGAGGAGCAGGAGCTTGGCCGGGTCGCGCCGCTGTCCAAGGCTGGTGAGGACATCTATCGTGGCGGGGTCCGCCCACTGGAGATCCTCGATCCACAGCACGAGCGGGGTGTGCTCCGCAAGGGCTTCGAGCGCGGTGACGACCTCGCGGAGCATGCGCGCAGCTGTCGACACGTGCGTTCCCGCGGCGAAGGCGCCCGAAGGCTCGTCGGAGAGCGCCGGCAGGTGCGGGAGCCAGCTCGGCGCATGCCGGGCCAGAATAGCCGTCACCGTCTCGTCGTCAGCCGAGCGCGCGAGGCGGGTCAGCAGGTCGAGCAGCGGATAGTACGGTTCCGATGGCCCCGAGAGCTTCATGCACTGCGCCCAGGTCGCTCGCATGGCATGTCGCGTCGGCGCGACTCGGAGGAAGGCCTCGCAGAGCGCGGTCTTGCCGATCCCCGCGTCTCCGGTGACGAAGACGACCTGTCGATGCGAGCCCGCCGCCTCGTCGAAGGCACCGAGCAGCCGCTCCATCTCCGGATGGCGTCCGACGAAGATCGGGAACGACGAGCTGGCGTTGAGGTCGTCCGAAGCCTCGACGACCGGCGCAATGAAGATGTAGCCGCGCTTTACGAGGCTTCGAATGAACCGGGGCCGAATCGGGTCGTCGCCGAGGGTCCGGCGAACCTCGCCGATGAGCACCTTGACGTTATCCGGATGGACGTGGGTATCGGGCCAGACCGAGTCGAGCAGGGTGTCCTTGGCCACCACGTGGCCGGCACGCTCCACGAGCACGGCGAGGACGTCGAAGGCCTTGTGCGTGAGCTGAACCCGGACGTCATCCCGCCAGAGCGTTCGACCAGGCACGTCGAGCCTGAAAGGTGCGAAATACTTCACTTCAGCTTGCAATTGTGACCGAAACGGGCGACAAGACCACGGCGCGCCGGATTGTCGGGGCGAAATCTTACCGAAATCCTACCGCCGCCACGGCGGGTGGCGATCCTACCGGGCTCCTACCGTAATCCAACCTCTCCCTCCCGGTTCTTCGTGAAGAATGGCCTTTCATCGGCCGGCGCTCTCGCCTCGCCGGTCCGCGGCGGGTCCATGGCCCCTCTCCAGCCTCCCGGCACGGCCGTGGGCTCGCCGCACTTAACTTGACTTGGCGTGCGGCTCTCGCCGCACTTACCAAGACGTGGCTTTTTGAGTACGTGTTTTGAGCACGAGTGAGGGTGTCATGACGTTTCCAGCCATTCCTCAGGAACGCGAGCTCGCCGGTGTGACCCCGTTCCGGCGCGGTGACGCTCCGGTGCCGGTCGCTGTGCCCGCCAGCGAAGATCGCGACACGATCGTCGGCGACAGCGACGCGCTTCGCTATGTGATGTTTCGCGTCGACCAGGTCGCTTCGACCGACGCCACCGTGCTGCTGTCGGGAGAAACCGGCACCGGCAAGGAACTGCTCGCACGCGCGATTCAACGGCGCAGCCCGCGCCGCACCCGTCCGCTTGTCGTCGTCAACTGCGCGGCGCTGCCGGCGAACCTCGTGGAAAGCGAGCTCTTCGGACGTGAGCGCGGCGCGTTCACCGGCGCGCACGCGACGCAGATCGGGCGCTTCGAACTGGCTCACCGGGGGACGATTCTGCTCGACGAGGTGGGGGAGTTGCCTCTCGAGCTCCAGCCCAAGCTGCTCAGAGTGCTGCAGGAAGGCCAGGTCGAACGGCTGGGCAGTCCGCGCACGGTCGATGTCGACGTGCGGGTCATTGCTGCGACCAATCGCGATCTGACCGAGGAAGTCCGGCAAGGCCGTTTCCGGCGCGACCTGTACTATCGCCTCAACGTGTTTCCGATCACGATTCCTTCGCTCCGCGATCGGCGCGAGGACATTCCCCAGCTCGTGGAACATCTCGTTCGTCGCCTGTCGCGCTCGCTCAACAAGCGGATCGATTCGATTCCCGCCTACGTGATGCAAACGCTCGAGGCGTACGACTGGCCCGGGAATATCCGCGAGCTCGAGAACGTTCTGCAGCGCTCGATCATCCTCTCACCTGGCACGACGCTGGCGCTCGGCGACGCCTGGATGCCCTCGTTTCAGCCCGTGTCGGTGGCGGCGGGCGTGACGCTCATCGAGATCGAGAAACGCCACATCCGCACGGTGCTCGACACCACTCGGTGGCGGATCGAAGGCGGCGGCGGCGCGGCCCAGCTCCTCGGGCTCAAGCCGAGCACCCTGCGCAGCCGGATGCTGAAGCTGGGAATCGCGCGCCCGCGCTGAAGAAATGCTGAGTGCTGAATGCTGAATGCTGAAGTGAAGTCCGAAGTCGGCATTTCATGATGCGCGCATCAGCCGCGTGACCCGTGCGCGTACATCGTCGAGGACGATGAACGGCTCTTCGCGCATCAGGATCCGCACTCCCTTGAAGATCTGAAACGCACGCGAGCCGAAGAAGGCTTCGGCGGCGTTCGCATCACTCCATTCCGACGCGATCAGGAACAGGTTCGGATCGTCGGCGTCGCTGAGCACGCGGCCGCGGGCGCAGCCGTCGGCCGAGCGCATGCGCTGCACGAGCGCATCGACCGCCGAGAGTGCCTCGGCGCGCTTGTAGGGTTGAACCCGAAAGCTGATAGAGGCGAGGAGCATTGCCGACCGTCCGAATTTGCAACCCTTGTGCCTGTGGCCGCACCGGATTGCCGCGCGCGGAAGCGATGCCGCGCGCGGCGGGACCCGCGACCTGCCGTGGCTCTACCGCGGCCCTGCGCGGACGCGCCGGGCCGCCGCACGGTCGAACTCCATCACTAGCGGGCGCAAGATCCGGCGTGAAACTTGAGTGGGCTCCGGATTTCGGTTGGATGCCGGATTGCGAGGGTGTGACATCATGAGCAGCACAGAACCGGGCAGCCGCGTCGAATCCCTATGCTGTTCCCCGAGCCGGGTTGCGCTGCTCTCGCTCGCGTCGGGAGCGAGCCAGGGGGTGCCCGCGCATCAGAAGGAGCGATTGGAATGAGAGCCGCCGCCACCCTCTTGACTGTTTGTGCGATCGCCTGCCTTGGAGTCCAGGGCACCGCCGCCGTGAAGGTGCGGACGCAGTTCACCAAGAGCTTCGATTTCTCGAAGGCCAGGACGTGGTCCTGGCACGAGGGCGGGGCAGGCGAGGTCAAGATGGCGCGCACCGCCGACGATGACCCCGAGGTCGTGCGCCAGCGCGCCGAGCCGGTCATTATAGACGCCGTTGGCGCCGAGCTCCCGCGACGCGGGTTGACGGCAGCCGCGGCCGGCGCGGCTTCGGACCTCAAGGTCAAGTACTACGTGCTCATCACGATCGGGACCGACGCGCAGACGATTGGCCAGTTCCTTCCGGCCGTCGCCGCGTGGGGGGTCCCTCCGTTCACCGGCGCCACCCAGTCCTACACGGTGATCGAGCGAGGCTCGCTCGTCCTCGATATCAGCGCGAACAAGGAAGTCGTGTGGCGCGGAATCGGCCAGGCCGAGCTCAAACCGGGTCAGACCCAGGAAAAGCGGCAAGCGCTCATCCGCGAAGCGGTCCGCGAGATCCTCAAGCACTATCCGCCGAAGCCATAGCCTTCGGCAGGGGCACGATGATGGAGTATCTGTCTCAGATGTGGCAGGAGATCCTGGCGCGACCGTATGAGCCGATGGCGTTCCGGTTGTACCTCCAGCCGGTCATGTCAATGATCTACGGGATCGTCAGCGCTCTCAAGGATGCGCGCGAGCATAGACCGCCGTACTTCTGGGCGCTTTTCACGGATCCCTCGCACCGGGCGGAGTTCTTGCGCGATGGATGGAAGTCGGTGCGGAACGTCTTCCTCCTGGCGATCGGGATGGACCTGGTCTATCAGATCACCGTGCTGAAGGCGTTCCGGCCGGTCCAGGGCCTGATTGTCGCCGTCGCCCTTGCGCTCGTGCCCTACCTTTTGATCCGTGGCCCGGTCAGCGGGCTGGCACGCCTGTTTGGCAAAGACTCGCCCGCCGCGACGGGGTCGCGCCCGAGCTGAGCCGCAGTCGGCTGTCCACGATATTCCGCGGAGCCACCACGCGCGAAGTGGACGCGTCGCGAAGGCGCGCCGGAATACTCCCATTCCGCCATGCGACCGAGCTGGCGTAAGACTTGGAGGGTTTTCCTGTCATGAAGACTCCGCAACTACTCAACCGGCGTCCAGCCTGCGTGACGGTAGCGGTCATTGCAGCCGGGTTAGCCACGGCGTGCGGGCCCGGCGAGCCCAGGACCGACGCTGAGCGCCTCGCCCGAGGGCGGGAAATCGTCGAGCGCATGAGCACCAGGCTTGGTTCCGCGCCAACCCTCAGCGTCACGACCCGTGAAGTTCGCGATCAGATTAAGCTGAACGGCGAGGCTCAGACCGTGACCTTGACCCGCGAGACCGTCCTTCGCCGTCCGGACCGCTTCTACACGAAGACCTCGGGCGATGTCCAGAACGAGGCATGGTACGACGGCGTCGGCCTCACCGTCGCGATTCATGCGGACAAGGTATTCGGCCAGGCCCGCATGCCAGAGACGCTCGACAAGACGCTCGATTCGATGCACGAACGGTACGGCGTGTCGACGCCGGTCGGTGACTTTCTCTACTCGTCTCCGGTCAAGGCGCTGCTGGCCGATTCGACAACTGGTGGCTGGGTCGGCAGGGAAGCGGTGGACGGGCAGCAGGCCGATCACCTCGCGTTCAAGGACAAGGGTGTGAACTGGGAGATCTGGGTGGCGGCTACTGGCGACCCGGTGCCGCTCAAGGCTCGAGCCGAGTTCACCGAGAACAAGCACCTGCGAGAAATCGATCTGGCGTTCAGCAACTGGAACTTCGCTCCAGCGATCGCCGACGATCGCTTCAAACCGAAGGTGCCTGCCGACTACGAAGGCATCGCAATCGTTCAGCGAGCCCGCGTGCTGAGAAACATTCCTGATGAGCCGCCGCCCGCCGCCGCGCCCGTCAAGAAGTAACCCGCACGCGATTGCACAAGTCGAGCGCCTGCGGCCCGAGCGCGGCGCGTTAGTCGCCGCGCGAGAGCGAGCGGGGGTGGGGCCCCGCGAGCATTGAGTAATGACGCAGTAACGAGTACTGACGCAGCAACGTAATTCAGGGGGACCAATGCGAAAGCTCTGGATGAAGCGGATCGCGTGCGGCTTGACGCTGGTGACGCTGACGACGTGGATCGTGCCCGCGTCCGCACAGGTTCGCGGCGCGCGCCGCGGCGCGGTCGTGAAAGGCGAAGAAGGCAAGGCGGTCGCGGCGGGCCCTCGCGGCGTCGCTGTGAAGGGTGAAGAAGGTTACGCCGCGGCCAGTCGGCGCGGAGCCGTGGCCAAAGGCGACGAAGGGTACGCGGCCGTCGGCCGTCGTGGTGCGGTCGTGCAGGGCGAGGACGGTTACGCGGCGGTCGGGCGCCACGGCGCGGTGGTGGCCGGCGAGGAAGGCTACGCGGCGGTCGGACGCCGCGGTGTCGTCGTGGGCAATCAGTACGAGAGTTACGAAGGCTGGCGCATCGCCGCCGGTGTCGGCGCGGCCATCGCCGTGGGGACCATGCTCGCGCGTCCGCCGCGGGCCGCGGTCACGATCACCGTCGGCGGCGCGAGCTACTGGTACGCCGACGGCGCCTACTACACGCGCGTGATGTCAGGTGGCGCCATGGTTTATCAGGTGGTTGGCCCCCCGGTAGGGGCCACGATCATGACGCTTCCCGCAGGATGCCGATCCGTCCGCGTTGGCGGCATCGCGTACAGCCAGTGCGGACCGACCTACTACCAGCGCGTTGGAAGCGGCTATCAGGTCGTCGTCTTGAGATAGGTTCGATGCGGCCTGTGCTCGTGCCGCCGGTGCTACTGGTGGTTGTCGCCTGCTGCCAAATTGGCCTCGCCAGAACTGTGGGGCTGACGCCGTGGAAGGGCGGCGGTTTCGGCATGTTCTCGACGCTCGATCACGGCGCCTACCGCGGCGTCGATGTTGTGATCGAGGCACCGGATCGATCCGAAGCGCAGGACATTCCGCCGTCGCTCGAAGAGCTCGCGGCCCGCTCGGCGACCTGTCCCTCCGATTGGTTGCTCCGCCGACTCGCCGAAGGCATCGTCGCGCGGGAGCGCAGATACGAGCGTCCGGTGACGGCCGTCAAGCTGACGGTCTGGCGGACGGAGTTCGATCCTGACACGCTCGCGGCCACGGAACGCACCCTCCGCGCGTTCGTCTATCAGGTGCCCCAGACCGGGATTAGAGTTCCGGCGCCGTGATCGGAACACCGTGTCGATGACCGCGCGGCGGCGCCTTGGGTGGTTCGCCGCCGCCGCGTGCCCTCCGCATCTCGAGATCCCGCTTCGTCTGACGGCGATCGCGCTCCTGCTGCGGCCGATGGGCCCCTGGTTCGTCCGTCCGGCCGTTCTCGCAGCGGCTGCGCTCATGCTGATTTCTCCCAGGGCGCTGCGGACGCCTGCGATCTGGGCGGCGGTGGCGGCGCTCGTCGCCGTGCGGATTGCGGATGACTGGCCGCTCGCCGACAACCATATCTATCTCCTCGCCTACTGGGCGCTCGCGATCGCGTTGTCTCTCCGTGCGGCTGACGTGTCGCAGACGTTCTCGACCACGAGCCGATGGCTGCTCGGGCTGGCGTTCGCGTTCGCGGTGTTGTGGAAGGTGCTGCTCTCGCCTGACTTTCTCGACGGACGGTTCTTTCGGGTGACGGTGCTGACCGATCCGCGCTTCGCTGAAGTGGCGATGCTCATCGGCGGCCTGTCCACGGCAGAGCTCGAAGCGAACCGCCGAGCTCTTGCAGCGCTTCCCGACGGCGCCGCGCTGTCTGAGCCACTCGTCGTGATCGAGCCCGGGCGCCTGAGGGCGTTGGCAACCGTCTCGACGTGGGGCATCGTGGTGCTCGAGGCGTGCGTGACCGTCATGATGCTCGGACCCCAGCGTCGAATCGCCGCGTGGATGAGGCACACCCTGCTGCTGACCTTCTGCCTCGTGACCTACGCTTTTGCGCCAGTCGCCGGCTTTGGCTGGCTCGTCCTGGTGATGGGCGCAGCTGGAACGGCCGAGGCAGCCGTCTGGCTGCGACGCGCGTACGTCGCTGCTTTCCTAATCGTGCTCTTCTATTCCGAAGTCCCCTGGGCAGGCCTCGTGCTCGATCTCATGAGAGGATGAGCTGCTGGGGGCCTCGCGAGCCGTCGCGTGCGATCACGACATCGCGCGACTTTCCGTGGTCGAGGTTCGCGCTCCCGACTTGGTCTGTCGTGCGTTGTGAGACGCTTGTCCGGCATCAAGTTTGATGGTGATCGCAGAGCCTCCAGCGTACGCGGTCCGTATCGTCCGTATTCGCTGTGGTTCGTAAAACTCGGGGTACCCTCCAGAGGAGTATCTACATGGCTGGCATGACTTCGTCGATCCTCGACGCGCTCACCCGGTCGCTCGGCTCAGCCGCGTTTGCGAAAGCCGGTGCGACCTACGGCGAATCCGACCCGGCCGTCACCAAAGGGTTCACGGTCGCGGTGGCGTCTGTCCTGGCCCCCCTCGTGGCCCGTGCTGGAGATGCACAGTTCACCCGTACCTTGCTCGGAGTGGTCAAGGAGGTACCCGCCGACGTGACGTTGCTCGACGAGCCGGATCGGCTCTTCAACCGGCCGGCTCGCGCTGTCGAGGAGACGGGCCCGATTGCGATGTTGCGGTCGCTCGTCTTTGGTGGGAACACGCAGACGATCACAAACGCGATCTCGAATGCGTCGGGAGTCAAACCGTCGACCGCGGCCTCGCTCTTCTCGGTGGCTCTGCCAACAGTGCTCGGTTATCTCAGCCGGCTCGTGGCGCGCGAGGATCTCGACGCGGCAGGGCTCGGCAGGCGCCTGGCGGCCGAGCGAACCCCGTTGGTCGCAGTGCTGCCGTCGAGCCTGGGTTCGCTGCTGTCAACAGGTGATGAGCCTGCGCGCCAGGGCTCACGCGCGTCGATTGCGACGGGCCAGATCTACGATCCCGCGGCCGTGCCGGTCGAGCCTGCGAGAAAATCGTCGGGCATTTGGATCGCGGTGGCGCTCTTCAGCCTCTTCGCGCTCGGCGCATTGTATGCGCTGCTCGGACGTCCGGGTCGCGCGCTCGAGGGCACGCCGGGGGCGATCGGCACCGCGGGCTATCTTGCACGAGTGCTCCCGGACGGAACGAGCCTGCGCTTCCCGCCCGAGAGCACCGAGGCGAAGTTCCTGGCCTTCATCGAGAGCGACACTCCGGTCGACCGCGAGACGTGGTACGAGTTCGAACGAGTCACCTTCGAGACCGACGCTGCCACGCTCCGTCCACAATCGCGCGAGCAGCTTTCGAACATCGCCGCGATTCTCAAGGCGTATCCCTCCGTCCGAATCAAGATTGGCGGGTACACCGACAACTCGGGTGACGCGGCGGCGAACCTGCGCCTGTCGCAGTCGAGAGCCGAGGCCGTCAGGAACGAGCTCCAAAACATGGGGGTGACGTCGAGCCGGGTCGAGGCCGAGGGGTACGGCGATCGGCATCCCATCGCCGACAACGCGACGGCGGAGGGGCGCGCAAAGAACCGGCGCGTCGCAGTCCGCGCGACGGCGAGATAGAAGCCGCGCTGCGCACGACGAAGACATGGACGTCGCGCAACGTGCGACGTCTCAAGCAGTGCCGGATACAATCATGGCCGCATGAGACTGTCGTGTGCGGCCATCACCGCTCTGCTCGTTACCTGCTGGGTAGACGCTGTCGTGCCCGTCGCCGCGCAGGACCTGGAACCCCGAGCCTATTCGCCCTCGCCGGCCGGCACGACGTTTCTCGTAGTGGGCGCCACGCGCACGGCGGGCGGCGTGTTGACCGATCCAACGCTGCCGGTCACCGATGTCGACGCGGAGGCGGGAGTTCTGACCCTGGGACTGGGCCATACCTTCAGACTCGGGGGCAGACAGGCGCTCTTGCTGGGCGCCGTACCCATCACGTGGGCGGAGGCCTCAGGTCAGATTGGTGAAGACCGGCGCTCCGCCAGCCGCCGGGGGTTGGCCGATCCAAGGGTGAAGCTGTCGGTGATCCTGGCAGGATCGCGTGCGATGACTCCGGCCGAGTTCGTCCGCGCCCCGCGCCGCACGCTGCTTGGCGCGAGCGTGACGGTCGTGCCGCCCATCGGCCAGTACGACGCCACGAAACTCGTCAACCTCGGGTCGAATCGCTGGTCGTTCAAGCCCGAGCTTGGCGTGTCGCGCCCGTCCGGTCGATGGACCTTCGACGCATACGCCGGTGTCTGGCTGTTCACCGACAACGACACGTTCTATCCGGGGACCGCCCACCGCCAGCAGAATCCCATCGTTGCGCTGCAAGGGCATGTCAGCTATACGCTGGCGCGCCGTGCCTGGGTTGCCGTGGACGGCACCTGGTACTCCGGCGGCCGTTCCAACGTGAACGGCGTCGACAAGCTCGACCTCCTGCGCAGCACCCGTCTCGGCGCCACCCTCTCGTGGCCGATCGGATCGCGGCAATCCATCAAGGTTTCGTACAGCGATGGCGCAACGACCCGGTTCGGCGGCGACTTCCGAACCGTCGGTGCGGCGTGGCAGCTCGTGCTGTTCTGATTGCGACTCCATGGCGTTCGTACTGAATCCACGGAGACGGCCACGAAGGACCGTGGGCTATCGTCCCGATGCTGTGCTGACGGCGAATGCGCTCCCCACGAGTTGGCCCGGAACTTGACAGGAGAAGCAAGCGCCTGCGGCCCGAGCGAGGCGCGAAGTCGCCGAGCGAGAGCGAGCGGGGGTGGGGCCCCGCGAGCGTTGAGAAATGCGGACATGGACAGGAGACCCACGACACGTGGGAGTTCGACTATGGGTCTGCTGACCCGAGGAGATTCTCGATGAGAAGGGTGTTCGTAGTGCTGACAGCAATGTGCCTGCTGTTTGGCGTGTCTCGACCGCTGCTGGCTCAAAGCGCGGACGAGCTGGCGAAGCAGACGCAGAATCCCGTCGCGAGCCTGATCAGCGTGCCTTTTCAGGGCAACTGGGATTTCGGTATCGGCGACCGGGAAGCGACGGGCACCACGCTGAACATTCAGCCCGTCGCGCCATTCGGCCTCACCAAGGAATGGAACGTCATCCTGCGCGTGATCATGCCGGTGCAGTCGCAGCCGGCCGACGGCGGTCAGCGTCTGACGGGCATGGGAGACACGACGATGACGCTCTTCCTTTCACCCGCGAAAACGGGCAAGGTGATTTGGGGAGCAGGTCCCGCGATATTGATTCCAACCGCGACAAATGTCGGACTCGGTACCGAGAAGTTCGGCCTCGGGCCCTCGGTCGTGGCGTTGATGCAGCCCGGCAAGTGGACGGTCGGGGCGCTGTGGAATCAGATCTGGTCGATGGATGGCGCCAACGATCGGGCCGACGTCAACCAGATGTTCCTGCAGCCGTTCGCCAACTACAACCTCGGAGAGGGGATGGCCCTCGGCGCCCAGATGGAGGCGTTTGGCCAACTGGGAAGCCGACAACGACCAGTGGACGACGTACCTGATCTTTTCGATCAGCAAGGTGACGCTGCTCGGCAAGCGCCCAGTGAGTTTCGCAGCGGGAGCGGGACCCGCCCTCGCAAGTCCGACAGGCCGGCCCGATTGGAAGCTGCGGTTCGCCGCGACGTTCCTGTTCCCGCGCTGAATGCTCACGACCTCACCCCGCCGTCCCCGGTTAGACGGCGGCGCGCGAGCATGATGTCGCTGTCGTCTCCAAGCAGGTACAACACATCGCCGGCCGCCAGCTTCAGTTCCGCTGGCGGCGACGTCGTGTAGCGTCCACCCTGTTGAACCGCGATCACCAACGCTCCGGTATCCGCCCGCAGGTTGACTTCCGCCAGCGTCCGCCCGACCGCCCAGTCTCCCTCGCCGAGCGCGTGTGTCGCAATCGGTGCCTGGCTGATAGCGCTCGGCAGGCTTTCGAGCGGCTGGCCGGGCGCGCGCACCGAGCGAATGCCCACGGACTCGCGCCGGTAGCTGTCGAGCAGCACGTCGATCACGTTGCCAGGCACGTCGAGTCTCGCGATCGTCTGCGCAAGGACCTCGAGCGATGCCTCCATCTCTTCAGCAACCGCGACTGTCGCACCCTGACGCATGGCCGCCTCGGCTTCAGACTTGTACCGCGTGCGCAGGATGATGGGGATCGAATTGTTGATCGTGCGAATCGCCGTCAGCGCGCGCGCCGAGGCGTACGGATCGCTCAGCACCCCCACCACGGCTTTTGCCCGATCGACGCCGGCCGCACGAAGCGCGTCCTCATTGGTCGCGTCGCCGAAGAAGATCGACTCTCCGTCTTTGCGCCCCTGCCTGACCGTGGCACCGTTCAGATCGAGAATGACATATGGTGTCGCGAGTTGACGCAACGCGCGACCGAGGAGCTGCCCGCCCATCCCGAAGCCGAGGATCACGACGTGGTCGGAAAGATGTGCGGCCTCCGGGCCGGCTTCGTCCGAGTGCGCGGCCTTCACGGTCGTGGCCATCCACGACCCGATGCGGGGCGCAAGTCCCACCAGCGCCGGCGTGACCACCATCGTCGCGATGCTTGCTGCGAGCAGCAGTTGCCATTGAGAGGGGTTCAACAGGCCGACCTCCAGCCCCGACCGGCCGAGGATGAACGAAAACTCGCCGACCTGCGCGAGAACGATCCCTGCCGTCGCGGCCACACGCATGGTCGTCGCGGCGGCCAGAAACGCGCCCGTCGCGACCGTCGCCTTCACGAACACGAGCAGTATCGCAATCGCGACGATCACCGGAAACTGTCGGACGAGGATAGACGGATCGACCAGCATTCCGAGAGAGATGAAGAAGAGCCCTGCGAGGATATCGCGGAGAGGGCGAATCTCCGCGTACGCTTGATGGCTGTATTCGCTCTCCGCGAGGACGAGGCCGCCAAGAAACGCGCCGAGCGCCATCGAGATCCCGAGGAGCGAGCTGGCCCAGGCCGTGCCGATGCTCGCCACCAGCACCGCCAGCGGAAACGCCTCCCGTCGTCCGCTTCGGGCGACGAGCCGGAAGAGCACGGGCAATACGAACCGACTGACCAGCGCCACCGCGCCGATGGCCGCGCCGGCTTTCGCGAGCACTTGCGGCACCACCGACAAGGGCGTGCGGCCAGACAGGATCGGGACGAACAGGAGCAGACCGACGATGCAGAGGTCCTGATAGAGCATGACGCCCACGACGAGTCGTCCGTGTGGGGAGTCGAGCTGATTCCGCCGGCCCAGCTCCTGGAGGACAATGGCGGTGCTCGAGAGCGCGACGAAGAGTCCTGCAAACAGACCCAGACGCCACGTCGTGGTCGAACCGGAGAACACCAGGACGAGGAGGAGGATCGCCGCCGCGGTCGCAGCGATCTGGAGCGTCCCGCCGATCAGCACTTTCTGCCAGATGCGACGGATCTCGGTGAGGGAGAACTCCAGCCCGACCGTGAAGAGCAGCAGCACGATACCCATCTCGGCCAGGATCTCGACATCGTCCTGTGTCCGGACGATGCCGATGCCCGCCGGGCCGGCGACGGCTCCCGCCACGATGAACGCGACGATCGGGGGGACTCGCAGGCGGCCGAGGACAAGGATGAAGACCAGTGCTATCGCGTAGGTCAGCACCAATTCGGCCAACGGCGCGTGTACGGGCATGTCTCAGTGTAATTGCTGACGCACGTCTTGCGGTCAGTCCGGCCTCGCCTTCGCTATGATTGGTCTCGCGGCTCGCGGCTCGCGGCTCGCGGCTCGCAGCTCGCGGTTCGCGGTTCGCGGTTCGCGGTTCGCGTTGCTATGGTCGGACAGAGTGGGTCGTTTCAGCCTGAGCATATATATGAACGCTAATCTGTCGTTTTTCTGGCGCGGACGTGCCTCCTGCATCGTGCTGCTGATGGCGCTCGCTGTGGGTGTCCCGTCGAGAGTTGCCGCGCAGTCCGCTGCTGCGCCGGCAGGGCAGTCGACCGTCGAGGCGATGCTGACCGAACTTAGCAAGCTCGTGACGGAGCAGCGCGGGCTCATCGACGGTCAGGCCCAGCGCATCGGCGCGCTCGAGAAGGACCTCGCGGCGCTCAAGCAGTCGCCGGCCGGCGCGCCGGCAGTGGCGCCGGTACCGCAGGCCGCCCAGGAGGCGCAGCGCCAACCGGAGATGCCAAAGCAGGCGGTGTCGGCGGGCGACTTCCCAGGGGCGATACGAATTCCGGGAACCGACTCCGCCATCAAATTCGGCGGTCAGGCCCGCATGACGCTCGTGAACACACTCGGCCCGCTCGGCACCGAAGACCGCTTTGTCACGTCGTCGATTCCTGTTGGCACCGACCAGCAGGCTGGCGAGGATGCGCGGACGGTCTATTCACCATCGGCCTCCCGCTTCGGCATCGACCTCCGCACCCCGTTTGCGACGCGGACCCTCAGAACCTTCATCGAAGGTGACTTCGCGGGCAGCAAGAACACGTTCAGGCTTCGCCATGCGTTCATGCAGACCGACCGCTGGGTCATCGGTCAGACGTGGTCCACGTTCTCGGACCCGGAAGCCGAACCGATCGGCCTCGACTTCGAGGGGCTGAACGCGATCTCGCTCTTCCGCCAGCCGCAGATTCGATACACGCATCCGCTGCGCGAGCAGCTGCAGCTGGCGCTGGCGCTCGAGAATCCTGCTCCTGATCTGACCGGGGCATCCGGGGTGAACCTCACGCCCGACGTCATCGCGCGCCTGCGGTGGGAACCCAAGTCGGTGATGTCAGGACCGCTCAAGCTGAGCAGCGCCCAGCACGTCCAGGCGGCGATCATCGGCAGGCAGCTCCGCGGCGAGGTGACCGATCAACCGCAGCTGACGCTGTCCACCGGCGGCTTCGGGGTGAACGTCAGCGGCGAGCTCGTGCCAAGCTGGGGTGGCGACGACCGTATCAAGTTCGCGACCAACAACGGGTGGGGAATCGGCAAGTACATCACCGACCTGGGCACGCTCGGCGGCCAGGACGCGGTCTACGATCCCTCGGCAGGTACGCTTCGCGCCCTGCCCGTGTCGTCGGCCTACCTCGGCTACGAGCGGAAGTGGCGCCCGACCTTCGTTTCGGCCTACACCTACGGCATCGTCAACGTGGCCAACCTGGATATTCAGCCCGACAATGCGTTGAAGCGGACACAGAGGACCTCGTTCAACGTGACGTGGTCCCCCGTGCCTCAGGCGGATATTGCCGTGGAGTTCCTGTTCGGCACGCGCGTCAACAAGAATGGCCAGCACGCCACGTCGAGCCAGATCCAGGCCGGCTGGATCTACAGGTTCTAAGCCACGGATAACACGGACAACACCGGACAGCCGGGGCAAAAGACCGACATCGCTACTTGACGGGCTCGACGCTCATGAGCGCTGCCTGGGTGTACGTGATGTCGATCTTGTCGCCGACCTTCACACCCTCGAGGTTCTTTCTGTGTTCGACCTTGCGGGTGACCGTACGGCCATCGGCGGTCTTGACCGTAATCGACGGGAGCTTCTGATCGATGGCCAGGACCTCGACGGTGGTTGTCTGCTGCCGCGACAGGGTAGCGGCGGGCGCCGCGCCCGTGCCTGGGGTGAGCTTCGCCGTATCGCCGGCTGTCTTGACCGCGTCGCCCGGTTTGCGGACCTGCAGCACCAGCGATTCGTAGTACTGGACCTTCACCTTGTCGCCGACCTTCAGCTCGTCGAACCGCTTCATGGCCGGGCCCACCTGCATCGTGTCTTCGGTGCCGCTCTCGTCTTTGATCGTCACGAGCCGGTTCGTTTTGTCGATCGCCTGAATCGTCGCCGTCGCCGTCACCGTGTCCGATTTCTGGGTGACTGTCTGTTCCGCCTGCACCGCCGAACCAACCACCAGGGCCCCCGCCAGACCGAGCATCGCCTTACGAGCCATAGAGCCACTCATTTTTCCACTCATTTTTGCCTCCTTACGTGCCTGCACGTGCCTTCGCCGCCTCCAGCAAGGAGCTTGCCCGCACCTCTTCGCAGAAAAACCTCGGAATCCGACCGGACTTCGCACCAGCCGCGACGCATCGTGGCCTCCACGGCCCCACGAGGCGGCAAGCCTGCCAGTATACTCAGGCGGGCATTGCAGGGACCTATCTCCCGGTGCCCGCGAGGTGGCCCCCGCGCGGCCCGCTCGATGCAGTAACCAGTCCGGAGGCAAGTTGCGACGACATGGCCAAGACACGCATCGGCAAGCTCATCGAGCCATATGTGATCACGAAGGGAAACAAGTTCCGTCTGAAGGACATCGACCCCGGCGACACGAGAGGTTTCAAGCCCGAGAAGGAGGTCGCGGAGGCCGCTCTCGCCGAGGGCGTGGCGAAACTGCGCAAGCTCCAGGAGAAACTCTACGCACAGAACAACTGGGGCGTGCTGTTAATCTTCCAGGCCCTCGACGCGGCTGGAAAGGGCGGCGCCGTCGAGCACGTGATGAGTGGCGTGGATCCGGCCGGCGTCGAGGTGTACGCGTTGAAGGCGCCGTCGCCCGAGGAGCGCGATCACGACTTCATGTGGCGGAGCTTCAAGCGCCTCCCCGAACGCGGGCGCATCGGGATCTTCGACCGCTCGTACTACGAGGAAGTGCTGATCGTTCGCGTACATCCGGAAATCCTGGAGGGTTCGCAGATTCCGCGGCGGCTCGTGACGAAGCGCGTCTGGAAGGAACGCTTCGAGGACATCCGCGCTTTCGAACGCTATCTTGCGCGGCAGGGGTACGTGATCCGGAAGTTCTTCCTGCACATCTCGCAGAAGGAGCAGTTGAAGCGGCTGCGCAAGCGCCTCGACGAACCCGAGAAGAACTGGAAGTTCAACCTCGGCGACCTCAAAGAGCGCGCCCGCTGGAACGACTACATGGAGGCCTACGAGGATCTGATCCGCCACACCGCCACGCCCGAGGCGCCCTGGGTGGTCGTGCCCGGCAACAAGAAATGGTTCGCCCGCATCGTCGTCGCGGCGACGATCATCGACGCGCTCGAGCATCTCGATCTGAAGTTTCCAAAGCTCGACGGCACCAAGCGGCGGGAGCTCGAAGAGGGCCGCCAGCAGCTCGAGAAAGCGATTGGCGGCAAGGCCAGCACGAACAAGAACAAGAAGAGCAATAAGAACATCAGGAGCAAGAAGGACGGTAAGAACAACGAGAAGTAGCGCGGCGGGATGCACGCGGGGGTGGGGCCCGCGAGCGCTGAGAAACCAACCATGGACCTAGCAGCCGGCGCCAGACCGGCCAGCCGGTGGCTGGAGCGCAGCTCTCCGGCGACCTACAGACGAGTCCTCATCTGGATCGTGGCTCTGTCGCTCGCGTACTACGTGACGGCGGTGGCGGGCTACGCCCGGATGATGATCCCGACGCTGCCGAGCATGGCCGTACTCTGGCCGCCCAACGTCCTGCTCTTCGTCGCCTTCTTGCTGACGCCCGTGCGGCTCTGGCCGCTCATCGTCCTGTTTGCGTTTCTGACTCAGCTCGCCGTCGCGGCCACGATGTCCATTCCGCTCGGGCGGTCGCTCGGGATGTTCACGGGAAACGTCTCGCAACCCATCATCGCGGCCGCCATCCTCCTCCGGCTGGGCCACCGCGAGCGCATGCTCGATACGCTCAAGGGCACCACCGCCTTCGTGCTGGTGGCCGTTCTCGGTGCCCCGGCCATCGCGTCGGCGATCTCCGCCACGACGCTCAGCGCCACCGGCTGGATTGCCGATTTCTGGATGCACTGGCGGATGCGTTTCGTCACCAACGTCCTGTCGACGATTGTCCTCGCGCCGCCGCTGCTGACATTTTTCGGCTGGCGCTCGCTGCCACGCCCGCTCGGGCCACCCGTTGCCGAGTTCCTGATCCTGCTCACGTGCCTGACAGCAAGCGAGCGGCTCGTCAACACGCTCGCCACGCCCATCACGGTCTCTCCACTGCTCTTCGCGCCGCTTCCGTTCTTGCTGTGGGCCGCCGTGCGCTTCGGCCAGGCCGGGCTCGGCATCGTGCTGTGCTTCACGACGCTCTTTCGATACTTCGCCGACTCGCATCCGGGACAGCTCCTCGCGACGCCCCCCGACGCCATCGTGGCGACGCAACTGACCCTGATCGCGATGTCGCTGCCGCTGATTGTCCTGTCGGCGTTATTGGCCGAGCGACGGAGCAGCGAACACGCGCTGCGAACTGGCCACACACGGTACGGCCTCGCGACAATGGCCGGATCCGTTGGCGTGTGGGACTGGAACCTCGCCACCAATGCCGTCTACGTCGATCCATCGCTCAAGAGCTTCCTGGGTTTCGCGGACCACGAAATCGGCAACCACCTCGACGACTGGAAATCGCGCATGCATCCCGACGATTGGGAGCGGATGCTGGTGTCGGCGCAGGCGCACATCGACGGACGCGTGCCGGCGTTCGAGCTCTCGCTTCGCATGCTGCACCGGGACAGCAGCATCCGCTGGTTCCTGGCGCGCGGTGCGGTCGTCGAGCGCGAGGCCGGGCGCCCGACCCGGATTGTCGGCACATCCACAGACGTCACCGCGCAGAAGGATGCCGAGCAGGCGCTCGAGGACGCGAAAGCCGAGCTCGCGCGGCTGACGAGGCTGAGCGACATGGGAGGACTGACCGCGGCGATCGCGCATGAAGTCAACCAGCCGCTCTGCGCGATCGTGACCAACGCGAGCGCGGCCCTGCGGTGGCTGGGCAGCGATCGACCCGATGTCGCGGAGGTGCGGGAAGCGCTGACCGACGTCGTCTGCGACGGGAAGCGGGCGAGCGAGCTGATCCGCCGCACGCGCGGGCTCTTCGAACGCGGCGAGCTCGAGCGGCGGCCGATCGACCTCAACAACATCGTGCACAGCGCGCTGGCGCTGACGCGCAGCTCTCTCGAGGCTGGACACGTCGTGGTCCGAACCGGCCTCGACCCGACGCTGCCGCTCGTCCGCGCCGACCAGGTACAGCTTCAGCAGGTCTTCTGCAACCTCATCATCAACGCCACCGAGGCGATGACGCGCGTGACGGGGCGCGAGCTGACGCTTCAGATCCTGACGTGCCATCAGGAGGGCAGTGGCATCCATGCGACCGTCGTCGACAGCGGCGAGGGCTTCAACGGCGACGATCCCGAGCGGGTCTTCCGGCCCCTCGTGACCACCCGGCCCGAAGGGATGGGGATCGGTTTGTCGATGAGCCGGATTATCGTGGAGATGCACGGTGGCCGCCTGTGGGCGACGCCGAACGACGGCCCCGGCGCGACCTTTCACATCATGCTGCCCCTGACCGAGCTTCATGGCTGACGCCTTCACTCCGACCGTCTTCGTCGTCGACGACGATCCGTCCGTGCGGACGGCCGTCAAGCGGCTCCTGGCGTCGGTGGGCCTGCCGTGCGAGACGTTCTCGACCGCCGCGGAGTTTCTGCTGCGTTCGGAGCTGGGGGCCTCGGGGTGCCTGGTGCTCGACGTCCGGATGCCCGGCGCGAGCGGACTGGATCTGCAGCGCATGCTCAACCAGGCCGGGACGGACCTGCCCGTCATTTTCGTGACGGCCCACGCCGACGTGCCGCTGACCGTCAGGGCGATGAAGGCGGGGGCGCTCGAAGTGCTGACCAAACCCTTCGACGACCAGGCGCTGCTCGACGCGGTGTACCAGGCGCTCGAGCAGGAGCGCGTGCGCAGCCACGACCGGGAGGAGCTCCACCGGCTGCGCGAGCGGTTCGAGATCTTGACCGCGCGCGAGCGGGAGGTGATGGGCCTCGTCGTGACCGGACTGCTGAACAAGCAGATTGCCGGGGAGCTCGGGACGGCGGAGAAGACGATCAAGGTGCACCGCGCCCAGGTGATGCACAAGATGCAGGCCGAATCTCTTGCTGAGCTGGTCAGGATGGCGGATCGGCTGAATCTCCGGCCGCGAGCCTCGTAACCTGTTCCATATCGATGTAAACCGTTGCACGTCCGTCACATGGCATTGGACCAAAGGCCCAGATCACAGGGGCCTAAGTCCAATGGCACAGCCAGCTAGCCCCGACGTATCGTGGCAGCTTCCCAAAGGGGCGGCCGGTACTCGTGACGAAGCATTTCTCGACTTTCAGATTCGACGTCGAAGACGGCACGCTCTGGCGTGGCGCGGAACAAGTTCCGCTCACGGGCAAGGCGGCGTCGCTCTTACGCTGTCTGATGGGGATGGCCGGATCGTGGGTGTCGAAGCCCACGATCATGTCGGTTGTCTGGCCCGACACGCATGTCCAGCCCGACAACATCAAGGTCCTCGTGCGGGAGATTCGTCAGGCGCTCGGCGACGGGTCCCGGCACTCCACGTTCATCAAGTCCGCCCCGGGCCGTGGGTACTCCTTCATCGCCGAAGTCACGCAACCGGCCGCAGTGGTGGCTGCTGAGCCCTCGAGCGAGATCCGCACGCCGACTTTCGTCAATCGCGGGCCCGAGCTGGCGGCGCTCGCCGATGCCCTCGACGCGGTGCGCGCCTCGGCGCGTCGACTCGTGCTGGTTTCCGGTGAGCATGGAGCAGGGAAGACCGCGCTCTGCGATGCGTTCGTTCGGACGGCTCACGCCGCGGGTCCCGTGCGCGTCTGTCACGGTCAGTGCTTCGACCGCGAGCTGCCGCACGAACCGTATTACACGTTTCTGGACGCGCTCATCGCGCTCGATCGCCGTCACCCCGCCTTCGTTCCACGGATCCTCGCACAGCACGCGCCGTCGTGGCTGGCGCAGTTCCCTCAATGGATTGGTGCGGGTGCGCCTGCCGTGCACGCCGTCCGGATGTTCGACGAGCTTGGCGCCGCGCTCGCCGCCCTGTCGCACGATCTGCCTCTTGTGCTCATCCTTGAGGATCTGCAGTGGGCCGACGCCGACACCATCAACGCGCTGGCACGATTGGCGGAGAGTCAGATCCCCTCGAAGCTGCTCATCGTCGGCACGTGCTGCGATGGCGAATGGACGGCAGGCGAGAGGGCTCGACACCGCCTGACGGCGCTCGCCGCCAGCGCGCCACGTTCGGTGACGCTCCCGCTTGGTTGCCTGACCCTCGAGCATGTGGCGCGGTACATCGACGCGCGATTCGGTCCCGAGTGCCTGTCGGAGCTGGCCCCCGCCGTCCATCACGCGACAGGCGGCAATCCCTTCATGATGGTCAATGCCATCGACAGCCTGGTGACGCGCCGTCTGGTGGTCGAGGAGCTAGACGGATGGCGGCGAGAGGCCTCTCTCGAGGCGATCGCCCGCGCGCTGCCCGAAACGCTCGGCGAGGTAATTGCGCGGCACGTCGATCACCTCGACCCCTTGGAACGCGAGGCGCTCGAGGCCGCAGCGGCGGTGGGTCTCGAGTTCACGGCCTCGTCGGTCGCCGCCGCGATCGAGCGGAAAGTCGAGTACGTCAGGCGGCTGTTGGGCCCGCTCGCGCGTCGCGGGCATCTCATTGTCGCAGCCGGCGCGTCCGGTGCCTCGCGTGCGGCGCAGGCCACCTATCGGTTCCGGCACGCACTCTACGCCGACCTCATTGCCCAGCAGGCCCCGATGCTGCGACAACTCAGAGTCGTCGAGCGCCTGAGCCACGCCCGCGAGCTCGCCGGCCGCGACTGCACCCGTCGGCCGGCCTGAAGTTCCAGCCTCCGAGCCGCCAGCCCACCGCGAGACCTCGCGGAGATCCACGACTCTACTTCTGGAACGGCTCTACTTCTGGAACGGATAGATGACCTTCCAATCCTGCTTCATGTCCGCGAGGATCCAGCCGCGCTTGGGTGCCTCGTCCAGGCCGCGCGCGAGCTGACCGATGTGCGAGGTCCGGTCGTACGCCCACTCCCGCTCGGCGTCGGTGTGGTGCACGATCAGACCGAAACGCGGGCCGGGTCCCGACGTCGTCCACTCGAGCATCTCGAAGTCTCCGTCGGAGTTGCCGAATGCCGCGATGGGACGACGGCCGATGACCTGGTGAATGCCGACGGGCTTGCCGGCCTTGTCGTCGACGAGGTCGATCGCGGCAAGCCGAACCAGCACCGGCCGGCCTTCGCTGCACCTCGTACCGGACCTTGGCCCGGCTCCCCACGACCTGTTCGGGAGGAATCCCGTAGACGCGCTCGACCCATGGGCGCATGAACTCCACGCCGCCGCCGGACACGATGAACGTCTTGAAGCCGTTCGCCCGCAGGTAGGCGAGCAGCTCGAGCATCGGCTGGTAGACGAGATCGGTGTAGGGCCGCTTGAACTTGGGATGTTGCGCCGTCGCGATCCAGTCGGTGACGATGTTCGCGAACTCCTCGGTCGTGTTGCCGACGTGCGTCACGGCCATGACTTCCAGCAAGCCCTTCTCGCCCGCCGTGGCCACGGCCTTCATATCGCCTTCGAGAATCCCCTTGAACGGCTGCTTCTGCTTCCACTCGGGATGTTTCGGGGCCAGCGTGTTGACCCGATCGAGCGCGAACGCGACCTGGAAGTAGATCGGTTGCTCCGACCACAGCGTACCGTCGTTGTCGAACGTGGCAATGCGCTCTGCCGGCTGCACGTAGTCCGGTCCGCCTTGACGCGTGACGCGACCCACGAAGTCGACGATGGCCTTCTTGGCCGCGCCGTCGTTCCACGACAGCAACGGGTCGGCGGCAGGTGCAGGCTGCGACGCCGGCGCCGGCGGTGCGGTGGTCGAGCTGTTGCCTCCACCACACGCGAAGGTGAACGCGATGAGCAGCAGGATTGACGAGAGTCTGTTCCAGGAAGAAAGAGTTTCGGTCATGATTCCAGGAGATCGGGGGAGGCGGGCGGCGAGCATACCCGCCGCCCCCTCTACTCAGTGGCTTTTGCTACTCGCCATGTCGGACATCTTCGCCATGGCCTCGTCGATGGTGAAAGTGTTGGGCTTCTGTATCGCCGGAAAGTCCTTGAAGGTTTCGGCGAACTTTGCCGCGGCCGCCTGCGCGAGCATGATGAAGTAAGCGTGCCTCAAGTACCACTCCCAATACGTGTTCGAGGTGACGTCGGCAAACTCGTAAGGATCGGTGCGCAAGTTGAACAGCTTCGGTACGCGCAAGCGGGTGAACGGCTCCGCCCAGACCTGCAACGTGCCAGGGCACCGCTGCTCCATGAAGACCATCTTCCAGTTGTCGTAGCGTATGCCCAGCACGTCCCCGTCGTCACTGAAGTAGAAGTAGATCGGTGAACAGCATGCCCTCCTTGGCGAGGCGGTCGATGTTTGGCGTCTGATAGCCCATCAGGCCGTGCGTATAGCAGCTCAGGTTCGATTGCCCGATGTCATCGCCCCAGATGACGAGGATGTTGGGTTTCTTGTCCGACTTCGCTTCTGCCATTGTGGACCTCCCGGTCACTCCTTCTTCGTCCTTCAGCGGAGGCGCCGAAGACGATGAGAACGGCCATCCGCAGGGCCACGGTCAGGCAGCCGAGGGGCGAACGACGCCGGGGGCGGCATTGCAAAAACCCCTGCTCACACAGTGCACGGGCGGGTCGTGGAATTCGGCGGAAATGGCTGTCTCTGGCCGGAAAAAGAGTCAACGTGCCGTTGAGGCGCGGCCGTTGGCGTGCGAAATGGCGTGAGGCCCTCGACATGTCGCGACTGCGGGTGCGTTTGGGCGCTACTGGCGCAGGATGACGACAATCAACGCGATGACCCCCAGGCTCGCGACGACCGATGCCACAATCATGGACGTCGAGCGGGGGACGGGACCGTACTGCGGGTATTGCGACGTCAGAGCCTTCATCTCGCCGCGATGCTGGATCGTGGCCAGAATGAGCGAGCCGACGCCGAGGCCGATCATCACCAGCGCGAACTCACGGGGCCCGACGAGGCGACGAGTGGCCTCGATCCGCTCCGTGTCGTGCAGCCCCTGGAAGAACTTGTAGATCGTGAAGCCGAACGAGATGAGCGAGGTCGCGGTCCTGACCCACGCCATCAGCGTGCGCTCGTGCGCGAGACGCGTGCGATCGAGCGCCAGGCCCGTGCGCTCGTCGGCCAGATGCGTGCGGTCACCCGCGAGCGTGGTCCGCTGCTGTGCGAGCTCGTTCGACGTGGGCGCGGGGTCTATCGTCATGGTATGCCTGTTGTCTGTCGCCACTGGAGGGAAGGCGCACATCCCAGATCCGTGCCGTCCGGCCACGCCCGGGCGACCTGGCGGCGTGGCCGGAGATTCAGCCGGAAACAGCTGATGCCGGACGAAGGATAGCAAAATCCACCCGTGGAACGGTTCGCACCAGATCCGCAGGACTGTGCCGATGAGATGGCTCCGCGATAACTCGTGGTCACCACGAAACCACGCGACCGAGCTTCCACGTGAGGTTACGATGTTTCGATGAGCAAGGCCCACGACTCCGTGATGAGGATTAGACGGCTGGCGGGGCTGGTCGAGTGTGGTGGGCTCGTCGTCGCGTGGACCCTGGCCCTGTGCGCGCAGACTCCCGCGCCCCAGCCGTCGCGCATACCAGACTCAGTCCTGAACCGCGAGACGATCACCAACGATGCGGACGCCGCCGCGCGCGTCGACAACGAGCCGCTCGATCCGGCGGCCAAAGGGTTCCTTGATTGACGCACGTCAGCGCGCTTCAACCTCGAACTGCGCCGGCCGACCACGCGTGGCGAGATGCGCGTCGTCTTCGAAAACGAGTGTCACGCCTTCTGACCGTCAAGGACGGACGACACAACTCCGATACACGGGTACAGTTCGCCATCCAGTACGACCTCGTCAAATAGCGGATGGCGATCCGCGTGATCCGCGTCCCGTGAAAGGGAGATCCGCGGTATCTCGCGGTATCCGCGACGGCTGCCGAAAAAACTCCAGTGTTTCTGCGTTCCATCGATGGCGCGCGAGTTGAAGCTCGTTGAACTCCTGTGCCAGAGTTGGTCATGCACCAGAACAGTTCCGCTCCCGCGGCTGCGCCTCCAGGTCCCGCGCCGTTTCCCGACATGGTCTGGATCCCAGGAGGCACTTTTCGGATGGGCTCCGAAGATCACTACCCCGAGGAACGTCCCGTCCATCGTGTCACCGTCGATGGGTTCTGGATGGACCGTACGCCGGTGACCAATGCCCGGTTCCAGCCGTTTGTCGCCGCGACCAGCCACGTGACGTTCGCTGAAATCCCCCCGAACCCGGCGGACTACCCAGGCGCGAAGAAAGAACTGCTGTATCCCGGATCGCTCGTCTTCGTGAAGCCGCCCAATCCGGTCGATCTGCGCGACTTTCACAACTGGTGGAAGTTCGTGCTCGGCGCCGACTGGCGGCATCCGCGCGGGCCGAACTCGACGATCAAGGGCCGCGAGGATCATCCGGTGACCCACGTCACGTTCGGCGACGCGGAGGCGTATGCGGCGTGGGCGGGAAAGGTGCTTCCGACCGAGGCCGAGTGGGAGTTTGCCGCGCGTGGCGGGCTCGAAGACGCCGAGTATGCCTGGGGCAGCGAGCTCAGAGTGGACGGCAAGCTGATGGCAAATTTCTGGCAGGGCGAGTTCCCCTGGCAGAACTTCAAGGAAGACGGGTACGAAGGCACGTCACCCGTGGAAGCCTTTCCGCCGAACGGCTATGGGTTGATCGACGTGACCGGGAACGTCTGGGAGTGGACAACTGATTGGTATACGCAGCGGCATCCCGACGAGCAGATCAAGGCGTGCTGTATCCCGCAGAATCCCCGCGGCGGCGACGAAGCCGAAAGCCTCGATCCGCGCCAGCCGGAGATCCGGATTCCGCGCAAGGTGATCAAAGGCGGCTCGCATTTGTGCGCGCCGAACTACTGCCGGCGGTATCGGCCGGCGGCGCGATTCCCCGAGCCGATCGACACCTCCACGTGTCATCTCGGATTCCGGTGCATCGTGCGCCCGGCGAAGCCCGAGGTCACGTAGCCGGAGCGGGCGGCAGGCCATGCAC
>Ga0184612_10000079_pt1 | contig 42392 bp, 35 predicted proteins | sample PLM3_60_coex_FD_133163 | JGI IMG/M metagenome (GOLD analysis project Ga0184612, IMG submission 133163) | Groundwater sediment microbial communities from an aquifer in East River, Colorado, USA - PLM3_60_coex | ecosystem: Environmental > Terrestrial > Soil > Riparian zone | place: USA: East... | reverse complement strand
GCGCTCTGCAAGATGGCCGATCGCGGCCAGATCACCGGCGCGGAGCTGGACGGTCCGCTCGCCTTCGACAATGCCATCAGCCCGGAGGCGGCGCGCATCAAGGGCATCCGCTCCGCGGTCGCCGGCCAGGCCCAGATATTGGTCGTGCCGGATCTGGAGGCCGGCAATATGCTGGCCAAGAACCTGACGTTCCTTTCCAACGCCGACGCGGCGGGCCTCGTGCTTGGGGCGCGCGTGCCGATCATCCTGACGTCGCGCGCTGACAATGTCAGGACGCGCATGGCGTCCTGCGCCGTGGCGGCTCTCTATGCCCACAGCCTGCGGACGAAGCAGCCGGTGCGAGCCTGATTCGATGACCGAGACCATCCTGGTCCTCAACGCCGGCAGCTCGAGCATCAAGTTTCAGCTCTTCGCCGTCGACGCGGACGACAAGCTCATCCGGCGCATGAAGGGCCAGATCGACGGCATCGGCACGCGCCCGCGCTTGTTCGTCAAGGCGAAGGAAGGGGAGACGTTCGTGGATCAGTCGTGGCCGGCGACTTCGGTGTCCGATTCGCCGGCTGCGCTCGAGAAAGCCATGACGTGGCTCCAGCACCAGCTCGGCGGCGAGCTGCCGTCGGCGATCGGTCACCGCGTGGCTCATGGCGGCCCCGACTTCGGCGAGCCGACGATGATCGACGACGGCGTGCTCGAACGGCTCGAGCGGCTGTCACCGCTGGCTCCCCTCCATCAGCCGAACAATCTTGCCCCCATCCGGGCGATCCGTTCGCGCCGCCCAGGGCTGCTCCAGGTCGCCTGCTTCGACACCGCCTTTCATCGCGGCCACGCCGAGGTTGCGCAGCGCTATGCCATTCCTGATGCCCTCCACCGCGACGGCATCCGCCGATACGGGTTCCACGGACTGTCCTACGAGTACATCGCGAAGGCGTTGCCGCGGACTGCGCCCGCCATTGCGGACCGCCGCGTGGTGGTCGCACATCTCGGCAGCGGCGCCTCCATGTGCGCGATCAAATCGGGCCGGAGCGTCGATAGCACAATGGGTTTCACGGCGTTGGACGGACTGCCGATGGGAACGCGACCCGGGCAGATCGATCCCGGCATACTGCTCTATCTCATGAATGCGAACGGCTGGGATGCCGTGCGGCTCGAGCGGTTCCTGTATCTGGAGTGCGGCCTCAAAGGACTCTCCGGAGTGAGCAACGATATGCGCGACCTGCTCGCATCCAATGCGCCGCTCGCCAAGCTCGCGGTCGACTACTTCGTCTATCGCATCCTGCACGAGACGGGTGCCCTTGCCTCGGTCATGGGCGGCATTGACGGCTTCGTCTTCACCGGCGGCATCGGCGAGAACGCCGCGTCGGTACGGAGTCGCGTCTGCCAGGGGCTCGCCTGGATCGGTATCGACCTCGACGAAGGGGCGAACGCGCAAGGCGGCCCCTGCATTTCCGCCAAGGGATCCCGGGTCTCGGCCTGGGTGATTCCGACGGATGAGGAACGGATGATCGCGCGGCATACGCTCGATCTCTGCCGCCGGAAGGCCGCGGCGTAAAGCGCTGGCAGCAGGTTTCGCCATTCTCGAATTCGATAGCAAAAGGGGACAGAGCCCAATGATCGATCTTGCTTCCTTGCCACTGTTGAAGGGGCGCAAAGCGCTGGTGACCGGAATTGCCAACGATCAGTCGATCGCGTGGGGCTGTGCCAAGGCCTTCCGCCTGCTCGGTGCCGATGTCGCGGTCACCTACCTCAATGAGAAGGCCAGGCCCTACGTCGAACCTTTGGCCAGGTCGGTTGACGCCTCGATCCTCATGCCGCTGGATCTTCGTGTCGACGGACAGCTCGAAGCCGTCTTCGGGAGGCTCGAGAAGGATTGGGGTTCCCTCGATGTCGTGCTGCATTCGATCGCCTTCGCCCCGAGGGAGGACTTGCAGGGTCGCGTCGTCGACTGCTCGAAGGAAGGCTTCGGACTGGCTATGGAGGTGTCGTGCTGGTCGTTCATACGGATGGCAAAGCTTGCGGAGCCGCTCATGCGCTGCGGCGGCGCCCTCTTCACGATGACCTACTACGGCTCACAGATGGTCGTCGAACACTACAACATGATGGGTCCAGTGAAGGCGGCCCTCGAAGCGGCAACGCGCTACATGGCCGCCGAACTAGGCCCAAAAGGCATTCGCGTGCACGCGATATCGCCGGGACCGCTCAAGACCCGCGCCGCGTCCGGCATCAGCGAATTCGACCAGCTGCTCGAAAAAGCGCAGGAGAAGGCGCCGGCACGCAGCCTCGTGTCGATCGATGATGTCGGTATCGCCGTTGCGTTTCTGGCAACGGATGCGGCGAAACTGATCACGGGCGAAACACTCTATGTTGACGGCGGTTACCACATCATGGACTGAGCGCACTGCTGCGCTGCAGCATGCCGCGAGGCTCATGTCTTTCGGGTCAGCATGACGGTAGAGCTGACAGCGTCATCGCCGGTCTCCGTCAGTGCTTGCCGTTGTTGCAACCTCTATTGCATGAGCGCAACGTTGCATCAAATTGAATGCCAGCTACTAGCGGAATCCCGCGCGGTAGTCCCCCGTATGCGTTTCGACCCCAGGAAGGACCCGCAAGCCGGCCCCAACGGCGAAAATTCTGCGGTCGGTGTTCGGCCCAGGCAGTCCGCTGGCCGAGCCGTCGCTTGTTGGCGGCGCGCGGTCTCCGGCAGACGGCTGATAATGGACCCAGAGGGACCTCGGCGGACTGATGCCATAGCCCGCCCATGCGGCTTGAGGGGCACGGGGAGTCTGAGACGCTCCCTTTTCGCGCCATATCGTATCCTTGTCAGTTTTATACCCCGTCATCAATTTTGACACTTTCTCGCGCTTAGTAGGAAACGGGAGTGTCACACTCCCCCTTCGATACTCGTCAGTTGCCATTTAACGGCTTGATGAGCGACTCCGGCGCGCCGGAAACAGCGGCCGTCAACGATCTTGTCGGCCTTATCCCTCAGGTAGTTACCGAGGCGGCGTCCATCACTTGGCTTCCCGTCGCCGCGCGTCAGGCCGGCGATGGCAGCGGCAAGCTCGGGGTGGATGCGCTTGCCGGTGTGATCGTTCACAAGGAAGGCCCGCTCCACTGCCTGACTGGCGGTCAGAGCCGCGTCGCCAAAGGCCTCTGCCCATAGGTACATCAATTGGCGCAGCTGCTCGACGTCGTCATCGCTGGCCCGTGCCAGGTCCGCTGCCAGGGCTGGGTCGGCATGGCCGAGGGCGACCAGCGGTGCACGGATGCGCTGCGACCACCGATCGAAGCCTGCGAAACTTAATTCAAGGGGTACGGGGTCGCGCCTTAATAGGTGCCAGCGAACGATCGTCAAAGCCGCCGACACGGTCTCACTCCGTCGCGCCAGCACTTCGGCGATCGGGTTTGCCTCGAATCTGCGTTGTTCCGGCCGCTCCATCTTCGCATCCAAGCGGATCATCAGAGTCCGGCGGGCGAGATCGCCAGCGACGCGCGCGTTGTTCCCTGTTGCCAGGATGGTCGGTTTCGCCCTGAGCTCGATATCCTTGCTCAGGCCTAGAAGGCGGACGGTCACCGTGGGCTCGGTCAGCGATGTCGCCAGCAGCTGGCCGGCGAGCGGCACAACGAGGTTATCCAGGCTGATGAGCGGCCGGCCCGTGATCAGCGCCGCCCCTAGGGACTTCTCGAACTCCTCCGGCTTGGCGCCCGTGGCCACGGCCACGGCGCGGTCACCGGTCGCGGCGACCGCGATGAGGTTTGCGAGAGTCGACTTGCCGGTCCCCGCAGCTGGCGCCGTGATCAGGAAGGCCGGCGCCGGCCCCAAGGTCGGGCGTAGGATCGCCGTGATCAGCGCGGCCATACTGACACTCAATCCAAGTCCGGGCGCATTGCTGGGGTCTGAGTAGGGAAACGACGATCCGTCCGCACACTGAAAGAGGGATGTCAAGAGATCGTTGGCGCGCGCCGCGTCGGCGTCTGTGGGCCGCGCCGGCACTTCGACCGGGAGCGATTTCGTCAAGTAGAAGCCGGTCGCCGGGTCATAGCCCGGCGCAGCCAGGAGCGAGCCATCTTGCCGTAGCAGCGGCGCGCCTATCAGCATCCCGATGTCCGCGATGCCGTGCCATTGCGGCGCGCCCATGAACGCCTCGATCACCGGCTTCGGCGGGTCGATCGGGCGGAACTCATCAGCACGGCTGTCGAACCTTTCGAATCGCGTGATCCGGCTAGCCGCGGCGCGAAGTGCGGCCGGGCTGATGGCCGCAATGGCTTCCTGCTGTTCGACGGCTTCATCGTCGCGCCGCGCTGGCCGGCGCGTAACGTGCACCAACTCGCCGCCGCGCTGGAACACCGGCCCGGACCCGGCCGCGCCGAACGCATTGTCCAACGCATCGACCGCCTCGTGCAACCGCCCCGCGATCACGCGGATGGTCGGCCGATCGTCACCGCCATCGTCTTCGGCGCCAGCGGCCGCCGCGCCTCGCTCGGATCGAGCGCGCCGGCGCCGCGGCATTTCTTCTGGTTCGCCGCGCGGCGTGGCCGCGCCGCTCTCCAATCCGGATGCGATGGTCGCCCGCGCCTCCTTTTCGCCAAGGCCGATCGCCAACGCCGTAGCAAGCAGGTACCGTTCGACGGTGCTACGATCGAGCAGGCCGCCAGCGACGAGCTGCCCGAGCGAGAACGCCGATTTGTTGAGTTGATGGTTTCGTTGCCCCTGTGCCGCCCGGCGCAGCGCCGCCAGCTCGGCGTCCAACGCGCTTTCGCCGTAGGAACTAATCGCGGGTGCGACGCCACGCGCCGTCGTAGCAGTCGCAACGGCTGGCCCCGGCCGCAGCAGTTCCAGGAGCCAGGTCGGCGGGTCGAGGATCCATCCTTCGTCAGGCGACACGATCCATTTGTATTCGGCGCCGCTGGGATGCACCGATCCAGGGGCGACGACGTAGCCGCCATCGCCGCGCAGATCGCAGCCGGGCAGCCGGCGTACGAAATTGCCCACCTCGAAGCCGGGATGGCGAAAGTAGTAGTGCTTGCCCTTGCCGGTCCGCGCGGTCACCGTCGCCGGCACGCCGCGGCGCTGGACCTCGCCGTCGGCCTCCAGGCTGTCGGTATCGAGCACGATGATGTTGGAAATCGCACCGCAGACGACGGCCGCGTTGAGGCTAGGGTTCTTTTCCCAGCGAGCGATCTCCTCCTCGGTCGGATGGCGCTCCTGCCAGGCCTTCCATTCGCCCGAGGGGCGCTTGTCGCGCGGCCGCAGCGGAAAGCACGAAAAGCCGGCGGCCTGCAATGCGCGCCAGTCGACGGTCACGGCGCGGTCCCCCAAGTCGCCGGCGCGCGCACGGGGTCCATCTCCGGGCCGCCTACTATCTGGCCGCCTCCGCCGGAGGATTGGGCGACGCCGCGGTGTCGGCCTGATCAAGCAGCCGGTCTAGTGCGGCCCGCGGCACGAGGAGCCGCTTGCCGATCTTGATCGATGGAATCTGCCCGGTGCGGACAGCCTCATACGTCTGGTTGCGGCCGATACCCAAGATCCGCGCTACTTCCTCGATATTGTAGGTCTGCCGTGTGTGGGCCCCCCCCATTTGTAGCCTCCGGTATTTGCTATTGATCATGAGAAATTATTTGCCTCCGGTAACGCTTGCAAGTATTTTCTCGTGATCGTAAGAAATAGGGCATCAGACGGGAGAGCCGAGGACATGAAGGGAAACGAAAAACGCGGGCGACCGACAAAGCCACCGGTGCCAGGGGAGCGCGCGGCGCTCGGGCTTAAGGTCACTGCGGAGGTCAAACGCCGCCTGGACGACGCAGCGAAATCCAATGGACGCACACAAAGCCAGGAAGCCGAGCTTCGCATCGAGCAGTCGTTTTGGCTGGATGCGATGTTCGGCGATACGATTTTTGCCGATATGCTGCGGCGGCTCGCCGGCATGACGAATCTGATCGAGGTGCGTGCTCAGCGCGAATCGCTCGATAAGCTGCTCACCTCTCGCGCCATTCTCGCCGGCTGGAGCCAGCTCATCGCCGAGGAAGTCGGCCCGCATGCGTCGCCCGAGTTAGGCCCGTTGTGGGACGCCTACGAGCGGGAGTTGATGCGGCCGGTGCGCGATGAACAACGGTACAAGGCCGTGTTCGAAGCCTACCGCGATGCAGAAGATCAGCTGTTGATTGAAGCGCAGAACATCGGCCACGCCGCCGCGCGGGCCTTTTCGACAACCAAGGGAGGCAAGCTATGAAAGGCTGCATCATCCAGCGCGGACCCGAAACCTGGCTGCTCAAGTTCGATGTCGGCCGCGACCCGCTCACGGGCAAGCGGATCACGCGCTACGCAACCGTGCACGGTGGCAAGCGCGATGCGCAGCGCGAGCTATCAAAGTATCTCGCGCAGGTTGGCGATGGCGTCTATATCGATCCGTCGAAACTGACAGTCGGCGATTACCTTGCGCAGCATTGGCTCGCGCATATCCGCAACCAGGTCACCGGCTCGGCCGCCGATCGCTACAGTGATATCGTCAACAAACATCTTGTGCCAGCGCTCGGCAAGCATCGCCTGGCGCGACTTTCACCGGCGCAGGTGCAGGCCTACTATGACGCCGAGCTCGCGACCGGCCGGCGGCCGCATCCGCTCAAGAAGAAGACCGCGCCGGCGTCAGGTCTCTCCGCGCGCACGGTCCGGCTCCATCACAAAGTGCTCAATCAGGCCTTGCGGCATGCCGTGAAGGTGCAATGGATCGCGCGCAATCCCTGCGATGCCGCATCGCCGCCACGCGTCGACTACAAGGAAATGCCGGCCCTCGATCACGACCAGGCTGCGGCGGTGATCAAGGCGGCCGCCGGCTCTCGGATCTACGTTGCGGTGTTGCTCGCCCTCACAACCGGGATGCGCCGCGGTGAAATCCTGGGCCTGCGCTGGCGCGATCTCGATCTGGATGCAGGCCAGCTCTCCGTCAGCCAGGCGCTCGAACAGACGCGGCGCGGCCTCGTGATCAAGGCGCCGAAGACGGCACGAAGCCGGCGCATGATCATCCTGCCGGCGCTCGCGGTCGAAGCCCTACGCACGCACAAGGCGCAGCAGCGCGAGGAATACTTGCGGCTCGGCTTCGGCAAGGATGATGATGACCTGGTGGTGACCGAAATCACCATCGCGACGGTTCCCGCCGGCCGCCGGGAGATTGCGCGCAAGCCGATGACGCCGGATCACCTCAGCAAGGAATTCTGCCGCCTTTCCCGGCGCCTCGGTCTCAAGGTCCGGTTCCACGACCTCCGCCACACGCACGCGACACACCTGCTGAAAGCCGGTGTACATCCTAAGGTCGCCAGCGAGCGCCTGGGCCATGCCTCGGTTGCGATCACGCTGGATACCTACAGCCACGTGCTGCCCGGCCTGCAGGAGGACGCCGCCCGCGGCGTCGACGCGGCGCTGCGCAAGGCTTTAGAGCGATGACAATTGCTAACGGTCGTGCTCAATCAGTTTGAGCGTATCCTCGCTCTCGGGCACCCATTCCCGGCCTCCGAACACGCCTGTTTGTAGTGGCGTATGTGCCCAAGGGTTGTGGATTGTCATGGGTTGAGCATTGTTAGGAAAGTAGGTCAAAGCGCTGACGGATCGGTGCTGACCGGCATTGATTATGCCGTTGGCGCCGTAGTGTAGTGAACCACTTTGAAACTGACCTGGCACGAAGCTGTATGTCAGATCACCAAATAAGGCCGAAAAGAGCTCTCGTTCCTCCGCAACTAGGATACCGGAGTGGTAGACAAAAACTACTCCCGGCCCCGAACGAGCGTTCATGCCGCGCTTCAGTTGTTTGGCGGCCGTCTTAACCGCATTACGCAGGCGGTCAATTGTCGTGGAGCGAGTGGCCCCCTCTGCACGCATGGATGATGACACACGGAAGTTGCACGTGTCAGGAAAGATTCGGAGCGCCAGTCGATACGCACCATCCCGGATTACGTCATGGTGTGGCCGAGGAGGACTGGCCACTCCTTCATCCCAGACCTGGATTTTTTGATCCCAGGGATGAGGCTGGAAGGCGAAGGGGATGCCATAAACGCCGGTGTCAGAAACTGAGCAGACGAAGAGCGATATACCGTCCCGCCCCATAGCCTTGAAGTGTACACGGCGGCCATAGTTGGGGTCGTCAGGGACAATCACGTAGGTATCTTTCGCGTCCTTCATCTCCGATAGGGAGAAGGCATGGCGCGTCAGTGCAAGACAGACCTTTGCATCGCGTTGCGTGGCGTCTTGGGAAACGAAGGCCATCGACCAACCCTGTCCGATAGTCTGGTCAGCCTGAGTCCTCTGTCGCAGATAGTCCCAGATTCGATGCACGTGATCATGCGCAGCGTCGGAGGAGCGGAGCGTCTTCACTTCCACCCAGAGATCAAGAGGCCCTCGACAGAAGAAGTCCGGCTTCAACCCATCGCCGAGCCAATCGAGATCATGATCGCATTCAAACGTGTGTGCTCCAAGGAAGGCTTCCGCGATCTCTTCTTCCCGCATGGTGTGAGTACTGGAAACGCTATACCGATAACTCAACGAGAGTGGCACAGTCTCCGAGTGGGCCTATCTCAATTTCGAACGGAGAAAGACGGTCGACCCGATGCGGAGGTATGCAGACTATTCGTACCTCGTCCTGATACGCATGCCTGAATGGCTTGTACGTCGGGACATCGATCGCTGCGGGGTTAACCCTCACGGGATCATAGTAGATCATACGCGCTGCTTCGACGCGCCAATCGGACAACTGAGCCGCGACCGCATTCAGCATACGCTGTTGAAACTCTTTCGGATCGTGAATGACGAGACAACTGGTGGATGCGAAGTCGCCGAAAAGACGGGAGCTGTATGAAGCTGCCAGCGAGAAGAGAAAATAATCCGTGGCATAAGAGACGGAGACCGCCCCGCGAACATAGAGCGGATCATGTGGGTTCAATCTGGTGACTCGCTGAAGTTCCCGGTCACGCCGCGCGTGGTTGTGTGCACCGGAGTCGTAGAAGGATGCGGGAGCAATCCTAAATTTACCCGACTCCAGCGACGGCCGAAGCCATTTTGGATCGCCAAACTTCAGCAGGTACGGCTTCCCTGTTGCTTCGTGTTCCCTGAGCGCCGGCGCCATGTCTGGAATAGGGACGAATGCATGGTCCAGTGAGGATCGATACGGTGCGATGCTGATTGGCCCTGGATACGCATACCCTCTCAAGTGGCACTCCTCGAGCACCTGCGTGCAGAGGATTATCCATTTCTCACCGATGGGCTCCCTCGCGGAGAGAAGGCCTAGCTTTCCGCACTCGGTCCGTGTTCGCACGTTGTTGATGCAGTCGTGCATACGCTCCGAAAGCTCTTCCGGAGTCAGGTGATCAAGATCCCGAGCCGTTCGATAGCGGTCGCGCCACAATTCGTGTCGCTTCATGAAGAAGTTTGCCATTTGGGCAAGGTAGCATGATTCGGATAGATCCCTCGGATCAGACCACTCCAGATCATGATTTGGGTTACATGCGCGGTTACATGTTCCAGCGCTGTTCACACTGGATGTGATCTAACCCATTGATCGGATGCAATGGCGGAGAGGGAGGGATTCGAACCCTCGGTACCCAGTAAAGGGTACAACGGTTTTCGAGACCGCCCCGATCGACCGCTCCGGCACCTCTCCATTTCGGCAATTGCGGGCGTGACATCAGTCATGCGGCCGGCCCGCGAAAAGCGGCGGGACCGTACAGGATCGGCCTCTTTTCCGCAAGGTAAGCCCCCAGGGTAAGCCTGATTGACGCAAGGTTGTTGCATTGCGCCTGGGGCCACCGAAGTATGTGCCCAAGGGGGCTTGCAGTCTGGACGCCATGGAAACCATTCCGGTCATCGATATCGGCGCCGACGGCCTGGCCGCGCTGGCCCGCCTGGAACTTCCCCGCGCGCTGGCGCTGGTCGAGGCGACGCAGCGGCAGTTCAGCAGCGGCGCGTTGGCCCTGCTGGATCGACCCTCAAAGCGCTGGCTCGCGCGCACCGCCAACCCCTTTCGCGATGAAATCGACCGCATCGCCGGAATCGTCGGCCGGCCTGGCGTGCATGCGCTGAACCTCAGTTTTGAATGGGCCTGCAGCAGCGCCACCGCCCCCGATCCCGACGGCGGACAGAAACTCTGGCGCACGCTGGACTGGCCGTTGCACGGCGTCGGCCGGCATGTGGTCGTCGCCAGGCACCGGTCCGAGGCGGGCCTCTGGCTCAATGTGACCTGGCCGGGCTTCGCCGGCGCCTTCACGGTGCTGGCGCCCGGCCGTTTCGCCGCCGCCATCAACCTGCCGCCGCTGCGCCGGCGCACCGGGATACTGCCGCTGGACTGGCTACTGATGCGCCGCGATGTGGGCCGCAGCCGTGCCTTGCCTCCGTCCCATCTGCTGCGCCAGATGGCGGAACAGGCGCCCGACTATGCCGAGGCGCGCGACATGCTGACCCGGAGCGAAATTTGCACGCCGGCGATTTTCACCCTCTGCGGCGTCCGACCCGGCGAAGGTTGTGTGATCGAGCGGCTGGAAAACAGTGCGTTCCGCCACGAGGGCCGGAATGCCGTGACCAATCACTGGCTCACCCCGTCCCTCGGGCCAGGCGACCGAGGCATCGCCAGCGTGCAGCGGCTACAGGACATGCGCGCCCTCCTGGCCGCCGCGCCGGGCGGGCGGGCGTTCGACTGGGTCCGGCCGCCGGTGCTGAACCGCTTCACCCGTCTGGCCGTGGAGGCCAACGCGGCGACTGGGCGGCTGGCCGTCCAAGGCTATGAGCGCGACGGGCCAGTCACCAAAATCCTCGAACTCGCGGCATAATAACGGCCTGAAATCGTTATGAATATCCGCAAGCAGGACGCGTCCCCGAGAGCATTGACAGCGACCGCGCCGCCAGTATAGTGCCGCTCCTTGTTGCGCGGGCAGGGCTGCCCGCGTATTTGATTTCCTTAGGAAAAATCGGTCTCTCAGGTCATGTACGCAGTCATTCGTACCGGCGGCAAGCAATACAAGGTCGCCAAGAACGACGTCATTTCTGTCGAGCGCCTGGCGGGAGCTGCCGGCGAGATTCTCGAGTTCAACGATGTGCTGATGCTCGGCGATGGCACCACTGTCACCGTCGGAGCGCCGCTGGTGTCGGGCGCCTGTGTCGGCGCCGCGGTTCTGGAGCAGGCGAAGGGCGAGAAGATTCTGATCTTCAAGAAGAATCGCCGGCACAATTACCGCCGCAAGAACGGCCATCGCCAGAATCTGACGGTGCTGCGCATCACCGAGATCCTGACCGACGGCAAGAAGCCGGATAAGACGCCGATCGTCGCCGAAGCGAAGGCCCCGGCGGCCGAGAAGAAGGCAGGCGCCAAGAAAACCGCCGCGAAGAAGCCGGTGGCGGCGAAGGCAGCGTCAAAGGCGGCGGCCAAGAAATCCGATACCAAGAGCGGCACGGCCAAGAGGCCCGCGGCCAAGAAGGCCGCGAAGAAGAAAGAGGAGTAACGCGCCATGGCACATAAGAAAGCCGGCGGCAGTTCGCGCAACGGCCGCGATTCCGCGGGCCGGCGCCTGGGCCTGAAGTGCTTCGGCAGCGAGAGCGTCGTTGCCGGCAACATCATTCTGCGCCAGCGCGGCACGGTCTATCATCCCGGCGTGAATGTCGGCATCGGCAAGGATCACACCATCTTCGCCACCGCGGCGGGAACCGTGCGCTTCAAGCGCGGCACCGGCGGGCGCACCTTCGTGTCGGTCGAGCCGACCAGCTGAATAGCGTTCTTCCGGCCTTGGTTCACGAGGGGAACGGCCGGGCCGTTCCCCTTTTTCGTTGCCTGCGAACCGCGAACAACCTGAGACAGCAGTACCGCCATGAAATTCCTCGACCAAGCCAAGATCTATATCCGCAGCGGCGATGGCGGCGCCGGCTGCATCAGCTTCCGGCGCGAGAAGTTCATCGAGTTCGGCGGGCCTGACGGCGGCCATGGCGGCCGCGGCGGCGATGTCTATGCCGAGGCGGTCGACAATCTGAACACGCTGATCGATTTCCGCTACCAGCAGCATTTCAAAGCCGAGCGCGGCCATCACGGCATGGGCAAGGATCGCAGCGGTGCCGGCGGCAAGGACCTGATCATCAAATTGCCGGTCGGCACCCAGGTCCTGGACGACGACAAGGAGACCGTGGTTGCCGATTTCACCCAGCCCGGACAACGGATCCTGTTGGCCAAAGGCGGCATCGGCGGCCGCGGCAATGCGGAGTTCAAATCCTCCACCAACCGCGCGCCGCGCCGCGCCGATCCCGGCCGCCCGGGCGAGGAGCGCTGGCTGTGGCTGCGGCTGAAGCTGATCGCCGATGCCGGCCTGGTGGGCCTGCCCAATGCCGGCAAATCGACCTTGCTGGCGGCAACCTCGGCGGCGCGCCCGAAGATCGCCGACTATCCCTTCACCACCCTGCATCCTCAGCTCGGAGTTGTGCGCAGCGACGAAAGTGAGTTCGTGCTCGCCGATATTCCCGGCCTGATCGAAGGCGCTCACGAAGGCGCCGGTCTCGGCGACCGCTTCCTCGGCCATGTGGAACGCTGCGGTGTGCTGATCCATCTCGTCGATGGCACGCAGGAGGATGTGAAGGCCGCCTACAAAACCATCCGCGCCGAACTGAAGGCCTACAGCCCCAAGCTGGCGGCGAAGCCGGAGATTGTCTGCCTGAACAAATGCGATGCGCTGTCGAAGGCAGAGATCGAGACGAAGAAGAAGGCGTTGAAGGCCGCGGCGCGCAAGATGCCCCGCGCCATCTCCGGCGCGGCCGGCAGCGGCGTAAAGGAGCTGATGCGCGAAGTGATGAAACTGGTGCTGAAGCATCGCGAGACGCAGCGCAAGGTGGAGCATATCCGCGACGAAGACGGCGCGGCGCTGGCGGACATCGAATCATGACCCCAGCGCGCGCCCAAAGGCAGGCGGAAAACGCGCTGCTGCAGGCGCGGCGCATCGTCGTGAAGATCGGCTCCGCGCTGCTGGTCGATGAAGAGACCGGCAATATCCGCCGTTCCTGGCTCGATGCGCTTGCCGACGATGTCGCAGCCTGCCGCAAGCGCGGCCAGGATGTCATCATCGTTTCCTCCGGCGCCATCGCCGTCGGCCGCCGCCATCTCGGCCTTGCCGCCGGACGTCTAAAGCTCGAAGAGAAGCAGGCCGCCGCCGCGACCGGCCAAATCCGCCTCGCCCACGCCTATCAGGAGACGTTGGCGCGCCATCACATCACGGTGGCGCAGGTGCTGCTGACTCTTGGCGACACGGAAGAGCGCCGCCGCCACCTCAATGCCAGAAGCACACTGGCCACATTGCTGAAGCTGGGCACGGTACCGGTGATCAACGAGAACGACACCGTCGCCACCTCGGAAATACGATTCGGCGACAATGACCGTCTGGCCGCGCGCGTCGCCGCCATGATCAGCGCCGACACGCTGATACTGCTGTCCGACATCGACGGCCTCTATACCAGCGATCCCCGCAAGGACAAGGAAGCGCGCTTCGTGCCCATCGTGCAGGAGCTGACGCCGGAGATCGAGGCCATGGCCGGCGACGCGCCGCCGGGCTATAGCTCCGGCGGCATGGTGACCAAGTTGGCGGCGGCGCGGGTGGCGCTCAATGGCGGCTGCCGCATGGCTATCGCCAACGGTACGCGCATGCATCCCCTGAAGGCGATTGCCGACAATGCCGCCTGCACCTGGTTTCTGCCCCAGGCCTCACCGCTGAAGGCCCGCAAGACCTGGATCGCCGGATCGCTGCAGCCCCAGGGTGCGCTGGCGCTCGACGACGGCGCGCTGAAGGCGCTGCTCGTTGGCAAAAGCCTGCTACCCGCCGGCGTGACCCGTGTGGATGGCGAGTTCGAGCGCGGCGATGCGGTGCGCGTACTGGCGCCCGACGGCCGCGAGGTAGCGCGCGGCCTTTGCGCCTATTCCGCCGCAGATGCCCGGCGCATCCGTGGCCACAAGAGTAGCGACATCGAGACCATCCTGGGCTACCGTGGCCGCGACGAGATCATTCACCGCGACGATCTGGTGTTGGTGTAGTCATGGCCCTGAAATTGATGCCGCCGCCCGAAGCCTCTGACGCCGCGCGAGATGCGGCGGCCGTCAGCGAAATCGCGGCTCAGATTCTTGCGATGGGAAAATCGGCGCGGGCCGCCGCATCCTTTTTAGCACTGGCGCCGGCAGAGACTCGCAATCGGGCGCTGCTGGCTGCTGCCGCGGCGATCCGCAATCGGCGCGGAGAGATACTCGATGCGAACAAGCAGGACATGGCGGCGGCGCAGCAGAAATCCCTAAGCGCAGCACTGCTCGATCGATTGAAGCTCGACGACAAGCGTGTCGAAGCGACGGCCAAGGGGATGGAGGAAATCGCTGCTTTCCCCGATCCGCTGGGCACGGTGCTGGCGGAATGGGCGCGGCCGAACGGGCTGACCATTCAGCGGGTGCGCGTGCCCCTGGGCGTTATCGGCATCATCTATGAGTCGCGGCCTAACGTGACCGCGGATGCTGGGGGCCTCTGCCTCAAATCCGGCAATGCGACGATCCTGCGCGGCGGCTCCGAGAGCTTCCATTCCTCGCGCGCAATTCATGGCGCGCTGACCGATGGCTTGCGCGCCGCCAATCTGCCGGCCGAAGCGATACAGCTCGTTCCCACCACCGATCGTGCCGCGGTCGGCGAGATGCTGCGCCTGAACGACTATATCGACATCATCGTGCCCCGCGGCGGCAAGGGGCTGATCGAGCGGGTGCAGAACGAAAGCCGCATTCCCGTGATCGCCCATCTGGACGGCAACTGTCATACCTATGTGGATGGCGCCGCCGATCCGGCGATGGCGCGGCAGATCGTGCTGAACGCCAAGATGCGGCGCACCGGCGTCTGCGGTGCGACGGAGACGCTGCTGATGGATCGGCGCGCTATCGCTCAGCTGCCGTCGATCCTGAATGACCTCGCGGCCGCAGGTTGCGAGATTCGCGGCGACGGGGAGACGCGCGCACTCGATCCGCGCGTCAGGCCGGCCAGCGAAGCGGATTGGGATACCGAGTTTCTTGACGCGATCATCGCCGTCAAGGTGGTGAATGGCGTCGACGAAGCGATCGCCCATATCAATCGCCATGGCTCGCACCACACCGAGGCAATCGTGACCGACGACGGGGACGCCGCGCGCCGATTCATCGAGCGCGTCGACGCTGCCATCGTCATGCATAACACCTCGACACAATTCGCTGATGGCGGCGAATTTGGCATGGGCGCAGAGATCGGCATTTCCACCAATCGCCTGCCGCCCCGCGGCCCGGTGGGTGCTGAGCAGCTCACTACCTACAAATACGTTCTGCGCGGATCGGGCCAAACGCGGCCGTAGCTTCTCAATCTGCCCAGAAACAAATCGCCCCGCACGGACATCCCGTGCGGGGCGATTCGTTTGATCACTTGGCGCAAACGCCGGCTATTCGACGCTCGGCTCGGTGCTCGGCTGTTCGCCCTCGGGCTGCTCGCCTTCCGACGGCGACTCAGCACCCACCGACCGGGCGCGCTCCGGCTGCTTGTGCTCTTCGCCACGATCGCAGACGCCGATCTTGCGCATGCAGTTCGGCTCCTGTTCGGCAAAGGCCGGCGCCGACAGCGCCGTCAACAGAACCGCCGCAACCGCAATCTGAATTCCCTTCAACTTGACCATTTTCTTTCCACTCCTATCACCCGATTTTTCGTTGCGCGATGCCGCAGCGCGTCGTTGCTGCTTCATCGCATTTTCGCTCCCTTGATAGCGGCGTCGACCGCATTAACACTATGATAACCGTCACACCGGCGAATGATTTCTTAGGTTTTCGTTAAGGTTAATAGGCCAGATAACGCGCTCGTGGGAATATGTTCAGACGATTTCGCGGCGCGATTCATCGTTCTCGGCGGGCGCCCGAGTGCCCTTGCGGTCACGTCATGACAGACCGGTCTCGATATGCCAGTCTTGCCGCATGAAGCATCCGCCGGTTCTGAAGATCGCCGCGCACCCATGCCGAGCTGGGTAAAAATTCCGGCACTGCAGCGGACTGTCTCCGTGCCGCTCGGCGACGCCGGCTTGAGACCCACGCGGCCATGCCGCCGCCGCGTCATCGGCTTGCTGGGCGGGTCGTTCAATCCGGCTCATGAGGGGCACCGGCATATCAGCCTGATGGCCCTGAAGCGCCTGGGCCTCGACGAAATCTGGTGGCTGGTCTCGCCGCAGAACCCCTTGAAGCCGGTTAAGGGCATGGCGCCTTTCGAGCAGCGGCTGGCCGGCGCCCGGGCCGCAACCCGGCATGTCCGGATCAAGGCCACCGACATCGAAGGCCGCCTGGCCAGCACCTACACCGCCGAAACCCTCAGCCGGCTGACCCGCCGCCTACCCCGCCTCAAGTTCGTCTGGCTGATGGGGGCCGATAATCTGGGCCAGATCGACCGCTGGAGGGACTGGCCCTACATCTTTCGCCTTGTCCTTATTGCGGTTTTTGCCCGGCCTACCTATTCTTTAAGGGCGTTGGCCGGCAAGGCGGCGCGGCGATTCGGCCGTTTTCGCCTGGCAGAGGCGGCGGCGCGAGGTCTGGTCCGGAACGAGGCCCCCAGCTGGGTGTTTCTGACCGGTCCCCAGAGCCCGCTGTCGGCGACGGCCATACGGGCGGCGCGGCGCGGCCCAGGGTCCCGAAAGACGGTCCCAAAGGCTGTCACGAATCGTCAACTGTTGAGGCGTAGGCTTAAAGCGGATTAACGGAAGAAGGAGGATCCCCATACCGCGGAAACCACAGGCCCGAGGGACCTCATCCCTCGATCAGAAGATGACGCTGACCGCTCTGGTGCAGCAGTCCTTGGATGACAACAAGGCCGAAGACATCGTTGTCATCGATCTCCACGGCAAATCCAGCATCGCCGATTCCATGATCATCGCCACGGGCCGATCGCAACGCCATCTGTCCTCGATGGCCGAGCATCTGGCCGTGCTTCTGCGGGAGCAGGGCATCGAAGATGTGGGCGTCGAGGGCGTCAATGTCGGCGATTGGGTACTGGTCGACGGCGGCGACGTCATCGTCCATTTGTTCCGGCCGGAGGTGCGCCGCCACTACAGTCTGGAAAAGATGTGGGGCCTGGTGGTGCCGGCCGATGAGCGTCAGATGGCGCTGGCTTAGACCCGCCAGCATTTGTTACCGCCGTCCGGCGTACCACCTGCCGGGCATGTCGCCGCAGGCCGTTGGCACGGCAGGCGCCGCGGGTGCCTTGCAGCCGGTTCGCGGCATGGGCCGTGAATTTCGTCACTGAAACAAGGCCGTGCTTGACCATTGATAAAACACTATAGGATTGTACGGCCGTCGCGGGTTGGGGAACCGGCGAAGGGACTCGGACCTTGCGGAGGGCGCGTCCCTGGGTTGACCGGAAACGGTAGGGGGATTTCACATGCGGGGATTCTTGTTGGGCACCACGGCCCTGGTCACCTTTGCGGCCATGGTGCCGGCTTCGGCAACCGCCGACGAACCGGTGAAACTGACGCTCGGTGGTCGATACCTGGTGGCATTCGGCGGCACGCTCGGCGAGGACGAAAACCTGCCGCCCATGGCTGGCATCGGACAGCAGCGGGACTATGTGCTGAAGCAGGATGTCGAAATCCACTTCAGGGGCGAGACAACCTTCGACAACGGATTGACAGTCGGCGTGCGCGTTGAGCTGGAAGGGCAGACCTCCGCCAACGACCAGATTGACGCCGTGTACGCCTATTTCGACACCAAGTGGGGCGAACTGCGCTTCGGCGACACGGTCGAGGCATTGGGATCGCTCTGCTACACAGTGCCCAGTGCCTCCAACATCTTCGGCGCCGACAGCCCTATATTCAATTTCTCCAATGCCGGCGTGCTCGGCTATTCTGGGACCAACGGCACCTGCTACGGCATCGACGGCAAATCCACCAAAGTGGTGTATTTCAGCCCGCAGATTTCCGGCTTCAATTTCGCCCTCTCCTTCACGCCCGACGATACCGAAGATACCCGCAACACCGTGACCGGCGCCAGCACGCGGCCGAACAACAATATCGGCCAGAACTCGGAGAATGTCTCGATTGCCGCGACCTACGAACGAGAGTTCAACGGCTTCGGCTTCGTCATCGGCGGCGCCGGCTCGTTTTCCTTCGATCGCGAGAATCCGAGCACCAGTATCTTTCTCGCCGACGAACGCCAGGAATATAACGGCTATGCCCAGTTCAAATATGCCGGATTCACGGTCGGCGGCGCCTACTCCTTCCGCGACAACATGGCGGACTTCTTCGATTTGGATCAGGAAGTCTTCGGCGCCGGCGCCACCTACGCCTGGAGCCGCTATGCTGTTGGCATGGGCTGGACCCGCGGCCGATATGAGAATGGTGGAATTGCTGGTTCCGATGAACAGGACGTTTACGCCCTGACCGGCAGCTATGTGTTGGGGCCGGGCATTACAATCGACGGCTTGTTCGGTTATTCCGAGTATGACGGCGCACGGCCCTTCTTTGCCGTCCGCGACTACGAAACGCTTGAGGTCGGCATAGGCACGTCCATTAGGTTTTAGCGCTGTGTTTCCGGCCGCCAATTCTCTAAACGATTGAGATAACTCGATTATTCCTGTTGCGGGTTGTCCGCAGCCTGCCTCGCACCGTGCTCGTCGGAAACGGAAATTTCGCCGCAACCCGCCAGCCTTACTCTGACTGGGACCGCGCCCGACGATACCGGTCTTTCGCCACGACGAGCCCGCGACGGATTCAGCGGCAGCAAGGACACGGCACCGGGGCGACGACGCCCGATCATGTTCCGTTGAGCGGAAGGCCGAATGCAACGACTGACATCATATCTGGCGCGACCGCGCCTTTGGTCTCTGGGTTACGCCCTGGCTGCCGGCGCGATCTTCGCCGGACTTGGCGAACTCGGCGACCTGTCGCGCGCCATTGGCCATTTGCAGCTGCTCTTTCTGTCAGCCGCCATCGCCACCCTATTGTTCGCCGCCGCGCTCATTAGCGGGCGCCAAGCGGAGAGGCGGGCGCAGGCGGCGGAAACGCGATTGCGCGATGCGATCGAGAGCATCGGAGCAGGTTTCGCGCTGTTCGACTCCGAAGACCGGCTGGTGATCTCCAACGAGATGCACAAGCGCATGTACGAAAGGAACCGGGAATTCATGATTCCCGGCGTGCGCTTTGCCGATATCCTGCGGAGCAGCGCTAAACGCGGCCATCATCCCGAAGCTGTGGGCCGCATCGATGAATGGGTGGCCGAACGCCTGCATAAGCATCTTAACCCCGGCGATCCTTTTGAGCAGGACCGGGGCAATGGGCAGTGGCTGCTGATCGGCGAGCGCCGCACCAGCGAGGGTGGCATCGTCGGCACCTGGACCGATGTTTCCCAACTGAAACGGCAGGAGAGGTTGCTCCGCTCCAGCGAAGAGCGGCTGTCCAGCGCGCTGCAGATGCTGCAAACCCTGATCGAGATCTGTCCGCTGGCGATCATCGAGGTCGGCCGCGATTTGGCGGTCCGCTCCTGGAATCCGGCGGCAGAGGCGATCTTCGGCTGGATGGCCTCGGAAGTGATCGGCAAGCCGCTGCCGATCATGACGCCGGACCAGCTGGAGCAAGTCCGCGCCGAGACGCTGCCCAAGCTCGAGCAGATGCCCATCGCCGAAATGGAGGCAGAACGCCGCCACAAAGACGGTCGCCCGATCAGCGTCGCGCTCTGGGTAACGGCGCGTCGCGACCATTCCGGCCAGGCCGAGAGCTATGTCGCCTTCGTCGCCGATGTCTCCGAGCGCAAGCGCATGGAAGAAGAGCTTCGCCGCAGTCACCGCATGCAGGCGATGGGACAACTCACCGGCGGCATCGCCCATGAGTTCAACAATCTTCTGCTTATCATCCTCGGTAACATGGAAATCATGTCGAGCGCTCTCGCCGGCCATCCGGGCGCCTTACGGCAAGCCGAACGCGTGCTGAAGGCGGCGCAACGGGGCGCCACTTTGACGCAGCAGCTTCTCGCCTATGCCCGCCGCCAGACCCTCAAGCCCGAGGCGATCAGCGTCAGCCAGATGCTGGAAGAACTGCAGGCCCTGGCGCGCGTCAGCGTCGGCGACTCGGTCACGCTGCATATCGCCGCCGAAGCTGACATCAGCCGCATCAACGCCGACCGGACGCAGCTCGAGACCGCCCTGCTCAACCTTATCATCAACGCGCGCGAGGCCCTGCCGGATAGCAGCGGCGCCATCGTGGTCCGCGCCCGCAATATGGTGCTCGACGAGGAGACGGCCGGCGAGCTTGGTCTCGCCCCCGGCGACTATGTCGCCATCGAGGTCGCCGACAATGGCTCCGGCATGATGCCGGACGTTCTGGCGCGGGCCATCGAGCCGTTCTTTACCACCAAGGAAGTCGGCCAGGGTCCCGGCCTGGGCCTCAGCATGGTGCATGGTTTCGTCCAGCAATCGGGTGGCCACCTACACATCGAAAGTCAGGTGGACGCGGGGACCGTCGTCCGCGTTCTGCTGCCGGCGACGATCGTCGCCGCGCCGTCCCGGACCGCCGACGACGATCTGGCGCCCCGCGGCGGCCTGCGCGTGCTGATTGTGGAGGATGAGCCGGCGGTGCTGGAAATCAGCGTCACGCGCATCGAAAGCCTCGGCTATCAGACGCTGTCCGCCAGCGGCGGTCCCGCCGCGCTGCGCCTGATCGACCGGGTCGGCGCGCCCGATATCCTGTTTACCGATGTGGCGATGCCCGGCGGCATGAGCGGCGTCGATCTGGCCCGCAGCATTCTGGCGAAATTCCCGGAGGTGCGGGTCGTCTTCACCACCGGCCACAACGAGCAGATCGCCGCTCTGGACGGCAACGCATCGGGCATGGCGGTGCTGCGCAAGCCCTACCTCAAGGCCGAATTGGCGCAGGTGCTGCGCGACTGCCTGGCGGCCGCCGAACCGGGGGCCACCACCGGTCAGGTGGTGCCTTTCCCGTTTACTTCGCCTCGCCCGCAATCGGCGCGGAACAGCACCGGCAAATGACCGGCACCACATAAGTATCCCGTGGCCGCCCCATAAGTCTTAGGACCTGAAACCCACCGTAGGACCGGCATGTTAACCGCGGCGGTAATCTTCCCGTCAACTCCGTTATCGTACGATCGAGGTGTGGAAGACCCATGCCATGTGCGTTGGCCGCAAGAGCGAAGGGAGCATTGCCAATGACCGCGACCGTGCTGCTCGCCGATGACGATGCGGATTGCTTGAAGATCCTCGCCCTGCGCTGCCGCTCGCTCGGTCTGCGCGTCCTCACCGCTGCCGATGGCGAAGATGTGCTGGCCAGCGCCGAACGGGAAGCGCCGGATCTGGTGATACTGGACATCGGAATGCCCGGCGATGACGGCCTTCGGGTGGCCGAACGGCTTCGCCAGATCAAAGGAAAGCGTCCGCTGCCGGTCATCGTCTGCTCCGGTCAATCGGACCGCTCCACGCTCGATCACTGCAATTCGTTGGGTGCCCGTCATGTGTCGAAGGGATCGCAGACCTGGCCGGAACTGCGGTCCCTTATCTGCCACATGCTGCAGCTCACCACGCCGGCACCCGCGCCGACGTCCGTCCGCCGCAATCCCTCTCGGCTGTAGTTTCGCCCGGTGGCAAGACCGGCCGAGGGGCCCACCTTGAAGTAGGCTTATTTACCCGCGCCGGCGGCGCCGACGCCCGCCTTCGTCCTGGCCGGCCGAGTTGGCATCCTTCGGCGGCGGCAGCGCGACCACCTTGCGCAAATTGATATAGGGCGCGGTCTTGTGAGGGATCGCCATCGCTTCCACGAAATGCTGCTGGAACATCGGCTCGACTGCCGTCTCCACCTTCTCGACCTTGCGCACGACGGCAGCGATTTCTTCCCGCGATTTCCGGTTCAAGAGCGCGATTCGTGCGCCCGTCCCCGCGGCATTGCCGGCCGAGGTGACCTTGGGCAGATCGCAATCCGGGATCATGCCGAGCACCATCGCGTACTTCACGTCAATGTGGCTGCCGAACGCGCCGGCCAGGGTGATGCGATCCAGCTTTTCCACGCCCATCCGGTCCATCAGCAGCCTTGCGCCCGCATAGAGCGCCGCCTTCGCCAGTTGGATCGCGCGCACATCGTTCTGAGTGACGCGCAGCCGCGGACCGCCCTTGGAGTCGGCCTCGTTCAGCACGTAACTGAAGGTGCGCCCCTCCGCCTCGACGCGCGGCGAACGGGCCGCCATCGCACCATCGATCACGCCGTCCTGATTGATGATGCCCGTGAGGTACATTTCCGCCAGCGCTTCGATGATGCCGGAGCCGCAGACGCCGGTGACGCCGGTTTTGGCCGCGGCTTCGGCGAAGCCCGGTTCATTCGACCATTTGTCGCTGCCGATGATGCGGAAGCGCGGCTCCAGCGTTTCCGGATCGATGCGTACCCGCTCGATGGCGCCGGGCGCGGCGCGCTGGCCGCAGGAAATCTGCGCGCCTTCAAAGGCAGGACCGGTGGGCGAGGACGCGGCCAGCAGTCGGTGGCGGTTGCCCAGAACGATTTCCGCGTTGGTGCCGACATCGACGATCAGCGTCATTTCGTCGCCGGTCTGCGGCGATTCCGAGAGAATGACTCCCGCCGTGTCGGCGCCGACATGGCCGGCGATGCAGGGCAGCACGAACACCCGCGCATTCGGATGGATGCGCAGATCGATCTCCGACGCCCAGATATTTATCGCGCCATCGGAGGCGAGCGCGAAGGGCGCGCCGCCCAACTCCGTCGGATCGATGCCCAGCAGCAGATGATGCATGATCGGATTGCCGACGAAAGTGGCTTCCAGGATATCGCGCACCTCGACGCCCGCCTCGGCGGCGACGCTGACGGCGAGGCCGTTGATCGCCTCACGCACGGCGCGGGTCATGTCGGCATCGCCGCCGGGGTTCATCATCACGTAGGAGACGCGGCTCATCAGATCCTCGCCGAAGCGGATCTGCGGATTCATCACGCCGGCAGAGCCCACCACTTCGCCCGTAGCCAGATCGCATAGATGCCCGGCGATGGTGGTGGAACCGACATCGAAGGCGAGGCCATAGGCTTTGTCGCGGAAACCGGGCCAGATGGCGGTGATCTGCTTTTCCTGATGCACAGCGACCGTGACGGTCCATTCGCCCTGGCGCAGCGCCTTCTGCAGCACCTGGATGGCGCGCAGGTCGCAGTCCAGGCCGGTGATGTTCCATTGGGTTTCCAGTGCCTGCAACAACCGCTGCAGATCGCCGGAAGGATCGTGCATGTTGGGCTCGACCACCTCCACATAGTGCAGCCGCACCACCGGATCGATCTGAATGGCGCGCATCTCCGCGCGCTTGCGCACCACCTGTTTGTGGACCTGGCTGTCGGGCGGTACGTCGATGACCACATCGCCCTGCAACAGCGTGGAGCAGGAAAGCCGCCGGCCCGGTTTCAGGCCGCGGCGATCCGCATAGCGTTGTTCCACACTGCCGAAGGGCGTCAGATGATCCAGCTTCGACGTGACGCCGAGCTTGGCGAACTCGCCTTCGCTGACTTCGACCTGGCAGCGGCCGCAGATGCCGCGGCCGCCGCAGACGGAATCGATGTCAACGCCAAGGTTGCGCGCCGCCTGCAGGATCGGCGTGCCCAGCGGGAACCGGCCGCGCTTGCCCGACGGCATGAACACGAGCAGCGCATCGTGACGGGGACTGGCGTTCATCGCAAAACCGGATCAGGACAGCCCGCTACACCGCGCCCGCATCCGGTGCCGCGGTACCATCGCCGGCACCGCGGCGGCGGCGGCCTTCGCGGCCGCGCCGTCCACCGGCTTCCTCGCCGCCGGCGGCGGGTTCGCGGAACTTCTGGATCCAGCGGGCGCAATGCTCGTCATGGCCCATCGCCACATCGGCGCCCATGATCGCCGTCATCATTTCCGCATGCAGCGGATTGGTGATGGCGGAGGTCATGCCGGCGCCCATGAGCATGGCGAGGAACGAGGCGTTCAGCCCGTTGCGGTTGGGCAGTCCGAAGCTGAAATTCGAGGCGCCGCAGGTACTGTTCACCTTCAGCTCCTCGCGCAGTCGGCGGATGATGTGGAACACTTGGCGGCCCGCCTGCCCGAGCGCGCCGATGGGCATGACCAGCGGATCGACGACGATGTCGGAATAGGGAATGCCGAAATCGCGGGCCCGGTGAACGATCTTCTTCGCCACCTCGAATCGTACGTCGGGATCTTCGGAGATGCCGGTCTCGTCATTCGAAATGGCAACGACGGCGCAATTGTATTTCTTCACCAGCGGCAGCACGACCTCCAGCCGCTCTTCCTCGCCGGTGACCGAATTCAGCAGCGGCTTGCCCTTATAGACCGCCAGGCCGGCCTCAAGCGCCGCGACGATCGAGGAATCGATCGACAACGGCACGTCGGTCAGCGACTGCACCAGCTTGATGCTCTCCGCCAGGATGCGCGGCTCGTCGGCCAGGGGAATGCCGGCATTGACGTCGAGCATGTGCGCGCCCGCAGCCACCTGAGCCAGGGCATCGGCCTTGACGCGGCTATAGTCGCCGGCCGCCATCTCCGCCGCCAGTAGCTTGCGCCCGGTGGGGTTGATGCGCTCGCCGATGAGGACGAACGGCCGGTCGAAGCCGATGACGACTTCCTTGGTGGCCGAACTGAGAACTGTATCTGTCATTGGTCTGACGTCTCCTCTGTCTCGAATTAGCCGTTTCGCGATCCCGTCGCGCAACGGCTAATTGGAGTGCCCGAAGAATATCCCCCTTTGCCTTGGTCCTGGGCCGCTCTGTTTTCGCTAGTCCTGTGCCGGGCGGCGCGGCTGGCGGTTCTGCATGACCCCCGATTCGCTGATGATTTCCGAGACATACTCTTCCTGGCGGTAGGCCATGACATGGACGCCGGCGACGCCCTTAATCTCACGAATCTGCTGGATCAGCTCGATGCAGATCTTCTTGCCCTCCTGCTTCTGGTTCTGGGCGCCCTCCAGCCGCTTGACGATCTCGTCGGGGATATGCACGCCCGGCACGTTCGACCGCATCCAGCGCGCCGTCTTGGCCGAGGCCAGTGGCCCCACGCCCACCAGCATGAAGACCTTCTGGTGCAGCTTCTGCTCCCGCACCTTGGCCATGAAATTGTGCAGCAGCGCCATGTCGAAGCAATACTGGGTCTGGATGAACTGGGCGCCGGCCTCGATCTTCTTGGCCAGATGCAGCGGCCGGTAGTCATAGGGCGGCGCGAAGGGATTGGCGGCGGCACCCAGGAAGACTCGTGGCGGCACGGTGATCTTGCGGCCCGAGAGGAACTGGCTCTTGTCGCGCATCTGCCGGATGGTCTGCAGCAAGGTGGTGCTGTCCAGATCGAACACCGGCTTCGCCCCCGCCTGGTCGCCGCATTGCACGCCGTCGCCGGTCAGGCAGAGAATATTGGCGACGCCCATGGCCGCCGCCCCCAGCACGTCGCCCTGGATGGCGATGCGATTGCGGTCGCGGCAGGCGATCTGCATCACCACCGCATAGCCGGCGCGGGTCAGCAGGCTGCAGATGCCGACGCTGGACATGTGGGTGTTGGCGCCGGAGGCATCGACGGCGTTGATTGCGTCGCAGACTTCGGCCAGCACCAGCGCCCGGTCATAGACCTCGCGGGGATCGGCGGAATCGGGCGGATTGAGTTCTGCGGTGACGGCAAAGCGGCCGGAGCGCAGAACGCGCTCAAGCCTGCCATCTGAGGAATGGCCGGAAATCCGCGGCAGCGGATCGCCGGGATCGACGATGCGGTCCATGGCGGTAGCTGGAGTCATGCGCTCTTCTTCGCCTTCGCCGCTGCCGGCGGTGGCCGTAACTCGCGTACCACTCGGAGCCAGGATGACGTGCCTTTCAGGCTGTGATCCACCGGCTTTTGAATTTCGAGAATCTTGGCGGCGCCGCGCATCGCCTGGGAGCCCTCCCAGGCCGCGACCCAGACGCATTTCATCGCCGGTTTGACCTCGCAGTTGCCATCTGCCCGCACGCCGCCGCAAGGGCCGTTGCGCAGGGACTTCGGGCAGTTCATCGGGCAGGACATGCCGGTGGAGGAGAGGGCGCATTGCCCGCACATCTGGCAGTCGAACATCAAGCCTTTGGCCTGGCGCTCGAAAGCTGCGATGGGCCGCTCCAGGCGGGCATAGCCGATCCGTTCGAACAGCGGCGCCATCGCCGCCAATGAGGACTCAAAGGCGCGATAAACGGATTCCAACAAACGGGAATGACGGATCGACCAGTGGCGGACGCGGTACATAGCAGGCTTTCCGGGCGAGATTTCAGGCGGCCTGGCGCCGCGTCAGCAGGCCGCTCTCGGCGATGACCTCGGCGCAAGCCTGTTCCTGCTTCGGCGCCATCAGATGGGCGCCGGCGACGCCGTCGATTTCCGCCAGCTCCTGAACAAGCTCGACGCAGATGCGCCTGCCTTCGGCTCGCTGATCTTGCGCTTTTTCGAGACGCAGGATCATGGGTTCGGGGATATGAACGCCGAACAGATTCTCGTTCATCCATCGCGCCGACCGCGCCGTCGCGATCGGGCCGATACCGACGATGACGAACAGCCGCGGCAGCACGCCATGGTCGGCGAGCGCCGCCAGATAACGACGCAGCAGGGCCAGATCAAAGCAATACTGGGTCTGCACGAAGTCCGCGCCGGCGTCGATCTTTCCGAGAAGGGCCTCCGGCTTCCAACCGGGCTTGGGCTCCACCGGCAGATCGGCGGCGCCGATCAGCAGCCCGGGCCGCGGCGCGATTTCCCGCCCCGACGGAAATGTTCCTTCGTCCCGCATGCGCCGCGCGGTGCGCATGAGTTCGCGGCTGTCGATATCGTAGACCGGCTTCGACTCCGGCTGGTCGCCCTTGCGAGGATCGTCGCCATGGAGGCAGAGAATGTTGGGAATATCGAGGGCCGCGGCGCCCAGCAGATCGGCCTGCAGCGCCATGCGGTTGCGGTCGCGCGCGGTGAATTGCAGCACCGGCTCGATGCCATGGCGCGCCAGGATGGCGGCCGCCGCCAGCGCCGACATATGGGCGCGAGCGCCGGCGCCATCGGTGACATTGACGGCATCGGCCAGGCCCTTCAGGCAGGCTGCGCGCTCCAGCACCGGTGCGGCCGCGCCGGCATCGGGCGGCGAAGTTTCGGCCGTAAGGGTAAAATGCCCGCTGCGGAGCGCCGCCTCCAGCCGCCCGTGGGAGCGATTCGTAATCGCGGTCATGCCGGCTGTTCCTCCAGCCCGCCATTGGCCACCAGGCGATTGAGCCGTTCGTCGGTGAACTCGCTTTCGAGTTTGGCGGCAGCAGCAGCGGCCTCCGCCTCGATATCGTCACCGCAGGCAACCGGATCGGCCCGCCGCCATTCCGCGAGATAGGAATCCGTATCGCGCAGATTCGCGCGCATGGCGGCGCGATCGATCGCCTTCTCGAAACGTTCTGGCAGCTGGCGCTTGGCCGCCTGCCGTCCCTGTTTGACGATGACCTGCGCGGGGATGTGACGCCAGTACACCACGGTAAGCTGCGCCATCAGGCCTTGGCTCCCGCCGGGTTCGGCGTCGCGGCTTGGACTATGAACTGCGTCAATTCGCCATAGGCGGTAAATCGGTATTCATAGGCCAAGCCGAGCCGGTCGGCGGCCTTTCTTGCAAGCGCCTGCAACGCGGGATCCTCCGTCTGCGCCAGATAGACGACCTTGGTGTAGTTGCCGAAGTAGTCGTCGCGCAACTCCGGATGGCGGTCCAGGCCCAGGCCCTCGATGATCAGCCGTTCGAAATGCCGGGCCAGATAGTCGGTCAGAAAAAAGCAGCCGGGCTCGGCATCCGCCAGGGCCTGAAACTCCGCCGTACCCATGAAGAACTGATAGCAATGAGGGCCGGCGATGCGTTCTACGCCCTCCTCCCTCAGCACATTGTCCAGCAGCCCGCCGGTGCCGCAATCGCCATAGGCAACGAGGATGCGGTCATAACGGCTGCGATTGTCGCGGATCTTGGCGCGCACGGCCTCGGGAATCCTGGCCGGCGTGTTGTGCCAGCCGGCAGGCAGGCAGGTAATGGCGATGTCGCGCAGCCCCTGTCCCTCGATCACAGCCAGAACCTCGCGCGCGAGCGCTCCGCACGCGATGATCAGAGTTCCAGCCGGATAAGTCGATGCAGCAGCCATGTTCCTTTATTATCAATAAATTAGCTTATCGCCCCGGCGCTCGACCGGCAACGACCGGCGCTCTTCCGAACGCGACTTGGCGGCCGCACCGGAAGCATCCGCCGGATCTTGAAATCGAAGGGGAAAGCCAGCCCGCGTTTTGCCTAAACGATTGATACCGCTGCATCAAGGGCGGCGGCCGGCTGCGGGCGGCTCGACCGGAAAGCGCGGCGGCCGATGGCGACCAGTAGCAGAAGGAAGATCAGCGGCGTCAGCAGGATATGGGTGCGGTCGGCCAGAGACGGGTGATGGCGATGTCGTTCAACCCAGCCCCTCGATCACGGCCAGCGCCGCAGGCGATGATCAAAGTTCCAGCCGACTGCCCGAATGAACCGCTCATGTTCCTTTGTAACCAATTAATTAGCTTCTGCGGCCGCCGCTCGACCGGCGACGACCGGCGCTCTTCCGAGACGCGACGCCGAAGGCGCCCTGACCGCAGGGCAATGCCTTGAAACTACTTGGGCTTGCCGCGGGCGAGTCAACAGGCTACAGCCCGGCGCCCGACCGCCGCCGGTGCCGCCCGATTCCTATGTTAATATGTTGGAAATATTGAATAATATTTATATTTGTAACGGTTGTTTAGGTGCTTCGGGCCATGCTCTGTGGTCGCGGCGGCGTCCACGCAGAAGCAGGCCAATCCGGTGAAAACGGAAACGAAGATTGAGCGGTTTGAAGCGGCGCTGAATGAGCGGCCGCCGGCGCTCGGCGCCGCCGCGGCCGATCACTCGTCCAAACTTAAGGACAAGTCCAACTTGCTGACGGTCACGGCGCTGTCGCTGTCCCTCGCTGTCGTCGGTTTCCTGATCTGGAATGGCTTGGCGGACGGCGACCAGGTCGAAGTCATCGCTGCGGCCGTCGTGGCACTGATCATCGTCGCCGTGGCGCTCGGCAGCGCCTTCGACCTGCAGCGTCAGGTCCAGCGGGCTAATCAGTTGAGGATTGCCGAGGCGCGCCTGAGCGACATGGCGGCAACCTCGTCGGACTGGTTATGGGAGCTGGGCCCGGATCTCCGGTTCACTTTCTACGGCGGCGAATCACTGGACATCAACGCGCCTGACGGGCGCGCACTCCTGGGGAAAACGCCGTTTGAATTCTTTGATACTTCGCTAGAGCCGGAAGCCTGGGCCAAGCATGCCGACAATTTGTTCAATCACCGCGAGTTCCGGGATTCTGTCTTTCGCCATCGTGCCAGCGACGGTCGCATGTGCTGGCGCCGCATCTCCGGCAAACCGTACTTCGATTCTGCGGGCAAATTCCTCGGCTATCGGGGTACTGCCTCTGATATCACCGAGCAGAAGGAGTCGGAATTGCGGCTGGAGTCCGCCTTGTCGGACCTGCGGGAGAGCGAAGCGAAGTTCCGTTCGCTGGTAGGCAATATTCCCGGGGCGGTTTACCGCACCAGAATCAGCGACTGGTCGCACATCTATCTTAGCGATGTTGTGGAATCGATCACCGGCTACAGTGCCGCCGAGATCATGGAGGGCACAGTGCCGCCCTCGATCGCGCGCGTACATCCCGACGACCAGGCGCTTGTCATTCAGAAGACCCTGGAAGCAATCGAGCATCGCGCACCCTATTCTCACGAGTTCCGCATCCTCCACCGTGACGGATCGATTCGCTGGGTGCTGGAGAAATGCATGATCGGGCAGGTCCGCGACGGCGAGGAATACTTCTTCGATGGTGTCATTATCGACATTACCGACCGCAAGCGCGCTGAAGCGGAACTGAAACATACCAAGGAGCTGGCGGAAGGCGCCAACCGGGCAAAATCGGAATTCCTGGCCAATATGAGTCACGAGTTGCGCACGCCGCTCAATGCGATCATCGGTTTTTCGGAGATTCTGCGCCATGAGCTCTATGGCCCGCTGGGAGACGAACGCTATCGGCAATATGCCGATGACATCCACGGCAGCGGTTCGCATCTGTTGGAGATCATCAACGACATCCTGGATCTCTCGAAGGCCGAGGCGACGGGTTTCGAGCTATACGAAGAAACCACGGAGATTGCCGAACTGGTGCAGGGCTGCATCGGCATGATGGCCCAGCGCGCTCAGCAGAACGGCGTCGCGATCGAAGTGGCGCTGCCGGAGTCGCTGCCGCAGATCACGGCCGATGCGCGGAAACTGAAGCAGGTGCTGCTCAATCTGCTGTCGAACGCCGTGAAGTTCACGCCCTCGGGCGGACGTGTCCGGATATCCGCGGGGCAATTGCCCGAAGGCCTGCGCCTCGAAGTGAGCGATACGGGAATCGGCATCGCGCCCCAGGACATCCCGATCGTGCTGGCGCCCTTCGGCCAGATCGACAACGCCTTCAGCCGCAGCCATTCGGGCACCGGGCTCGGCCTGCCGCTCAGCAAGCGGTTCGTCGAGGCTCATGGCGGGCAACTGCAGATCATCAGCACGCCCGGCGAGGGCACGACCGTCCGCATCGATCTGCCGCACGCCCGCCTGATCGAACGCGCGGCGTGACGCGGGTGCTACTCCGCCGCTGACCGGTACTCCATGCGCCGCAGGCAGCGGTCGATCCAGGCCACCGTCAGCTTCTCCGCCACCGAATTCTGGCTCAGCCGCTCCCGCAGATTCTTGAAATCGACGCGGTCCAGCGGCTGATCCTGGTTGTAGCAGGAGAACACCACCGTACGTTTGCCGGTCGCCGGATCCAGATGGGTCTGCAGGCACTGGGCGCAGATCTCCTTCATCATGCATTGCATCGGCGAGTTGATGCTGCCGATGCCATGATGCCCCGGCTTCAGCCATGGCTTGAGCTGATTGTGCCGGGCCCGCCCCACCGCTGCCATCATGCCGTCGGAGCCGATGGCGATGATGCGGTCGACATCCTTGAGATCGAGAGTCTTCGGCCCCAGCTTGCCCTCCTGATAGGTAACCATCGCCTGCACGATGTTGCCCACATGGGTGCGGTCCTGCGGCCGACCGGGCTCGAAGCCCGGGCCTTCATCGCAAGTCCAGACCACCGTGTCGGCGGCCGCCTCGATGTCGGCCACCTTGTAGCGGTCGCGCATGGTCTTGTAGCCGGCGAAATAGAGCACCTTCGATCCCGCCGCGCGGAAGGCGCGGCCGATGGAGAACAGTACCGCGTTGCCGAGGCCGCCGCCGGCCAGCAGCACCGTCTCTCCTCCAGGCGTTTCCGTCGGATGGCCGGTGGGGCCCATCAGGATCACCGGCTCGCCCGGCCGCAGCAGCGCGCAGAGATCGGATGAGCCGCCCATCTCCAGCGCGATCAGCGACACCAATCCCTTCTCCTCGTCGACCCAGGCGCCGGTCAGAGCCAGGCCTTCCATGGCCAGCGTCGTGTTGTCGATGCGCAGTGCAATGGTCTCATAGTTCTGCAGGCGATAGAACTCGCCGGGACGGAAATTGCGGGCCGCCTGCGGCGCTCGCACGATGACTTCGACGATGGTGGCGGTCAGCCGGTTGACCTGCTGTACCGTCGGCCGCAGCCGGTCATTCAGCCCGGCAAGAAATACCGCCGCCTCGGCTTCGCCGCCCGCGGCCGGACGTTGCGCCAGCGACGCCGCGACCACCGGCCAACCCTGCTTGGCGCTGCCCATGGCCTTCACCACATTGCCGGCGAAGGACGGGTGCAGGTCGCCGAAGAAGCTGACCGAACGGCCGTCGGGCCGCAATTGATGCAGGACGAATGCCTCCTTCGGCTTGGAGACCAGTTCCGGCTTTGCCGGCTGCCCGCTGTTGTCGATCGCCTGGAAGTACTGGCCATCGAGTCCGAACTGCGCCGCATGCTCGCGGGCCAGCACGGTATTGGGCCGGGTGCCGGCGGCAACCAGCACCGTGCACGCCGGGAAGGTCAACGCCTCCTCGCCGCGCGACAATTGAATCGCCTTGCAGCGGCCGGTTTCGTCCACATTGATGGCGGTCGGCGTCAGCCCCTCGGCGAAACGGATGCCTTCTTCCAGCGCTTTCGCCACTTCCTCGTGATTGAGCGTGTAACTCGGGGCATCGATCAAGCGGCGGCGATAGGCGATGGTCACGCCGCCCCAGCCGTCCATGAGCTCGCGCAGGCGCGGCGCCCGCATTTCCCGCCGCGCCAGGTTGCGTTCCTCGCGGATGGCGCGGGCATGGGCGATGAACTCGTCGACCACCGGCAGCTCCGCCGCGGACCAGCGGCGGCGCAGCGCTTCTTCGCCCTGCTCGGCGGCCAGCACCTCGTAGCGGCGCAGGAATTTTTCCACCTGCAGCGGATAGTAGGCCAGCGCCTCGGTCGCCGTGTCGATCGCGGTCAGGCCGCCGCCGATGACGACCACCGGCAACCGCAATTGCAGGTTGGCGATAGAATCCATCTTGGCCGCACCCGTGAGCTGCAAAGCCATCAGGAAGTCCGACGCCATGCGCACGCCCGGCGCCAGCCCGTTCGGCAGATCCAGGATCGTCGGCTTGCCGGCACCCAGCGCCAGCGCCACGTGATCGAAGCCGAGATCGAAGGCCTGATCCAGCGTGATCGTGCCGCCGAAGCGCACGCCGCCGAACATGGCGAAATTCTGTCGCCGCTCCAGCAGCAGGCGGATGATCTTGAGGAAGTTCTTGTCCCAGCGCACGGTGATGCCGTACTCGGCGACGCCGCCGAACCCCGCCATCGTCCGCTCGCCCAGATCCTCGTTCAGCTCGCGGATGTCATAGATCGGCTTGAAGGGGCCGCGCTTGCCGTTGCGGTCCACGCCGGAATACTCCGCCGGCAGCGGTTCGATCTTCAGGCCGTCGATCGCCACCACGGCGTGGCCATCATTGAGCAGAAAGTGCGCCAGCGTGAACCCGGCCGGACCGAGGCCGGCAATCAGCACGCGGCGTCCGCTGGCGGGCTTGGCCAGGGGATTGCGGATGTTGAGCGGGTTCCATCGGGTCAGCAGGCTGTAGATCTCGAAGCCCCAGGGCAGCGCCAGCACATCCTTCATGATGCGGGTTTCCGCCTGGGGAATATCCACCGGCTCCTGCTTCTGATAGATGCAGGACTTCATGCAATCGTTGCAGATGCGGTGGCCGGTGCCCGCGACCATGGGATTGTCGACGATGATCATGGCGAAGGCGCCCAGCGGCACGCCCTCGGTCTTGAGGGTATGCATCTCCGAGATTTTTTCTTCCAGCGGACAACCCGCCAGGGTCACGCCGAAAACGCTCTTGCGATAGCTGCCGTCCTTCTCCTTCAGGCCCTTGGCACAGGAATCCTTGCCCTGGTTGTGGCAGAAGATGCAGTAGTGCGCGTGATCCAGACCGCGGCGCAGATCCATGCCCGGATCGGTCAGGCTGAACCCCTCGCGCCGCCGCGTATGGGCCGGCGATGCGTGAAACGCCGTCGCGCCGTGATGATCCGCCTGATCCAGATGCACCAAATGTTGCGGATCGACCTTCTGCGGCGCCTTGAACAGGATTCCGGACCGATGCCATTCGCGGCCCGCCGGCGTCAGCAGCGCCCAGGCGGCATAGCGGGTCGCCAACTCCAGGCGTTCGGCATTTTCCGTCTCGACTTCCAGCCAGGCAGTGACGGCACGGGCAAAGGCCAGTTCAAAGCCGTCGATCGAAATCAGGTCCTCATCGCTGTCGGCGAAGGCGGCGATCAACCGCCGCCGCAAATCATCGGCATCGAACCCCGCGGCCTCCTCCGGCTTGAAAGCACGCGCGGCGCGGCGTTGTACGAACAGCCGCTTGCAGCTGTAGAGCGGCGCCAGGGCGCTATGGCGGCCCGCCAGATCCTTGATTTCGGCGTCGATACCAAAGAGATTCGCGACAAATGCATCAAGATGGGGCGCGACCGCCAGCAATAGGTCGGATTCCGCCTTGTCTTCCAGCGCGTCAGGCTCGGTCCGTGCCGCCTGCAGCCCGTTGGCGAGCGCCGAATCGGTCCTCCCAAGGCTGGAAAGGAAAGCCTGATCGAGCCGGGCAAGGCCCGCGGGCTGATACAGGTCGGCGAAGGCAAATCCTTGAGCAAGCTTAAGTTCGGGCATCGGTCCGCGGCGGCTGTCTGCTGATTGGGGCCGCCACTACTAAGGCCCCGAAGCCACGGCGACAAGCGTCCGTTAAAGGCCCTGTACGCCCCCCGTTTGGCCGCCAGCAGGCGTCGGCGGGGTCGCCGGGGCCTCTGATGGGCCTAAAGCGGCGCCTTCTCAGGGCCGCGGATAATCAGCCCCCGCAGCAGCCGGCGATTGCGTCCGCGGGCGTAAGACCCGCCGGTGACCGATCCCGACGACGCAAAAAAAGAGTGTGCGGCACTTGCGTGCCGCACACCCTGCAACCTTTGATGTCTGGTCGCTACGCAGATTAGGTCTGCGCCGCCTGCAACTGGTCGGCAACGTACTGGAAGATGTTCGACAGCTCGGTGCCCAGGGCGCCGAGAGCGGTGATGATGGCAACCGCCACGAGAGCGGCAATCAGGCCGTATTCGATGGCCGTCGCGCCAGACTCGTCCTTCACAAAATTCTTGATCATGTTGATCATTGATTGGGTCTCCTTCCTGAATTGTCCCGAGGAGGAGAATGCAGCCAACCTATGAACGAACGCTTAATTTCGACCCCCTTTTCGGCTGGAAAATAACCCCTAGGTTGCTGTTTCGATTGTGATTTGTAGCAAATCCCTGGCATCGTCAACCATGCTCGCGATGGGCGCACTCGCTAAGTCATTCTTTCTTCTGGCTTGTCGAAAATGGAGCATAGCATCCTATAGCATGCCATTTACCATGTTCGGATCGGGAGCAACGGACCGATCGCCATCTTTCCTTCATTGAAAACGGAAACCCCCATGAAAGAAGCGTCAGAGGATTACGCTGTGATCGTCGGTGTCGGACCGGGACTTGGCGCCGCGCTTGCCCGTCGCGCGCGGCGCGAAGGCCTTCATGTCGTCCTGGCGGCCCGCAATGCCGAGCCGCTGCAGCCCCTGGCAAGTGAACTGGGCGGCCGGGCCTGGCGTTGCGATGCCACCCGCGAGGCGGATGTGGATGGTCTGTTCGCCGAGATCTCCGGTGCGCGCGGTGCGCCGCGGCTCGTCATTTATAACGCCGGGGCGTTTGTGCCGAGATCCATCGTCGAAACCACTGCCAGCGAATTCGAGAATTGCTGGCGCATCGGCTGCCTAGGCGGATTCCTGGTCGGGCGCGCGGCGGCGCGCCTGATGACGGCGGCGGGACATGGAACAATTCTGTTCACAGGCGCAACCGCCTCGCTGCGGGGCGGCGCCAATTTCGCCAACCTGGCGGTCGGTAAGTTCGGCCTGCGTGCTCTCGCGCAAAGCATGGCCCGCGAACTGGGTCCGAAGGGCGTGCATGTCGCCCACATCATCATCGACGGCATGATCGAGGCGGAACACCGGCCGGGACGGAAGCGCGCCGAGCACGCGCCCGATGCCTTGCTCCATCCCGATGCCATCGCCGAAGCCTACTGGCAGCTGCACCGGCAGCCCCGCAGCGCCTGGACGCTTGAATTGGATCTGCGGCCCTGGACAGAGAAATTCTAGTGCAGCGCCTCCGGCGGGCCCTCCTCCGACAGCAGCGCCGTGATTGCGGCGGTCAGCGCCAACTTGGTGAAGGGTTTTGTCAAACAGGGCGCCGGCGGATCAAGCCGCTCCTGTTCCATGCCCGACTCCGGAACGAAGCCAGACATGTATAGGACCTTCGCCTGTTCGTCCCGCTTCTGCACGATGCGCGCGATATCCGTGCCGCGCACGCCGCCGGGCAGAACGATATCGAGCACGAACAGGCTGAAGCCGCCTTCCCGTTCCACCAGCTTCAAAGCCTCCACGCCATCGGCCGCACCGATCACCTGCAGCCCCAGGCTGCCGAGCTGCTCCATGATGACCTGACGCACATCGTCGTCATCCTCTACCACCAGGACACGCTCGAACGGTGCACTCTCGCTTAAGCCGGCGGCCAATGCCGATGGCCGAACGCCGGCCAGCGGCTGGAAACTGCGCGGCAACAGGATGCGGACGACGGTTCCCTGGCCGGGTGCGCTGGACAGGTCGATATGGCCGCCCGACTGGGTGACGAAGCCATAGGCCATGCTGAGGCCGAGGCCGGTGCCGCGGCCGATATCCTTGGTAGTGAAGAAGGGATCAAAGGCGCGCGCCATGACCTCAGGAGCCATGCCGCGCCCGGTGTCGCTGACAGTGATGCGGACATAGTCGCCAGCCTGGAGATTCTTCGGCATATCCGCCTGTCCCGATGCAACCTGCAGATTGTCGGTGGCGATCCGCAGGATGCCGCCTTCCGGCATGGCGTCGCGCGCATTGACGCCGAGATTGAGCAGCGTCATTTCCATCTGGCCCTGATCGATCTCCGCCGGCCAGAGATTCGCCGCCAGATCCAGACGCACATCGATCGTCCGGCCCAGGGGACGGCGCAGCAATTCCTCCATGCTGCGGATAAGATCGTTGACGTCGGTCACCCGCGCCGCCAGCGGCTGGCGCCGGGCGAAGATAAGCAGGCGTCGCGTCATTTCGGCGCCGCGCGCGGCGGCCCGGCGGGCCAGGTCGATATGCCGTTTGGCCGACTGCGGCAGTCCGGGATTGTCGGCCAGCAGGTCCAGGTTTCCGAGCACCACCGCCAGCAGGTTGTTGAAATCGTGGGAGATGCCGCCGGTGAGCTGGCCGAGCGCTTCCATCTTTTGCGACTGGATGAGTTGTTCTTCCAGCCGGCGATAGGGGCTGATGTCCTGCAATGTGCCGCTGACATTGCGGCGTCGGCCCTCGCCGTCGCGCTCCACGTCGCCATGTTCACGCACCCAGACCACGTCGCCATTGGGACGGACTAGGCGGAACTCCGCCTCATAGCTGTCGCGGCCCGCTTCGACAGCGTCGAACATGGCGAACAGCCGCTCACGGTCGTCGGGATGGATGATCGGCGTCATCCCGGCCTGCCGCAGGGGGAGTGCCTTGTCGTCGATGCCCAGAAGCGCGCCTGAACCCGGCGCCCAACTGTAAGCGTGGGTCGTCAGGTCCCAGCTCCAATAGGTCAAGCGGGCCTGCTGTTGCGCGCGGCGCAGGCGCGCCTCGCTTTCCTTGAGCGTGCGCTCGGCGCGTTTATGTTCCGAAACGTCCTGCGTAAAGCCGCCGACGGCGATCGTGCGCCCGGCCTCGTCGCGGATCGGGAACTTGATCGTCATCACGTCGTGATAGGACGGAGACAAATCGGGCACGGTGAACTCGCGGCTGACCGGCTCGCCTTTCAGGATGACCTCGCGGTCATGGGCGTCGAACGCCTCGCCCAGGGCGGGCGGATAGAGCTCCGCTTCGCGGCGGCCGATGACCGGATCGCCGACAAACCGGTCGATGCGTTCAAACTCCCGGTTGACCAGCAGGAAACTGCCCTCTGTATCCTTCAGGTACATGAGCATCGGTGCGTGATCGAGAAAACCCTTCATCCGCGTCTCGCTCTGGCGGAGGGCCATTTCGATCTGCTTCTGCTCCGTCACGTCCTGCAGCGTGCCGATGCGCCGGGCAGCGGCGCCGTTGGCGCCCACAGGCAACGTCTCGGCTGTCTCCCGGATCCAGATGACGTCGCCGTCCGGCCGCACGAAGCGGTACTCCACGGCGAAATGCTCGCCATACCGCTCGCCACGCAGATAAATCTGCTCAACGCGGTCGCGGTCGTTTTCGTGCAAATGCGACAGATACTCCTTGTTGTCGATGTTCATCATGTCGGAATCGAATCCGAGCGTGCGGCTGGCGCCGGGCCCGATCACCGCACTGCGGCCGTCTTCGGAGCCCATCCAATAGGTCAGGCGCGCGCGATTGACGGCATCGAGCAGCCGTTTACGGCTCTCCTCGAGAGCGTGATAGGCATGGGCGAGCTGCGGCACTTCATAGGCGGTGCGGATGACGTACTTGACCCGTCCCTGTTCGTTCTGCACGGGAATGCGGTTGACGATCCAGGTTTCCTCGCCGCTCGCCGTGGTGATGCTGTGGACGCTGCCGATCTCGGCTTGGCCGCTTTCCACGAGTCGCGTGCGATTTCGGGCGAGGCCCGGAATCTGATCCGGTTCGGGCACCACCTCGGCCAGGTCGCGGCCGATGACATCGATACCCCGCAGCTTGTAGCGCCGTTCGACGGCCCGGTTGAGCAGAAGAAGGCGCCGCGACGCGTCCGTCATGGTCACCTGCACCGGAATATTGTCCAGCACGCTACGAAGGATGTCCTGGCTTTCCCGCAGGCGCTGTTCCCGCTCCTTCAATTCAGTGATATCCGAAAGGATGGTCACGACTCCGTCATCGATCGTGCGCCGTTCGACGACGCGGTAGGTGCGGTCGCCATCCATGCGCATTTCCCGCGCCGTTGTGCCGCTATGGTGCTCGCGCAGCCGTTGGGCGACCCAGTCCTCCCCCAGGCTTTCGGTCGAGGGCAACCGGCCGTCGGCCAGTCTGCGGCGCAGGATTTCCTCGAAGGTACGGCCGGGAACGATCGTGTCGGCGTCGGGACTGAAGCGGGATTTCATCACGCTGTTGCAAATGACCAGCCGGTCATCGGCGTCATAGAGCGCAAAACCGTCGGGGATAGCCTCGATGCCGTCCACCAGACGCTGGCGCGCCGTCGCCAGTTCGGCCTGGTTCTGGCGGATCGTGCCTTCGCTGTGGCGCAGGCTTTCATTGGCGGAGACCAGGGCGCCCTGGGCCAGCCGCAGCCGCGACACCTGTCGCGTCAGGACGACGAAGAACAGGATTGCCGTCAGAATCTGGCCGAGGAGAAGCAGCGCCAGGAAACGGGTCTGGCTGGCGATGCCCAGGTCATACTCGCGCAGATTTGCATCCACCAGATTGACGACGTCCCTGCTGAAATCGGCAACCGGGATTTCCAGGGACACCAGGGCGGCTTCGACCTGTGGCAAGGTGGCGAAGTTTCCACGCTTGATCTCCGCAATCTGGGACTCGATGCGCTGAAGCTGGTCGCGGATATGTTCGAACTGTGCCACGCTCTTCGGCTGGTCGCTGTACGAGTCGCGAATGACGCCCCGCTGCATGACATTGAGACGGTTGAGAATGATCTCATAGCGAATGTCGATGGTCTCGGCCGCTTCATCGGCCGGCGTGATCGGCTTGTCCTCGACTGCATGGCGCAGGCGGAAATATTCGGTCTGCAGGCGCGCGCCGGTCCAGACGATGGTCGCCAGGCTTCGATTCTCAAGCTTGGAGACCCGCTCCGAAATCATGAAGAACAAGGTTATGGCGGCTGCGAGATAGGCGGCGAGAAGCAGGCCGCCGACCCATAGCCGCTTTGTTGTCAGTCCGCTGATAGTCATGGCAACCGTCCCCGCTGGCAGCAGGCATAGAGCGAAGTGCCCTGGCGGAGGGTTCCGCCGGGCCTCGCAGGGGGAAGTATATCCTTAGCGCGAAAGTTAAGAAGCCGGGAGAATGGCCGCCGGATGCCCTGTCTGCACTGTCGGCCTTCGCAGCCGTGAGCGCGCGGCCGGCGGCGCCGGGGTCTACTGCACGGTCAGGCGGGCGAGCTGCCAGACGCAGCGGGAATAGATGGTGTTGTTCAGCAGCGCTGAGTCGGAATCGAGCGGATAGACCACGAAGATCGGCCCTTTATCCCGGATCGGCAGGTACTCGCCATTGGCCTTGATCGCCAGGATAACGTCGTAGTCCGTCAGGTCGGAGAGGGGAATATCCGCCAGATAGTCGTTGAGAGCGGTGGCCACCAGTTTGGTGCCGTTCGCCCCGACATGCTTCATGAGATCGCGACCCAGCACGCCTTCATAACGGACGACGCCGTCGGTCCAGGGCGTGGAGGTCTCCACCACCGTCAGGCCCATGGCTTCGAGGGCGGCCCGGTCGAACTGAGCCTGCTTGCCGTCGGTGGTGTTGGCGATGGCGCCGTCGATGGTCAGGATGACCTCGCCGGTCGGCGGCGGCAATGATTCGGCGCCGGCGAACGGCGCTGCCGCATTTGCAGCAATTGTCAGAACAACAACTAGGCAAAGGCGAACGCAGGCAAGACGCATTTTCGACTACTCCCGAGAGCATGCCCCAAGTCCCCTCGGCAATCTTGCCGGTGGACGGATGCACTCTTCATCGCACAATTGTACAAGAGTGGGCATCCGGTTCGCCGTCAACAAGACCTATGGGTGCGGCGGCATAGCCCTGGGGAGGATTTCTAGAATGCCACTTGATCGCCGCCCTTGAGATTCAGAATCGCCCGCGCCTCCTTGGGCGTGGCGATCTCCAGCGACAAATTCTCGAGAATGCTGCGGATGCGCGTGACCTGCTCGGCGTTGCTCTTCGCCAGCTGGCCCTTGCCGACATAAATAGAGTCCTCGAGCCCGACCCGCACATTGCCGCCCATGATCGCGGCCATGGTGACGAACGGCAGCTGATGCCGGCCGGCCGCCAGCACCGACCAGACATACTGGTCGCCGAACAGCTTGTCGGCGATGCGCTTCATATGGGCGACGTTCTCCGTATCGGCGCCGATGCCGCCGAGGATGCCGAAGATGGTCTGCACGAACAGCGGCGGCTTGACGATGCCGCGCTCGAGGAAATGGGCCAGCGTATAGAGATGGCCGATATCGTAGCATTCGAACTCGAAGCGCGTGCCGCAGCCCTCGCCCAGCTCTTTCATCAGGTACTCGATATCCTTGAAGGTGTTGCGGAAGATGAAGTCGCGGGAGTTCTCGAGATGCTTGGCCTCCCAGTCGAACTTGAACTCCTTGTATTTTCCGAGCATGGGATAGAGGCCGAAATTCATCGAGCCCATGTTGCAGGTGGCCATTTCCGGCTTGGCATGGAGCGGGGCCGCGAGCCGCTCCTGCACGGTCATGCCGGCGCCGCCGCCGGTGGTGATGTTGAGCACGGCATCGCAGCTTTGCTTGATGCGCGGCAGGAACTCCATGAACACCTTGGGATCGGGGGTCGGCCGCCCGTCCTTCGGATCCCGCGCATGCAGATGGATGATCGCAGCACCGGCTTCCGCCGCGCCGATGGCCGCTTGGGCGATCTCGTCGGGCGTGATCGGCAGATAGGGCGTCATGGTCGGCGTATGGATCGAGCCGGTGACGGCGCAGGTGATGACGACTTTGCGCGCGGGTGCAGCCATGGGTGATGTCCTCCGTTTCTTGATTTGTCTTATTGCCGGTGGGCGCGCTCTAGGCGCGCCAGAGCAGCGGAAATTCCGGCGCCTCGAGCAGCGCGCCATGGGCCAGGGTGACGCCGCGGAAGGGCGGCGAGGTCGCGCCCTTGCGCACCGCCCAGCGAACGTCATCGCCGACCACCCGCAGCGAAAACGCACGGCGGCGATTGGCGGCCTGCAGATTGGCCGGCGCACCATGGAGCGTCAGATAGCTGAATGCCACCGCGTCGCCGGGCTCCATCGCCCAGCCAAGTATCCGGTAGTCGCTACGATTTCCGTCGATGTCGGGCACCGGCTCCAGCCCATCGTCCTGGTTGAGCGCTGTCCGGTTGAACTTCTCGGGCCGGAAGAACTTGCCCCACCGGTGCGATCCCGCGACGAATTCCGGCACCGTGTCCCGCGGCACCTGGTCCAGTGGAATCCACAGGGAGCAAGTCTGCGCGCCGTCGACATTGTAGTAGGGCTGATCGTGATGCCAGGGCGTCGGCACGTCGGCGTTCGGTTCTTTCACCAGCACATGCTCGTGGAACAGCCGCACGCTGCGCGAGCCCATCAGCCGGCCGGCGACGGCGGCCGCCGGAGATTTGAAGATGAATTCGCGATATTCGGGAATCCGGCCCCAGTTGCAGTAGTCGCCGAAGAAGCGCCCGCCCCGCTCGCCGGTATAGAGCCGCACATCCGCCGACGGTGCTTCGATGTTCCGCTCGATGCCGCGGCGCAGCGTCTCCACCCATTCGGGAAACAGGCCGCGCAGGCAGACAGCGCCATCCTCGCGGAAGGCGGCGGCTTGTGCATCGGTAACGGCGATTTCGTCGGCGGCGGCCATGGCGGTACCTTCGGGGCAACCCGGCCATGAAGGCACAGATTCAAGGACTTGAACAGCCGCCGGCGCTGGCCGGGGCTATCCGGGGCGCGGCTAGAACGAGATCAGAGCGGTAACGCAGGCCACCAGGGCGATGGCTGCGGCCAGGCGCCAGCCGGCCGGCGACAAGATGCCGGGACGCTGGCGCCGAATCGCGGTGGGCGGAATGGTGCCGGGCACGGCATCGTGCAGCGCTTGCGCCTCCAGGACTTCGGTCGGGACCTGGATGCCATGGCTGGCCAGAACGGAGAATATCTGCGCCATCTT
>Ga0184612_10000078_pt1 | contig 42647 bp, 40 predicted proteins | sample PLM3_60_coex_FD_133163 | JGI IMG/M metagenome (GOLD analysis project Ga0184612, IMG submission 133163) | Groundwater sediment microbial communities from an aquifer in East River, Colorado, USA - PLM3_60_coex | ecosystem: Environmental > Terrestrial > Soil > Riparian zone | place: USA: East... | reverse complement strand
CTACAGCTCCAACTCCAACCCGACCGAGGACCCCTTCCTCAACGGCGAGATTTACAAGATGCAGCTGGACGGCACGGTGGTCGGCCGCATCGGCCGCGCCGGCAAGCAGTTCAAGGAGTTCGGGATGGTCAATGCTATCGACTGCCGCGATCCCAACACCTTGTACGTCGCCGAGCTCATGAACTGGCGAGTGCAAAAGCTCAGCCTGAAAAACTGAGCCGGCGAGCCCAGCAACACGGGAACGGCGTAGACACCGGCTACAAAGGAGAGGGTCCACGCACGAAAGAAGGCGCTCCGGCGCGCTCCAACGACTTGGACGAGCGGTTCTACCGGGCGCGGGACGCCTTCTCTGCTCCCCGATTTAAGGCGCTATACAGGGTGTGGAAACAGGATGGCGAGCCCGCTCCGGGCAGCGCCGGTTCCCACGCGCTTAGCGATGCTGTGGAAGCAGGCGCCGGCCGCGTTGAGGTCCTCGAGCTCGGCCACCGATACGGTCATCTCTCTCCCCTGGCGAGCGTTGCCTGAGAAGCCAGAATCTTTCATGATGCTGGAAAATGCAGCTTCTGGGACGTACCGACGCACCTTGGGGAAGCTGAAATGCAGACGGGACGACACGGCGATTACTACTGGTTGGCCTCCGCCGAGGGGAGCCTATGCGACCTCGTGATCGCGCTGCCTCAGTTGGTTGTCGGAAAGCGAGTCGTGGTGATGGCCTTTGATTCCGGTCCGCTTCAACTGACACCCGACGAACTGCGGGCCGGTTGGTTGCAACGTGGCGCAGTTGCAGTAAGCCCACGGATTGCCGATGCATCGGCTCTGCCTTGCGACAACTGCGACGAGTGGTACGCCTTCGAGGATGCCATTCCGGACTTCGAAGCCACGGAGGCGTTCGTCAGTTATCTGGGATTCTCTCCGGTACCTCCGGCGAAAATGGGCTGGGATGAGACCTGGGATCACGTAGCTCGTCGCCAGATTGAAGTTCTCCAGGATCGCTTCTGGGCCGCCCTCGAAAGGCTCAACCCGGCAGCGTACCTCGTAGGTGGCGAGGTCCTCACTCTCGTCACGAAATCAGAGTCCGCTCGCGATGGAGCATGGGAATACCTCGCGACCGCCAAGTAATCGGCAGCGCCCCACCTCCACTAACTCATAACCCCCAATCACGTGGAGGCGAGATGTGGTTGTCGAACGCATCCAGACGCTCCCGATCGCAAACCGCTGGGCAGACAACGACGGCCGCCGTGGTTTGGTAGGGGCCGAGGAGGGGGACACTGCCTGAGGGCGCGGTTGGCCCCTCTCGAGTGTGGGCACGTCAGCGTTGCGTCCCATGTCTGTGCACGCGACGCAAGTGTGAAGCCCGCGCTCCAAGTGTAGGTACAGCAGACTGTTCGCAAGATCGGCGTCGTCGGTGTCGGGGGGCGTTTTGTGCCGCCCGCTGAGCGCCCCAGCACAGGAGTCGGAGTCGATATGGGGCGTGAGCGACCCGGCCGCCCTCTCGGCAAGAATACCGACCGAAAGCCAAGCCGCTGCCGCGTGCTGGAAATTCATGCCGCCGGCCGTTCCTGCTCCGCCTCTCTTCCCGCCGTTTGCCATGTGCGTTGGGTCCACGTGTGAGATGCAGTGATCTCGGGAAACAGGCGCAGCTCGTAGCGGTACCACCCCCGAGCGCCGAACGCGCGTTTCCTAAGCCGGAACGCTCAGTGACTCGAGCCGCTGAAGCGTGTCGGGATATTTCCGAACGAGCCTGATCAGAGCGGACGCCTGCTCGTTGGGCCTGCTTCGGCCCTGCTCCCAGCGCTCAAGAGTCCTGGGATTGACGCCGATTTTGAATGCGAAAACCTGGCGCGACATGTGGAGGGCTTCGCGTGTTTCCCGAACGAACTCCGGATCGACAGTCGGAACAGTGATAGGTTCAACGTCGTGCGTCCGAAGCGTCACGCGCCCCTCGCGGTGTTTCCGCATCGCCTGAACGCCTGACATGAGCTCGCGGAACAGGCTTCGCTTCTTCGTTGCTACGGTTCGCTTCCTCTTGGCCATGACTCACTTCCTTCGCGGTTTTCGCCGCGTTGCACGTTGCGCGAGCTCGTTCTCGATCGCAGCTCTGAGCACCCGTTTCTCACTGGGGCTCAGATCTGCAGCTTCGTCCTTGTCGTATACCGTCATGAACCAGATCTGCGTGTGCCCTAGGAGGTATTAGTAGATCACTCTCAAGCCGCCGCGCTTTCCCTTGCCCCTTCTCCGGTCCGCCCAACGAAGCTTCCGGAAGCCGCCAGTTCCAGGGATAACGTCCCCGGCCTCAGGATTGCGAGCAAGATGAAGCTGCAGTGCTCGGTAATCATCGTCGCCGAGGTAGTCGGCCAGGAGCTGCGTGAAAGCCGGCGCCTCGATGAATTCCACGAGGTGCAATTATACGCAATTTGCGTATGGTCGCCAAATAGCTGCTGGCTCTTTGGAAACGCCAGGTACGAAGGCCCTTTCCTCCGGAATCCGCAGTGTGTGTTTCGTCTCTCCGCAGACCATGCGATTCTAGAGGTCGGTTGCTATGGATCTGCCAGAATCACTCAACTCGATTGCCCGCCGAGTCGCCACGCAGCTGTTTTTGGTCCGCCCTGAGTTTCAGGCGGGATTGGAGGTCCTCGATGGCGGCCACTTCGAGGCGAGCATTCCAGCTCCCGAGGGCTCGCAGGCAGGTGCGCTCGTCGTCTGTACTGCGCACGATGGAGATATCTGGGTGCATTTCGCACCGCCGCAGATGTGGTACTCCGTTGATGATGAACAAGAGCTGATGACGATCGTCGACCAGCTCCTTTTGGACGAAGTGCTGTTCGTTCGAACGATTGATGCGAACGGCGCATGGGCCGGCACCACTCTCGTCCGCCGGATCGAAGATCTGGAGCTGAACGAAGGCGAGACTGCAACGTTGCTATCGTGGTCGGGCTCACGCGACCAGACCGCCGGCTGACAGAAGGGCGGGCCGATTTTCCGGCGCGACCCGCGGGCGGTACGCCACACCAGGGCTGCATCACGTCGACACAGAGGTCACATGTGGAGGTGCTGCGTTTGCGGTGAACCAGTGGTCGAGGATGATTTTGAGCGCCGTCTCCTTCAGCGGGTCAGGGACCTTTTGAACGAGTTCTAGGATCCCGTCGAAGTCCGCCTTGAGCTTGTCGAGCATGCGCCTCCTCGCCTGTTGAGTTGGATCGACAAGATACACCCATTTCAGCGAGCACCGGGTTCGATTGAGTGATTAAGTCGCCGAGCATCATCGAACGCGAACGCGTGGGGCCTCTCGATTCACTGAGTAGCCGTCTCGACTATCGCGGCGATGCAGTCGATGTCCCTGGTTGCTCCGTGTCCAAGCGTGTGACAGTCGCGCGTATTCGATCACGCCTCGGCTGCTCCCATTTGAGCGCCTGCGCGTGGCGCTCGGCGCGTTGCCAATAGTTCATCGCCTCATCGGGCCGGTTAGCTCGTTCGGCTCCCTATTGCACGCCGCCCAATGTCGTCGAGCCTGCTCGCCGCCGCCCGCTAGCGTTTGAGCCCGCTTTCCCGGATCTTCAGCTGTTCCGACGTCGGCGACCCACCATCCACGATGCGATAGGTGACCTCTTCGCGCGAGCCGAGCAGCATTTCCAGTTCTCTTTCTTCGGCGCCTCGTCGGATCCTGAGCTTGAGGTTCTGACCCACCTTCTCGTTGAGTGAACGGAACACGGCCACAAAACTCTGACCGTCCAGAATCTGGCCGTCGATGCTCAACACAGAATCCCCAACGGACAGACCCGCTGCTCCAGCAGAGGAGCCGGAATGCACGCGACCGATGCTGCCGTTCTGAGCAAAGCTCCAACCCAGATCAAAAACCCGTCGCGTAGCCCGTTCCACCTTGTAACTTGCATAACCGAAGATCGTCTCGTACGGGGGAACCTCGACACCCGTGACGTAACGGCTGAAGAAGCCTTCATACGAGTTCCTCGTGATCCGGTTGATGATCCGAATCAGATCATCGGTGCTGAATCCCCGACCCTTCTGATAGAAATCGGTGAAGAGCGTGCGCATGACATCGTCCAGGCCTGATGCACCGCGCGTGTCGCGACGGATGGAGAGATCCAGGAGCGCCGCCAGGTTCCGGCCTTGTGTGTAGTAGGACACGCTGAACCGGAGGGGGATGTCGTAGCCGATCCACGTTGACGTGGACGCATCGGACGCTGATATGTGGTGACGCGCCTCGTTGTTCTCGACTGACGAGATCGCTCTCGCAATGTCGTTGACGAAGCTTTCCGCATCCGTGAACCCCGCGCGGTACTGCGCCACGTCGCCGTAGTAAATCGTGAAGCCCTCACCGTGCCGCCCAATCGGCGAAACGCCCGTTCGTGGAGCTCGGCCCAGATCTGCGCGCTCGATCGCCACGTCAGCAGCCGCACGCACTTACGCGAGCAGCCCAGCGTGAGCACAAAGAGGCGCACGCGGCGATACTTGCCGGTGGTCGTGTCGCGGACCATCGGCCCATCGCCGCCGTAGTCGACTTGGCCTTCTTCGCCGGGGGCGGTCGTGATCACGACCCGCGCCTCGGCCGGTGCGGCGCCGCGCAGCGTCACGACGAACCGGCGGACACTCGCGTACCGCGCGGCGAAGCCGTGATCGTCGACGAGGTCCTGCCAGATCGCCATGGCGTTCCGGCCACGACCCAGGGCCTCGGCAATCAGCTCGCGATACGGCTCGCAGGCACTCGCGCTCGGCGCCGCGTTCCGGTGAGGATGGTCGCCTGGGGTCGGTGGACACCGCCGGTTTTGGCAGGCCGGAGTCGGTCGACACCTCGGGCCTGGTGGCCGGTTTTGACCGCCCAGGGTCGGTGGACACCTCCGCCGAAATTGCCGGTTTTGCTTTTGCTTCGCTGGGACGGCCGCGACTCCGGAGCGCGATGCCGGCGGCTTTTAGATAGCCGCTGACCGTCTCACGCCGGATGCCGGTCGCTTCCTGGATGCGCGAGAGCGTCCAACCCAATCGCCCCAGCGCGCGGAGCTGCTGCTGCTTGTCGTTGTCCAAAACGTTGCTCATCCCGGCGAGGGACTACACGTCCATCGCCTTCGTCAACGTCTCGGCCGCCGTCAGTTAATTGCCGGTTTTGAGGTGTCGATTAATTGCCGGTTTTGGGTGTCCACCGAGGTTTCCCATCGCTCTGCCTGAGTAGGGCGAGCGGAAACCGAGGCGCGCTCCGCGTCCGCGAACCCGCTCGGCTCATAGAGCAACTTTGCCAGTCGCGCTTCGGCCTCAACTCCAAGGAGCAACGCGAAGCCGCGGATGAACGACGCGAGTTCGCCCTCTCGTTCGTGGCCCAGCGCATTCCGACCGGCTCGAGCAAAATGGTCGATCGCGGAACCAACCATTCGCAGGTTGGCGACGTGGAACTCGTAAATTTTGGCGGGGGATTTCACGCGAACTGTCGGTTTTTCCGACCGCCAAGAGCGAGAAGAGACCACGCCCTTCTCGCCGTTGGCGGTCGGGAATCGAACCCGACTAATACTTCCCTCGCGGGATGTGTTTCCATTACACCATCGCCCGGCAAGGATTCTGTGAATGAACGGGGCCGCTCTCAAATCTCATCAGCGGGTGGGTCAGGTACTGGTTCGCAAACCGTACACACCTTGCGGCTCCGTGTTGAGCGTACACCGCCTTCCGTGAATCGACCGGCAGTCACGAAGATCGCCGCGCACCGAGGCGTGTTTTCGCACTACGCCGCGACGACGCTAATCCGACCGGCCTTGCGCGACCGAGGCTTCCGCCGAATCACGATCTCGACATCGCGGTCGAGCGCCGTCAACAGGTTCATCAGCCGTTCCACCGAGAAGCCCGCCAGCTTGTAATGGCGCAATGCAGAGACCTTCGGCTGCGTGACTCCCAGCACCTTGGCAGCATCAGCCTGCGATAGCTGACGGTCTTCGAGCACCTGGTTGAGCGCGTACGCCAGCCGCAGCGTCGCCTGGCGCTCCGCGGCATCCGGATACCCCAAATCCTCAAACACGTTCTTGGACCCACGCGTGATCGCCGCTGATTCACTGCGTCGTTTTGCCATAGTGTTCCTCGTAATCTCGCTGGGCTTGTCTCAGTCTTTGCTCGACCAGATCCACGTCTCGCTTGGCGGTCCTGATGCCGGACGGCGACTTCTTCTGAAACGCGTGGAGAACGTAGATCGCCTTCTCGAAGCGCACGGTGTACACGGCTCGAAACGCGTTTCCTTCGTGCGATTCGACAACTTCCAGCACGCCAGGGCCGAGGCCTTTCCAGGGCTTTGCGGTCGGCGCAGTGCCGCCGAACTGCGCGATGCCGAGCGCGTTCCCCATGTCGTCCTTCACCGCCGCTGGAAAGCTCAGAAAATCGCGCTTGGCCGACCCGACCCAGTGCAAAGGTTTCTCGTCGGCGGCCGGAACACGACGCACTCCATCATTATCCCTGTTCTGGGATATTCAGGCAAGCGAGCCCTATCGCTGATGGACCGAGTGTCGGTCGCTGGGTGGCTTCCACTGGAGGAGGGCTGCGCTACTAACGGGCTCGCTCCGCCAGTGCGCGTGTGCTTTGCTGGATGGCTGGATGGATCCTGGATGGCCCTAACGAAAAAGGGCCTCCAGAATTACTGGAAGCCCTTCTAAATATTTTGGTTGCGGGGGCGGGATTTGAACCCGCGACCTTTGGGTTATGAGCCCGTACCAGCCAAGCCGCCGGAGACAGCACGAGGCAACCAGGCCCGTATTTGTTGGGTGAATCGTGGTCGGGGGGCAACCCCCGACCACCCGAAACCGCGCCGGCTTGTCCCCGTTTTGTCCCCGCGGGATCGCAGCTTCTCTCTTCCACTTTCGCCCTCTCCTGGTTACCAGGCGCCTTCGGCTGTCGAGGAGGTGCGACGTGGATAGCTACGATCCTCGATGGGGCGGCGATCCGCGCGAGCGCGACGAGACCTCGCGTGACCTGAGCCGAGGCAGCCGTGGAGGCTCCGATCCGCGCGATCGGGAGCGCGTGGACCCTCGCGACGTGTTCATGGAGCACGTCAACCTGCCTCGTAGCCCCGAACGAGAGCACGTTCACCATCACGGCCGCGATTACACCTTGCGCGGCTCCGAAACGCGCACGTTGACCACAGTCGGCGCATTCGTTCCGTCCCTGCAAACGATCTCCGCGACACCTTCGACCGTCCGCTCGATCCGCGTCACGGTGAACTCTGGCATCTTCGCGACTCAGGGCTGGTGCAGACCGTCCGCCTCGACCGCGACAACACCGTCGTCACACTGACGAAGGAAGGGCGTGGCCTGCTCGAATCTCGCCGCCTGGCCGACGACTCACGCGAGCGCCAGGCCTTCCACGACAGCGTTCAGAAGCCACGCGAGCTGAAGCATGACGCTGAGCTCTATCGGGCCTACATGGACGAAGCCGAACGCCTCCGTGACGAAGGCGCGAACATCCACCGCGTCGTCCTCGAAAACGACCTAAAGGCCGAGTATCAGGAGTTCTTGCAGGAACGCAATCGCGATCGTGACGACAGCGATGGCCGGCCTGATCGCGATCCTCTTGAAATTCAGGACTGGGCGAGAGAGCACGACTTGCCATGCGACGACCAGGGGCACGTCCAGTTCCCGGACGTACGTATCGAGTACGACATCGAAGGACGCGACCACACCCTCGACGTGGAGGTGATGACGCCGCACTATCGCGGCGCTCACGCAGCGGCGAAGTCCGGCTCTGGCTTCAGGCTCTACTTCATAGCCCGTAGCGGAGGCGGACGCGGCGGTGGACGTACACCGAGCATCATCGAGGAGTTGCTGCGATGACCTTCAATGACCGCGTACAGGCCATCGCCAAGAAGGGTTTCACCGCGCGCCAGGCCCAGTTCCTGACCACCGTGATCCTGCACGCCGGCGTTTGCGTCCCGCGTCAGTACGCCCGCTTCTGCAGGATCGTGTACGGTGCGAAGACGCGGAAGTTCTTCGCCAAGCTCGTGCGGCTCCGTTACGCCTCGATGTACGACTGCCGGCACAATCGTGCGCACATCTATCATCTCAATCAGCGCGCTCTTTACGCGTCGATCGGCGAGGCGGACAGCCGGCTACGGAAACCTGTGACCCTGAACCACGCGATCCAGCGCCTGATGGTGCTCGACGCGATCGTCGAGGATCCTGACTTGGTGTGGCTCGGGACCGTCGAAGAAAAGACCGCGCACTTGACGACCTTGCTCCGGATTGAAGCTGAAGACCTGCCCCACGTTACCGTCGGAGACGGTGGCGCTCGCACGGTGCGGTACTTCCCAAACCGGTTGCCGATCGGCATTCATCCGGCCGGCCGCGGTGTGGTCGTCTACGTCGTCACCGACCCCTGGCTCGACGAGTTCCGCGTATTCCTCCTGCGCCACGCCGCGCTTCTGCGGGCGCTGCCGGCGTGGACGCTCCGGATCGTCGTGCCGCCGCAGTTCCCGGACATCGGTCAGCGGGCGAAACAGGTCGTCTGGAATCAACTGATGACGCCCGTCAAGACAGAGATGCTCGACGAGCTGCGGTGGTATTTCGAGCAGGCTCGTGCGCATCCCGCGCCATCTCGCTGTCCCGACCTGGACGAACGGTTCTACCGAGCTCGCGACGCCTTCTCAGAACCCCGATTCAAGGCGCTGTACCGTGTGTGGAAGCAGGATGGCGACACCGCCTTTGCCGCCTGCCGATCACACGTGCTCGATGCGGCCGTGACGGCCGGCGCCGGCCGCGTAGAGACCCTGGAGCTTGGTCACCGCTATGGCCATCTCTCCCCGCTGGTTGCTGTCGCATGAGGCCGAACAGCCGGCTGTTTTCGTCGTTTGGCAGCCGTCGGCTTTGCCTCGAGGCGCCACCCACCCCAAAAACGCCGACCCTTTCAGGTCGGCGGAATCATCCCTCGATAAGCTCGAAATATCTATCGCGGCTCATACCGGAGGTTCGGAGCAGGTTGCGGATGATAAACACGGGAACGGCGCGGTAGGTGGGAATCACGAGGGGCCGGAGCACTCCAGCTTTGGTGAAAATCTTGTGATCCCCTTCCTGTCGGGCGAGGGTGAAGCCGTCTTTCTCGAAGATGCGGACGAGCGTCTGGTACGGAACGGGGACGAGCTTGCGGTCAGGCAACCCGGACCTGCATCCGCTCGGTCGAAACGATTTCCGGTTCGCGCCAGCGCCCACCTTCCAGCCGGTAGCCCGCTTCCTCGAGGATTTGCACGAGCGTCCCCTGCTCCTCCGCCGTGTTCAGGAATCCCGCGACGGCGTCCTTGATGTTCCGCCGCGTTTCCGCTTCTGTGTCTCCGCAGGATGAAATGTCAAGCTCCGGCACGTGGGCAACATAAGTCTCCCCTTCCCGAAAAAGCCGCACGGTGAAACCGACTTCTTTCCCGTCCATCAGGTGCCTCCTGGTCTCATCCTGTGGGTTTAACGGTCGGGCGTCAACACGATGTCCGCGAGCCACGCCCGCGGGTCACGCGGTATAGACGAGCTCTCGCGATTCCTCGATGCCCCGACGCAGATACGGATTGCGTACTGCGCCTACCTCAACCAGGTCGACGTGACGTTGAAGTAATCCCTCCGCAGCCGTCAGAAAGCCCAGGTACGCGTCGGCCCGATCGGCGTATGGCATCTCCTCAAACTGGACGAGCAGGTCGACGTCGCTCGACTCTTCATCGAAGGCGCTGCCAGTGGCGGAACCGAACACCTCGAGTTGGCGGACGCGGTACTTCCTGCAAAGCTCTATGAGCTCCTGACGATGGCCTTCGAGCACGTGCGTCATGGGGCAGCTGAGACTCTACCATTGTCATCCCGATGACGGGTTCGTCGCCGACAAGGGGGCCGAGGAGGGGGACGCTGCCCCGGGGCGCGGTTGGCCCCCTCACGCAGAAGCGGTCACGGCGTCAGATGTCGCCATCGTGATGATTCAGCCGGCGACATTGCGCGCTGCAAGTCGTTGGACAGCGTGTTCTTCGCCAGATCGCCGTCGACAGAAACGGGCGGCGCCCTGTGCCGCCCGCCGTGCGCCCGAGCACAGGCGTCAGCGCAGTGATGGGGCGTGAGCGACCCCGCCTTGGTAACGCAAACCTCGCCTCGGAGGCGTCCGGCGGGGTCGCTCACGCCCCACTTGTCAGCGTCTGAAATGTGCTGGGGCGCGCGTGTGTGTCTGTGTGCGACATCCGATTAGAGATCACTACCCATTCGCATCACAATCTGCATGAACGTGAACAGGAATTTCCGGACATCTGTACGTCGCTCCGGTTCCTGATTTTCCGGGACCGCTTCGGCGCGTCAAGGCTTTGTTCGCTGACGCTCACCGCTCCCGCTGCACGGCGCAAAGTCCGCAAGGTAGTGGTGTCGGAGCGGTCGCGTTGTCGTCTCCGTCCACGAATCAACTCACTGCCTGTGCGTGGAATGCCGCGCCCAACTTCTCATCGCGCCGGTGTGGTCATTCGTCAGCATTTAAACGTGCAGCGCGCTTGCTACTCCTCGAGAGTGCGCGTTCGCACGACGTCATCTCGGTCCGATTCCACCTGCTCTGACGCGATGGATTACAGTCGTCGCCGCAGCGTCGGGCACGGCAACGTCGCTATGGGTGAGCAAGTTCGTGCACGCATCTGCAGAGATTGTGCGCAAACATATCGGGCGCGAGGCTAGGGACCGGCAGAGTTTACATGTGGTCCGCGCGATAAGAATGCGCGCCTGCATTGCTAGGGACACGGAGCACTGCACTTGCACGTATCGAGCCCAGTCTTCCGTGACATCCCAGCAAGGAACGTCTGTCACAAATGAACGCCTCGGATTGCTGCCGGCTGCAGAAAATGCGCTGTGGGTACGCCGTTTAGCGTACGACCATCCATAATCCTGCGACGATCAGCAGCACGCCGCCGACCCGCGCGCCGTGCATGCCAAACGGCGCCAGTTTTTCAAGTGCGATAAATGCCGTCAGCGCCGCGATGACCACCAAGTTCATCACGCCGCCGGCAAACAGCAGCAACATCAGCGCCCAACAGCACCCCACGCAATATGCGCCGTGCTCGAGGCCCATCACGAATGCACCAGACAATCCACTGCGCCATCGGCTCATCAGGAATCCAAGGGGGGACTGGCACGTCCGCAGACAGGCGTGCTTAATCGGCGATAACTGATACACGCCTGCAAAGAGCAGGAGCGTTGCACCGACCGCGGGACTGGTGATTTCCATCATCGGCGAAACAAGCAGGAACGCCGCAAGCAATCGCTGAAGCGCGGTTGCTCCTAAACTGAACACGGCCCAGACCATGAGATAGCCAGCCGCGAGCGCATAAAGCTGGCGCGCTGCCGTTTCTTGTGCTGATCGTCGCGCGACGATGCCGTATAGCAGCAACATAGGTGAGGCAGATGGGAGCATCATCCCCGTCATCATGACTGCCCACATTGCCCAGAGCAACAGCAGATGCGGTACATCCCATACCGCGGTCATCATCCACGCACTGGCCCCTGTCATGGGTCCGTACATGTCGCGCGCCATCACGACGATCCACATCCAGGAGATCAGCGGCACCAGGACTAGCAGTATCACTGCGGGGGTACGGTCGTACCGCAACGCGGATTCAAGGATCGTGGGCGGATGCTCGTCACGAGCCGCAGGATGGACCATCGACGTATCAATACCCGAAAACATGGGGTTCGCCAAGTCGCGGCTGACGACGCTTGTGCCCCATTTGGCGCTAGCGACTAGTTGCTGCCTATCCGATGCGGTGGGGACCGGGCCTGCGTCGATACGCGCTGGCCTCGGCGCGTAAACACCGACGTCCCGCAAGAATGCATCGGGCGTGGGTTTGGCAGCTGTTTCGACAATGGTCTTCGCGCATAGCCAGCCGGGTAAGGCCCGGATTCTGCTAGAATCCCTTTGGATTTTGCGGTTGCGGCGTTCGCCGGGGGGCCGCAAGTCGCCCAGCTCGGCGGGCTAGTTGCAGTTCGGCGCCAGAAGCATGGATGGAGCGATACCGACGTCAGGAGGGTCACTATGCCAACAGAAAATGCGTGGCGCATTCGAGGCGACGTCATGGAAGCGTGTAACTGCACCACGACGTGTCCCTGCAATTTTGGGAGCGATCCGACCCAGGTCCCCTGTGAGGCAATGCTCGGATGGCGGATCCAGGAGGGCCAGTATGGGGCCATCCGCCTGGATGGCTTGCACGTGGTGTTGTACGCGCGTATCCCCGGTAATTTCTTTCGCGGTGGCCTGACAGCGGGCGTCTATCTGGATCAGCGGGCGACTCCGGAGCAGGCCCAGGCATTGGGCAGCATTTTTTCCGGCCAAGCTGGCGGCTGGCCAGCCGCGGTGAGCGCGCTGATTGCGCATCCCCTTGCCCCCAAGCAGGTTCCTATTCAGTTTGAGACGGTCAGTGGGGAGTGTCGCATCACGGTGCCTGGGTTGTTAGAGGTCGCGACCGAGCAGGTGCCCAATCCTGTGCCGGGGCAGTCCCCGCTGGACCCCAAAATCAGCGATTTGGCGGTGCCGTTCTACACCGGAGCGGCCCGCGTGCGACGTACCCGGATGCTTAAGCTGACGGACCCACTCCTGAACTTCGAGTACGCCGGGCGCTCGTCCCTCATCGGACAGTTTGAGTACAGTGGCCCGTAGGGGACAATAGGCTCGTACGTCGCTCGTGTCCGAGGCCCGCAGAGAGAACGCAAATCGGGGGCAGACGCAAACGAACTAGACTGTCCCGGCGAGTGGGACTGGTGGGGAAGCCGAGCGCTCCTGCCATGTCCCCGCCGAACCCCTAGAATGCCCGCGGCAGTCATGGATCGCTGGCAGCAGATACGTCGCATTTTTCGAGCCGCGCTGGCGCGGGAGGGGCGCGAGCGGACCGCATTTCTCGCCGACGCCTGCGCCGGCGACGATGAGCTCCGGCATCAGGTCGACGAGCTACTGGAGGAACAGGGCAGGGCGACGCGCTTCCCGGAAACACTGTCGGTCGAGAAGGTCCCGGCCACGTTCTCCGAAACAGCGCCGCGGCTATCTATTGGTCAGCGGTTTGCCCACTACCGAATCATCGACAAGCTCGGCGCGGGCGGCATGGGGGAGGTCTATCGCGCGCATGACGAGCAGCTCGATCGCGATGTCGCGATCAAGCTGCTCCCGGCTGCCAGCTTCGCCGACCCGACCGCACGGGCGCGCCTGCTGCGCGAGGCGCGCGCTGCCGCTGCGCTCAACCATCCGCACATCTGCACCATTCATGAAGTCGGCGAGGCAGACGGGCACACCTACATCGCCATGGAGCTCGTCGAGGGGCAGCCGCTCAGCGCGCGGCTCGAGGCGAGCGCGCTACCCCTCGAGGAGACGGTGCGCTACGGTCTGCAACTTGCGGAAGCGCTGACTCACGCGCACGAGCGTGGCGTGCTGCACCGCGACCTGAAGAGCGCCAACATCATCATCACGCTCGAAGGGCGCCTGAAAGTTCTGGACTTTGGTCTGGCGACGCGCTTCTCCGCGGAAGCTCTGACCGCGGTGGCGACTCAATCGCACGTCACGCTGACGGAACCGGGCGTGTTGATGGGGACGCTGGCCTACATGGCACCCGAGCAGTTGCGCAGCCAGGTCGCTGATCTCCAAAGCGATGTCTGGGCCTTCGGCGTGGTGCTCTACGAGATGATGAGCGGCGCACATCCATTCCGGGCGAGCAGTTCCGCTGATACGGTGTCCATCATTCTGACCAAGGATCCGCCGCCTCTTGAACGGGCAGCACCGGCCGAGCTCCAGCGCATCGTCGGCAAGTGCCTCGAGAAGGACCGCGAGCGACGATATCAGACGATGCGCGATCTCTTGATCGATTTGGAGAATGCGCATCGATTCTCGGCCAGGGACGCATGGCGTGGTTACGCGGCTGGGGGAACGGCCGGTGCACCCCTCAAGGCGGAACCCCTGCCGATTCCGAGAATGCCGCTCGTCGGCCGCGACCACGAGCGGATGGCTGCCCGGTCGCTTCTCCTGCGGCCGGAGGTGCGGCTGGTCACCTTCACGGGGACCGGCGGCACAGGCAAGACGCGTCTGGCGCTACAGGTGGCGGCCGAGCTGGCGCCGGAGTTTTCAGGACGCGTGTACTTCGTGGTTTTGGCCTCCATCACCGACGCCGCGCTCGTCATGCCAACCGTGGCACAGGCCCTCGGACTGCGCGAGATCGCGAATCGCGATCCGATGGAGGTGCTGAAAGACGTGCTGTCTGCCTCTGAGAGGGCCACGGGAACGAATCATATCGGACAGCCGCTGAGGTTGAACCGCGAAGGCGCGCCGCGGCCGATTTACCGGGTCAGTTTCTGAACTGCTGACGCCGCGAGGGGAGCCGCGACGATCCGCGGTGGTTGTCCTCCTCGATCGAGGCGGGGGAACGGCCCGGCGGATGCTCACTCGCGGCGAACAGAGACGGGGCTCAGCCACCAGTCAAGTGACTCCGCACGTGCAACTTGCACAATCCCCTCTCGCATCACACGCGCGGCGTTCTCTGCCGCGCGTTAGGTGGCTTCAAACAGTGTCAACAGTGGAGCCGGGGCGTGAGCAACCCCCCTGTTTTTGCCGGGTCGCCGTCCCGGAGCCTGTTCGGGGGTTGCTCACGCCCCGCTTGTCACGGCCGTTGTCAGCGCCGAGATCGCGTCGACTAAGTCGCCCGACGCGCGCGTTGGATCGTCGCTCGAAACGCTGGCCTGATCGCTACTGAATCGCGAGTTTGATTCGCAGCTGGATGAGCACGTCGAAGATGTTCCCCTCTCAGTAGTCCATGTCCGAGGGGAACAGGAGGGGGAACACGGTGGGGGAACAGGGCCACGCGCGAGGTGTTCCCCCTCTCGTCCACGTGGCCCAACACGAATCGCGGTCGATGGCAGTGCGGCTCGCCACGCGCTGCTCCGCGCCAACTTCAATCAGCGCTGTGGGTTGCCGAACACTCGCAACGGGCGGCGGTCTGTGCCGCCCGACAAGTGCGACGCAGTTGGCGAGGCGGTCAATCGCAGTACCGTGGCGTGAGCGACCACCGTTTTGGACCGCTTGGCCTGCCAAGCCCGCGGCCAGCGAGGTGGTCGCTCACGCCACGCTGTCGCTGCCTCAGCAGAAGCAGGTCGTCGCTCAAGCATCCATCCGGGTCGCATTGAACGCGCGGATTCGCGTTGTGAACAGCGGCCGTCGCCCAGCGATTCTGCGGCTCGCAACTCGCGCGCTCAAGGCGCTCCGCGTCGCAAGAGTTCCGCTCCGCCCGCGCTGCGCGCGGCTGACGGCCTTGACCGCGCGAGCCGCGACCCGTTCCCTGGCAACTATCGACGGCCAGCACGGAAGTGCTTGACGACGGTCGGCAGCGGCGCTACTGTCTAATCATCTTCGCCGGCTGCAGTTTGCAGCCCCCTCCACATCGCCCGATGTGGAGCATGTTCGAATCGGCGGTCTCAGACCACGATTCGTTCCCCATCTCTTAAACCACTTCCTGGTTGTCCCTTCGTGCGACGTCACGTCCGCGAAACCGACACCCGAATCGGACTGCGCTTCGGTCCCAGGCCAGGCGCAGATCCGACCGTGCACCACACGTCCAATCATCACGCTGCCACGGCGGTACGCCTGTCAGAAGTCGATGCATCGGGAGATGCGCTCAGCGCGCCCATCACCGTGAACAACAACTGCATCGACGCTCGGAATGGGCAGGCGTATCATGGCCGAAAGACGACGACCACGAACGGGACGCGGCCGGCTGTGGCGCGCTCGCGCAGGCAAGGGATACCGCACAGGCCGATAGCGCCGCAGATGCTTCGCTTCGTGCGTTCGTTCGCGCGCTTGCGCGCCAGGCCGCACGCGAGTGCTTCGAGCGAGAACTGAAGCATCGATCGCCAGGAGTTCAATGAGGTGAAGGCCGTGAAAGTCGCCCTCTACGCTCGCTACTCATCAGACAACCAGCGTGACGCATCCATCGCCGATCAGATGCGCGTCTGCCGGGCGTTTGCTGAGCGACAGGGCTGGACGATCCAGCAGGAATACTCCGACCACGCGGTGTCTGGCGCGACACTGCTTCGGTCAGGATTCCAGGCCTTGATGCGCGATGCGCTGAACCGTCGATTCGATGTGGTCCTCGCCGAGTCGCTGGACCGCTTCAGCCGCGACCAGGAAGACACGGCCGGCCTTTTCAAGCGACTCACTTTCGCCGGCGTCAACATCGTCACCCTCGCCGAAGGCGACATCACGCACCTGCACATCGGCTTCAAGGGGACGATGAACGCGCTATTCCTGAAGGATCTGGCCGAGAAGACCCACCGCGGATTGCGGGGACGAATCGAAGACGGCAAGTCTGCCGGCGGCCTCTGCTACGGTTATCGCGTCGTAAAGACTCTCAGCGGCGGAACCGTCACGACCGGCGAGCGAGAGATCGAATCGGCAGAAGCTACAGTTGTCGAACGCATCTTCCGCGCGTTCATCGCAGGCGTGTCACCGAAGCAGATCGCCAAGAATTTGAATCGCGAAGGTGTGCCCGGTCCATTCGGCGGCCCGTGGAGCCCGAGCACAATCTACGGCAACTCCACGCGCGGAACGGGAATCCTCAACAATGAGCTCTACGTCGGCCGTTTGGTCTGGAATCGCCTTCGCTACCTTAAGAATCCTGACACCGGAAAGCGGGTGTCGCGCCTCAACCCGACTTCCGAGTGGATGTCACGGGAAGTCCCGGAACTGAGGATTGTGCCGGACGACCTCTGGACAGCTGCGAAGTCGCGTCAGAAACAGACGCGGCATGCCATGAAGACAGCGGGCGCCATCGGGGTGGCGAAGCGGCCGCAGTACCTGTTCTCGGGTCTGACGAAGTGCGGCGTGTGCGGCGCCGGGTTCATCATGTCGTCGAAGAACCGACTCGGTTGCTTCGGTGCACGCGATCAAGGCCGCTGCGACAACCACCTGACGATCCGCCGCGACGAAGTTGAAGCGCGCGTGCTGAGTGCGCTGCAGGACAAGCTCCTGCGTCAGGATCTCTTCGAGGAGTTCTGCGACGAGTTCACGCGCGAGATGAACCGACTGCGGATGGAGCAACGCGCAAGCCTGTCCGCAGCCGAGCGCGAGATCGAGCGCATCGAGGTCCGGCGCAAGAAGCTTATCGAGATGGTGATGAACGGCGTGGCGCCGTCGGAAGTGAAGGACGAGCTGAACGCGAACGCAACCAAACGCGAGGAACTGAAGGCAACCCTCGCAGCCGCTGACGCGCCACCGCCGCTGCTGCACCCGGAGATGGCCGGGCTGTACCGTCAAAAAGTCACAGCACTGGCACAGGCCCTGGAGCATCCAGAAACCCGCACAGAAGCCTCTGAGGCGCTTCGTGGCCTCATCGACGCCATCGTCCTGACGCCGAACCAGGGCGAACTTCAAATCGAGCTGAAAGGGAATCTGGCGGCGATGCTGGGTGCCGCCCAAAATGCGAAGAGGTCGCCAGAAACGGGCGACCTCTCGCTGCAAGTTGTGATGGTTGCGGGGGCGGGATTTGAACCCGCGACCTTTGGGTTATGAGCCCAACGAGCTACCGGACTGCTCCACCCCGCGTCAGAGAAACTCAATCGTAACACTTCGACGCAGGACTGCGCAACCGCGGGAGGCTATTTCGTCGAGGGCTTGACGTCCTTCAACACCACCAGCACTTCACCCTGACGGATGAGCCCGAGCGTCTCCCGCGCGAGCGACTCGATGGTGGAGGGGTCCGTCCTCAGCCGTTCTGCCGTTTCGTGCAGCCGCGCGTTCTCGTTGCGCAGCCCGGCCACGGTCGCTCCCAGCTCTTCTGATTGCCGGCGCGCGCGCGTGGTCGCGACGAGCCCGCGTTCGCCGACCAGGGCGTCGACCAGCAGCACCGCGGTTGCAAACACCAGCAGGTAGCGCAGCCCCCGCCGCCAGATCGACCCCGGCGGGCGCAGAGGTGCCATACTCTTGCGCCGGAGTGGCTCGGTCCCTTCAGCACGTCGGACACGGGGGCGGGGCGTCTCAGGAGTCACAGGCATCGATCGGGAACAGTCCTTTGTACAATACTTTCGTCCCGAGAAGCCGCCGATAGTAGGGTCCTGCGGCACGGTCGCAGCTGATTGTGGGTGCAGTCGATGAGTGTTGAATATGTTGTGGTGATGACCACGCTGCCCGGCGACGCCGACGGGCCGGCCTTCGGCCGCGCCCTGCTGAACGAGCGCCTCGCGGCGTGCGTCAACCTGCTCGCGCCGATGGAGTCGGTCTACCGGTGGGAAGGCCGCGTGGAACAGGAAACCGAGCGCCAGGTCATCATCAAGACGACCCGCGACCGCCTCAACGCGCTCTGGGATCGCGTGCGCGAACTCCACCCCTACGAAGTCCCCGAGTTCATCGTCCTCGCCATTGCCGATGGCAACGAGGCGTATCTCAAATGGGTCGGCGAGTCTACGAAATAGCAATGCTGAATGCTGAATGCTGAGTGCTGAAGTGAATGCTGAACGAATTGCTAACTTCCAAGTTCAATTTCGAAGTTCATAATTCTGAATTCACTTCAGCATTCAGCATTGCCTAGCCGAGCGCCTGAGAGATGTCGTCGATGAGATCTTGTGCGTCCTCGACGCCGGCCGAGATGCGGACGAGGCTGTCGGTGAGGCCGATCGCCGCGCGGCGTTCGGGGGGGACCGAGGCGTGGGTCATCGACGCGGGATGGCAGATGAGCGTCTCGACGCCGCCCAGGCTCTCGGCGAGCGACATCAGCTTCACGCGATTGCAGACGCGGTGTGCGCTCTCGAGGCTTCCTGCATCGAACGACAGCATTCCGCCGAATCCGCGCATCTGGCGCTTCGCCAGGTCGTGCTGGGGATGCTGCGGCAGCCCCGGGTAGAGCACGCGCTTCACGGCGGGGTGTCCCGCCAGGAACTCGGCCAGCGCCAGGCCGTTGATGTTGTGCTGCGCCATGCGCAACGCCAGCGTCTTGGTGCCCCGCAGCACGAGCCACGAGTCGAACGGGCTCAGAATCGCGCCTTCCGCGTTCTGAATGAACTTGAGCCACGCGAGATCCTCGTCGTGCACACCAACCACGATGCCGCCCACGCTGTCGCTGTGCCCGTTGAGGTACTTCGTCGTGCTGTGCACGACCAGATCGGCACCGAATTCAATCGGCCGCTGCAGGCACGGGCTGGCGAACGTATTGTCGACGATGACCTTCATCCCGTGGCCGTGCGCCAGCGCCGAGACGGCCGCGAGATCGGTGAGGCGCATCACAGGGTTCGTCGGCGTTTCGATGAACACCATCCGCGTCTCGGGACGCATGGCCTGCTCGACGAGCGGGAGCGAGGACGTGTCGACGTAGCTGAACGTCAAGCCGTACCGCGTCAGCACCTTGTCGAACAGACGAAACGTGCCACCGTAGGTGTTGTCGGTCACGACGACGTGATCGCCCGGCTCGAGCATGGTCGCGATCGCGCCGATCGCGGCCATCCCCGACGCGAATGCATACGCCCCTCGCCCCCCCTCGATCGCCGCGATGTTCTGCTCGAGGGCCGCGCGCGTCGGATTCTGCGTGCGCGCGTACTCGTAGCCTTTGTGTCGCCCCACCTCTTCCTGCACGTACGTCGACGTCTGGAAGATCGGCGTGATGATGGCGCCAGTCGACGGGTCGGGCTCCTGACCCGCGTGGACACAAATAGTGGAGAAGCGCGCGTTTGGAGGGAGTTTCACACGAACACCTGCCGGTCAGGGGATGGGATCGCGCGGAAAGGGACATCGATCCGAGCCCAACCGCGATGTGGAGCGATTCGGGCTGTACGATAGTCTGTTATCATTCGGTTTTCAATTGGCATGGCCAGCAGGCGACTCGCGGACACGCCCACACCGGCCCGGCGCCGGCAGGCGCAGCCGAGTCTCCCGATGCCGCCGGACGACTCGGGTCGGACGGCGCGCGACCTCCTGCTGAACTCCTGGCCCGGACGGCTCTTCATCATTGCCGTCGCGATCAAGGTCTTCCTGGCGCTGTTGCGGCTCGTCACTGAGGAACCGCCGTTCCTTCGCGCGCTGAGCGCCGCGGCGACGATTGGCCTGGCCTTCTCGGTCCTCTTCTTCCTCACTCGCCTCGTTTTTCTGGTGCAGCGCCGTCTGCTCTGGCGCGTCCGGCGCAAGCTGATCCTCTCCTACATCTTCATCGGCGTCGTCCCATCGCTCTTGATCCTCGGGTTCTTTCTGCTCGGCACGTGGTTCATGGCGGGGACCGTCGGCGCGTATCTGTTCCGGGACGGCTACGACGACGTCACCGGCCAGGTGCAGCTCCTCGCCGAAGCCGCTGCGGCCGAGATCGGCCGCGCACCACGGACGACGGAGGAAACCGTCGATCGGGTGCGGCGGAATGGCTCAACGTCTCTCGGCTATCCGGCGCTCTCGATAGTGTTCATTCCGGCATCGAACATCGGCCCTGCCGCCGTGTCCCGCGGTCCGTGGGAGCACCTGCGCGGGCTGTCGGAACCGTCCGCGCTGGCGCTCCCATGGATCCGGAGTAAGCCCGAGGGCTTCACCGGCACGACCGCCGTGACGTTGCCGGATGCCCCGAACGAGCCCGAGCTGGTCATCCGCACGGTGAGGCGTGCGGGGCGCCCTGAGGCGCCCATCGGATGGGTCATCGCCGACCTGCCGCTCGACAGCGGCATGTTGAACGGCCTCTACGAGCGGACAGGGGTGAGAGCCGGTGCGGTGACGCTGACCAAACCCAACGCCGACGGTACGGTGTCGGTGACCGGCGCCGGCGAGATGCCGAACGTCGCCGCGAGCGGCTTCTCGCTCTTTGGCAACAGCGTTTGCCTCTTTGACTCGTACGACTGGGCAACGGGTGAGGCGCTCCGTGCGACGGTCGTGCTCACGTTCAGGATGGGAGAGCTCTTCCGGCGGCTCTCCGATGCACAGTCGGTGGATATCGGCCCGGTCCCGTTCGGCGTTGCCTTCAGGGGACTGCTGGTGGTCGTCGCGGTCCTCTTCCTCATCATCGAGCTGGTCGCACTCGTCATGGGGCTGGCTCTGGCGCGGTCGATCACGAGATCGATCCACGAGCTCTTCATGGGGACCGAGCGCGTCCGCCAGGGCGACTTCACCCACCGCATCAACATCAGCACCAAGGACCAGCTGGGCGAGCTCGCCAGTTCGTTCAACCAGATGACCGGCAGCATCGAGAATCTGCTCCAGACCGCCGCCGAGAAGAAGCGCCTCGAAGAAGAGCTGCGCATCGCGCGGCAGATCCAGATGTCGCTCTTGCCGCGCGGCCAGCTCGACATGCCGGGCCTTGGCGTAACGGCGCTCTGCGTCCCCGCGCGCGAAGTCGGCGGGGATTACTACGACTTCTTCCCGCTCGGTCCCGGCCGGCTCGGCGTGCTCATCGCCGACGTGGCCGGCAAGGGCACCTCCGCCGCGCTCTACATGGCCGAGTTGAAGGGGCTGGTCATGGCGCTGAGCCAGACCTATCAAAGCCCCCGTCAGCTGCTGATTGAGGCCAACCGTATTCTCTCGGACAACCTCGACAGCCGCAGCTTCATCACGATGACGTACGCCGTGATCGACCTCGTCAATGGCGTCATGACGTACGCCAGGGCGGGACACACGCCGCTCATCTACCTGCCTGGACCGTCGGCGTTGGTGCAGGGCGCGCAGGTCCTCGTCCCGAGCGGCATGGTCCTGGGCCTGCAGGTCGACGGCGCTGTGGCCAAGTTCGACGAGTTGCTCGAAGAGAAGCAGATCCCCCTCCACACCGGCGACGTCCTGGTTTTCTACACCGACGGCATCACCGAGGCGATGAACACCGAGAGCGATCTCTTCGGCGACTCCCGGCTCAGCCGCATTGTCGAGGAACACGGGCACCTCGACTCGGGCGAGCTGCGCGAACGGATTCTGCGCGAGATCGAGGCATTCGTAGGCACCGCCGATCAACACGACGACATGACGATGATTCTGATCAAAGTCACACAGGTGGTGGCAGAAGAGGTTGCCGTGTGAACCTGAACCCCGATCGCCTCATCGCCGACCTTCTCATCGTCAACGCGAACATCCACACCGTCGACCCCGGCCAGCCTCACGCCCAGGCACTCGCCATCCAGGGAGAAGTCATCGTCGCGGCCGGGTCGGACGAGGAGGTGCGGCGCCTGGCAGGGCCCGCCACGCGGGTCATCGATGCGGGCGGGCGACTCATTGTCCCGGGCTTCAACGATGCGCACGTGCACTTGATCGCCGGGGCGGAAGCGCTGGTCGGCGTCGATCTCCGGGCGTCGCGCGACGAAGGCGACTTGGCGCGGCGCGTCGAACGCCATGCGGCCGCGCTGCCCGGTGGCGAGTGGATCACGGGCGGCTACTGGGATCACGAGGCCTGGCCCGGCAAGGCGCTTCCGACGCGCGACTCGATTGATGCGGTAACGCCGAACCATCCGGTGTTTGTCAAACGGCTGGACGGGCACATGGCACTGGCGAACTCGCTGGCGATGACGCGTGCGGGTATCACCGACGACGACGTTGCGATTCCCTCCGGCGGAGCTGTCGTCCGCGATGCGCAGGGCCGACTCACCGGGATGTTCAAAGACGCCGCGATGGACCTCGTGACGCGGGCGATCCCGCCGGCGATGCTCGATACGATCCTGCCGAGAGCGCGCGCGGCGCTGAAACACGCGGCGGCGCTCGGCGTGACGACGGTGCAGGACATGACGGCGAGCGCTGTTGAGTTCGCAGCGTATGAGACCCTCCTCGCCGCGGGCCAACTGACAGCGCGGATCTCGTCGATTCAGAACTACGACGGAATCCATCTGATGGCGGGCGGCCGCGACGCCAGGTGGTATGGCGACTGGTTGGGCTTCGGCGGGCGGAAGTTCTTCGCTGATGGTTCGATGGGCGCCGGCACGGCCGCGTTCTTCGAGCCCTATACGGACGATCCGGGCACGAGCGGTCTGTTGATGCACGATCCCGATCGGCTGGAACAGCTCATCGTGGAGGCCGACGCCAGCGGCTTGCAGCCCGTCGTCCACGCGATCGGCGATCGTGCGAACACGATCGTGCTCGACATCTTCGAGCGCCTGCGCGCCTCGCGAGGCACCGGGCGTAGGTGGCGGCCACGGATCGAGCACGCGCAGGTCGTGAGGTCCGAGGACAGGGCACGGTTCAGCGCACTCGGCGTGATCGCGTCGATTCAGCCCAGCCACTGCATCGACGACATGCGGTGGTCCGAAGCACGCATCGGCCGGACCCGCAGCGCGATGGCCTACAACGTCAGGGCCTTTGTCGACGCCGGCGCGCACGTCGCGTTCGGGAGCGACTGGTTCGTCGCGCCGCTCGACCCCATGGTCGGCCTCTACGCGGCCGTCACGCGCCAGTTCCCGGACGGGACGCCACCCGGGGGCTGGTTCCCCGACGAGCGCGTCACGCTGGCGCAGGCAGTCGAGTGCTACACACGCGGCTCGGCCTACGCAGAGTTCGCCGAGAATCGAAAGAGCAGCCTGAAACGGGGCTTTCTCGCGGACCTCGTGGTGCTGTCCCGCAACATCTTCGCGGTCCCGCCGCGCGAGATTCTCGACACGCGGCCGGTGCTGACGATGGTCGGAGGCCGCGTGGTGTTTGACGCCGAGCAGTTAGCGAGCCCCGAGTCCAGGCACGCGTCGAGCCACGAACACACCTCAGCGGGCAGTCGGGGGACCGATCGATGACGCAAACGGTATGCGCGACCTGACCATCATCTTTCGCACGCCGTCTCAGATCGAAGCCGATGTGATCACGGGCCTGCTCGAAACGCACGGTATCGACGTGCTCGTCACGTCCGATCTCTCTCGTACGGCGTTTCCGTTCTCGTCGAACGAGCTTCGGCTGTCGGTCAGCGAAGACGAGGCCGAACGCGCGCAGCAGATCATCGACAGCCACCGCGACGAGGTCGGATCCGGCAGGGTCGTGCCATTCGGCAGCGAGTTCGAACCCCTGGAGCGCGTCATCGGCTATCGCTTCCGCGATCCGGGCCTCCTCGAGCACGCGCTGACCCACCGCTCCCGCGTGCACGAGGATGCGAGCGGCGGCGTCATCGACAACGAGTCGCTGGAGTTTCTCGGCGACTCCATCCTGGGGTTCGTCATCGCCGACATGCTCTTCCGCGAGTTTCCACAGCACAACGAGGGACAGAAGTCGAAGCTGAAAGCCTCGATCGTGTCCGCCACGTCGCTCGGGCGGCTCGGCGAGCGCATCGGGCTCGGGGAGTATCTCATTCTCGGCCGTGGGGAAGAGAAGACCGGCGGCCGCCAGAAGCTGGCCTTGATCGCGGACGGATACGAGGCGCTCATCGCGGCGATCTATCTCGACGGCGGCATCGATCCGGTGCGGGCGTTCATCGAGCGGCAGTTCGACGCGCTCATCGATGAGGCGCGTCGGACGGGCGCGCACGCGACCTTCACCGAGGACTACAAGTCAGCGCTGCAGGAGTGGCTGCAGTCGCACGACCGCGGGCTCCCGATCTATCGGCTCGCCGCGGAGGTCGGCCCGGCACATCGCCGGCGGTTCGAGGTCGAAGTCCTGGTCAGCGGTCAGCCGGTCGCACGGGCCGAAGGGAAAAGCAAGAAGGAGGCCGCTCAGGCGGCCGCTAAGGCGGCTTTGGCAATTTTGAATGCTGAAGGCTGAATGCTGAAGGGAATTGCGAATGACGAAAGACGAAAGACAAGGACGAATGACGCAGGGATCAAGTTAAGAACGGGCTCGCGCGGTCTTTTGGGACTGAGTGAAGATCGCGATGAGCTCGCCGGCTTCGACGCGTAACGGCTTCGCAGCATCAGCATTGAGAATCGCTGCTCGCACGGTCAGGTCCAGCCAGAAGTCGGACTCGTCGGCTTCTTCTACGACCGTACCCAGCGTCGCGATGAAGTCAGCTCTCGACCTGCCGCGGCACGCGGCGCGATAGTTCGACGCGACACCCGTGCCCGAGCGCAGGAGTTGTCCTCCCTCGTGTCGGCCCTCTGCCGTAGTGCCCGTCAGCGTTTTGTGAGGTGTTTCGAGGATGGCGGGGGCCTATGACGCAGATTCTGCGCGATTAGAGGACGAGGAAGGTTGCAGATTCTTCTTCAAAGTTTGAAGTTCCAAATTCCCTTCAGCATTCAGCACTCAGCATTCAGCATTGCTCTAGTCAATCTCAATGATCCCCCAAGGTTTGTCGCGTTCGGCGGACGCCTCGCCGGTGCCGGCGAGCGCCAGGGCGCGTGCGGGCTCAGCGCTCGGCAGGCGGCTCATCACGTACTTGTGCACCTCGCGCACTACATCGTCGTCGGCGGGCGGCGCCGGCCGGCAATGGAGCCGCACCCATAGACGCATCATGGGATCGGCGAAGCTGTAGCGCTTCTGGTGCGACACGATGAGGTCGACGTCTTCGAGCCAGGACAGGTAGTCCTTCGTCGAGCCCGGCGTGCGGCGCAGGCGCAGGGCGATCTCGGTGAGCGTCAGCGGCTCTTCCTCGGCAAGGACTTCGAGGATCGCTTTGAGCGCGCCGTAGCCGCGGGCGCGGTGGAGCCGGAGCTCGTAGCAGAAGCGGCAGTGGACGGCAAGGGCACCGCCCGGTGCGAGGAGCGCGGCCAGCGCGCTGACCGGATCGGCTGCGCTGCGGGTGGCCATGGCTGTCGCCGTGTCGACGAGCATGCGCGCGTACGCCGGCCGTCCCTCGGAGAGGGCCTGCACGAGCCGCGCGAGCTCGTCTCGCGCGCGGTCATCCTCGGCCTCTGACAGGGCGGTGGCGGTGCGGTCGACGTCGGGGCCCGCGGGCAGGGTCGCGCGGATCTCGGCCGCGCTCAGCGGCGCGACGTGGACGATCTCGAACTGCTGCGGTGCGTCGCGCAGCACGCGCAGGGCCCGCGCCGAGTAACGGGACGTCAGCACGAACCGGTTGCCGTTGGCCGCGATCGACGCGATCAGATCGCGCAGAACGGAGCGGAGGCCCGGGAAGCTCTCAAAGGTCCGCAGCTCGAGGAACTCGTCGAGCAGAAACGTCGCGGGCGCGTCGCCGGGAGCGCGGGCGGTGCCGAGCCAGGCGAGCGTGGCATCGAAGGCCGCCCGAGCGGTCGCGTCGGGGCGCGGGCCAGCAGGGCTCGTCTGGAAGGCGAACGGCGACACGTCCCGGATCGCCTGAAACAAGCGTTCCGGGGTCGTGGCGATCCGTTCGACGTCGATGTACTGGCAGGCGCTGCGTCCGAGGAGATCGCGGACGCGTAGGAGCAGCGACGTTCGCCCGGTGCCGCAACCGCCGAGTACTACGGGAATGCGAGGGCCCCCTCCGGCGGTGCCTTCGAGCGCGCTCAGCACGCGCCGCTCGAGGGACGGACGCTCAGGAATCATCATTGTCCCGATCCTCCAGCCGCCGGCATGTCGATGCCGTGGCGGCGCGCCGTGTCGATTGCGTCTGGGTACCCCGCGTCCGCGTGACGTACCACCCCGAGCCCGGGATCGCACGTCAGGACGCGCTGCAGCTTCTCGTCGGCCTCGCGAGAGCCGTCTGCCACGACGACCATGCCCGCGTGCAGAGAGTAACCGATCCCGACGCCGCCCCCATGGTGCATCGAGACCCACGTGGCGCCCGACGCCGTGTTGAGCAGGGCGTTGAGCACCGGCCAGTCGGCAATGGCGTCGCTGCCGTCGCGCATTGCTTCGGTTTCGCGATTCGGCGAGGCCACCGAGCCCGCGTCGAGATGGTCGCGGCCGATGACGATCGGCGCCTTCACCGTGCCCCGACGCACGAGATCATTGATCGCGAGCCCGAACCGCGCCCGGTCGCCGTACCCGAGCCAGAAGATTCGCGCGGGCAGTCCCTGAAACGCGACGCGCTCGCGCGCCAGGCGTATCCATCGGCACAGCGCCTCGTCGTCCTTGAACATCTCGAGCGCGAGATTGTCGGTGGCCTCGATGTCGGCGGGGTCGCCCGAGAGCGCCGCCCACCGGAACGGTCCCTTGCCCAGGCAGAAGAGCGGGCGGATGTACTCGGGCACGAAGCCGGGAATGTCGAACGCCTCGGCTACGCCTCCCTGTTGTGCCTGCGCGCGAATGTTGTTGCCGTAGTCGAAGACGATCGCGCCGTTGCGCTGGAACCTGAGCATCGCCCTCACGTGTTCGGCCATCGCAGCCACGGAGCGCCGAGTGTATTCCTCGGGGTTCGTGCGGCGCAACGCCTCGGCTTCGCGAAGCGTCACGCCGTTGGGGACGTACCCGTTGAGCGCATCGTGCGCCGACGTCTGATCGGTCACGACGTCGGGTGTCACACCGCGGCGCGCGAGCTCTGGCAACACGTCGGCGGCATTTCCTTCGAGCGCAAGAGATCGGGCGACGCCGGCCTGCTGCCACGCGTCGATGCGATCGAGTGCATCGTCCAGATCGGATGCGCGCTCGTCGACGTACCGCGTCGCGAGGCGCCGCTCGATCCGGGCCGCGTCGACCTCGACCACGAGCGCAATCCCGCCGTTCATCGTCACGGCCAGCGGCTGCGCTCCACCCATGCCGCCGAGCCCGGCGGTCACGACGAGCCGGCCGGTGAGGCTGCCGCCAAAGTGGCGCCGCGCCAGCTCGGCAAGCGTTTCGTAGGTGCCCTGCAGAATGCCCTGGGTGCCGATGTAGATCCAGCTGCCGGCCGTCATCTGTCCGTACATCGTGAGCCCGCGATCTTCCAGATCGCGGAAGTGCTCCCACGTCGCCCAGGCGGGCACCAGCAGGGCGTTGGCGATGATCACGCGTGGCGCCCAGGGATGCGTGCGGAAGACGGCGACGGGCTTGCCGGACTGCACGACCAGCGTCTCGTCGTGCTCGAGACGATGCAGGGTGGCGACAATGGCGTCGAAGGCAGCCCAGCTGCGCGCGGCGCGTCCGGATCCGCCGTAGACGACGAGATCGTCGGGACGTTCGGCGACGTCAGGGTCGAGGTTGTTCATCAGCATGCGGAGCGCAGCTTCCTGAGGCCATCCCTTGCAGGTGATCGTCGCGCCTCGGGGCGCGCTGACATGGCGGCTGAGGGTGCTCATCGTTGCTGAGTGTGTGTACTTGTGTTCGGCGCAGAGCCCTTCGATCGATCCTGATCCTGCGCGCGCCGACGGAAGCAATCTAAGAACGTACGCGCGCGTTGTCAATCGGAATCAAAAAATTTCTTACTTGACTTCTGCGGCGATTGAGTTCAACAGCGATCCGTTCGCGATGAGCGCGGCGATCGCGTCGATGTCGGGTGCCGGCGGGCGATCGACGGTGAGCGCCGGGACCACCTGGCGCACGTCGGCATGCACGCGCGCGAGCCGTGGCGCAGTCGTGAGTGGAGCGAGCAGATCGATCGCCTGGCACGCGCACAGAATTTCCACGGCGATCACGCGGGTCGCCAGATCCAGCGCCTGTGCCGCCTTGAGCGCCGCGCCCATGCTCATGCTCACGTGGTCTTCGCGGTTGGCCGAGGTCGGGATCGTGTCGACGCTGGCCGGGTGGGCGAGCGTTTTGATCTCCGAGGTCAGGGCGGCGGCGGTCACCTGAGCCATCATGTAGCCCGACTGCAGCCCGCTGTTAGCCGTCAGAAACGCCGGGAGGTCGCTCAGGGCCGGGTTGACGAGCCGATCCGATCGCCGCTCGCTGATGGTCGCGAGCTGGGCCAGCCCGAGTACCGTGACGTCAGCCGCGATCGCGACCGGCGCCCCATGAAAGTTCCCGCCCGAGACGATTTCGTCCTCGTCTTCGCTCTCTCCAAGGAAGACCATCGGGTTGTCCGTGGCGGCGTTGGCCTCCGTCATCAGTAGCGTCCGTGCGAACGTGAAGGCTTCGCGCGCAGCGCCGTGGACCTGGGCGGCGCAGCGCAGCGAATAGGCGTCCTGCACGCGGCCGCAGTGCTCGTGCGACTTGTTGATGGCGCTGTCGGTGAGCAATCCGCGGATGTTGGCGGCCGACGCGATCTGTCCCGCGTAGGGCCGTGCCGCGTGGATGCGCGGATCGAACGGGTGCACGGACCCGCGAAGCCCGTCGATCGAAAGCGCCGCCGCGACGTCTGCGGCGCGGGCCAGCTGCTCGGCGCCCGCGACGGCCAGCGCCGCCACGGCTGTCGACGGCTGCGTGCCGTTGATGAGCGCGAGCCCCTCCTTGGGTCCCAGCGTCACCGGCGACAGTCCCACGGACGCCAGCGCGTCCCGGCCGCTGCGCAGCGTCGCATCGTCTGCCACCGACGCCTGACCCTCACCGATGAGCACGAGCGAGAGGTGGGCGAGCGGCGCGAGGTCGCCGCTCGCGCCGACCGACCCACGGCTCGGCACACGCGGGTGCACGCGATGGTTGAGCAGCTCGAGCAGATGTTCGAGGGTCGAGCGCCGAATGCCGGAGAAGCCCTTGGCGAGGACGTTCGCGCGGAGGGCCATCGATGCGCGGACGGCTCGCACCGGCAGCGCGTCGCCGACGCCGGCCGCATGGCTGCGCAGCAGATTGACCTGCAGCGCGCCGAGCGCCTCGCGAGGGATCGCCGTTTCCGCCAGCGCACCGAATCCCGTGTTGATCCCGTAGACCGGCACATCGCCGAGCGCCTGCCGGTCGACAACGGCGCGCGACGCATCGACGCGTGCCGCCGCGTCGGGAGAGAGTCCGACGACGTGGTAGGCGTCAGCGATCGCGAGGAGCTCGTCGAGGGTGAGGCTGGAGCCGTTCAGGAGGATCATCGACACGTTGGCTGCTCACCGTAAACACGAGACGACGAGGGAACGGCAAGGCGAAATCTCCACGGTGATTAAAGGTAGAATACAGCAGCCATGAACCTAGCAGTACTTGGAGCGCAGTGGGGAGACGAGGGCAAGGGCAAGATCGTCGATCTGCTGACGCCGAACTTTTCGATCGTGGCCCGGTATCAGGGCGGCCACAACGCCGGTCACACCGTGTACGCCAACGGGCGCAAGTTCGTGCTGCGGCTGCTCCCGTCGGGCATTCTGCACCCGGGGATCACGTGCGTGATCGGCAACGGCGTCGTCGTGGATCCGGCCGCGCTCTTTGCAGAGATCGACGAGCTGGCGCAGGCCGGCATCGACATCGGCGATCGCTTGTACGTCAGCGACAAGGCGCATCTCATACTGCCGTATCACCGCGATCTCGATCTGCTCAGCGAGGCGCGGCGCGGTGAACGACGCATCGGCACCACGTCGCGGGGCATCGGGCCGGCCTACGAAGACAAGATCGCGAGGCGTGGCATCAGAGTGGGGGACCTGGCGAACCCGACGGCCCTGGCTGAGGCCGTCGAGCACAACGTCGCCGCGCGCAACCGCCTGATCCCGGAATCGACGATGGATTGGCGCCAGGTGCTCGACGATCTGGGACGCGCGTGGCAGCGCATGGCGCCGTGGGTGAAGGACATCTCCCTGTTCCTGGCTCACGCACGCGAGGCCGGGCGCGCGATCATGTTCGAAGGCGCCCAAGGGACGCTGCTCGACATCGATCACGGCACGTATCCGTACGTGACCTCGTCGAACGCGACGATCGGTGGCGTGTGCACGGGGCTCGGCGTCGGGCCGCGCGCGATCGATACCGTGTTGGGCGTCGCTAAGGCGTATACGACGCGTGTCGGCGAGGGACCGTTGCCGACCGAGCTGACCGGCGCCATCGGCGATCGTCTGCGCGAGACAGGAAAGGAATTCGGGGCCGTGACAGGGCGGCCCCGCCGCTGCGGCTGGTACGACGCGGTGGCGGTCCGCTACGCCGTGCGCGTGAACGGGCTCAATGCGCTCGCCCTCACGAAGCTGGACGTGCTCGATGGGCTGCCGGAACTGCAGGTGTGCACGGCGTATCGCTGCAACGGCGCGACGCTCACTGAGATGCCTGGCGATACTGCGCAACTTGCCGCCTGCGAGCCTGTGTACGAGACGCTGCCTGGGTGGACGTCGCCCACGCAGGGCCGGCAGAGTTATGACGATCTCCCGCGTGAGGCACGCGCCTACGTCGCGCGGCTCGAAGAGATTACCGGAGTGCCGGCCGCCATCGTGTCGACCGGGTCGGGACGGCAGGAGACGATCCTGCGCGATGGAGTGCTGAGCCCTGCGCTGGCGATTCGGTGACCGTGATGGGGAAGGCTTGCCGCTCGATCGCTACAACTTGAACCGCTACAGTTTGAATTTGGAGCAGTACTCGTCCATGGCGGCCGCGTCGGCGTCGGCGAACTCGACTCCGGCTCGATAGCGTGGCGGCTCGGTCGGCTTGGGCAGCTCGAACTTGGCCCACGCCACGGCGCCCCGGAAGCGCATCACGAACTCGTCGGTCGGTACGCTGATCCGCACGCGCTGGTTCGGCCGCAGGATCGTGGCGGAGATGACCTGCGCGCCCATGACCGAAAGGTCGACGAGATTCGCCGGGTTACCATCCAACTGAATCTCCACGCCCTGCCGGATCCGGAACCGCGCCGCCCGTCGCGTGCCGTGCCAATCGAGCTGGCGCGGCGCGTCGTCCAGCGTGATCGGCCCATCCGCTTCGTACTCGCGCTCCCGCGACTCGGTGCCCCCGGCATAGACCGGCGGGGCCACCACGGCGGGTTCGGCGACTGCGCCGCGAGATACCACGCGTGTATAGTCGCCCGTGTGCGACATCACGCGGATCTCGGCCTGCGAGACCTGCGGGTCCGTCTTGATTCGGTTGATGAGCGCCGCGCCGCGCGGCGTGGCCGCGAACAGACGCTCGAGGACGATCAGGCGCGGGTGCTGCTCGAGGATCGTCTGGAGCGCCTGGATCGGTTCCGTGTCGGCAAAAGTGAGAAGCTCCCCCTCGTCGGCCAGACGCTCGCAGAGCGAGGGTGTCAGGTTGAGGGCTGCGATGATCACGGCGGGCGCAGACACTACGTCAGTTTACCATGCAGCCGAGACGCGCAGTTTCTATAATGCAGAATGTGCGACTCCGACACAGCCCCAGGGCGGTCCTGTTCGATCTCGACGACACGCTGTTCGATCACGAACAGGCCGCGCGCACCGCACTGACGCGTGTGCACGCCTTGCACAAGGCATTCACACTTTGGCCGTTCGATGCCTTCGAGCAGGCGCACACGCGGGTCCTCGAGGAGCTGCACCTGCAGGTCATCGCTGGCGAGCGGGGGGTAGACAACGCCCGGGAGGAACGGTTCCGCCGCTTGTTCGCGGAGTCGGGTGCAGGCGACGACTCCGATCAAGTGCGGGCGACGGCGGCGTCGTACCGTGAAGCGTACCTGGCCGCCAGACGACCGGTCGATGGTGCGCGCGCCGTTCTCGCTGCGCTCAAGCCCCGCGTCCGCGTCGGCATCGTTTCCAACAACCTGCTCGACGAGCAGCAGGCCAAGATCAAGCTGTGCGGGTTCGACCCGTACGTCGACGCGCTCGTCGTGTCCGAGGCGGTCGGGGTCTCCAAACCCGATCCGGCGATTTTCGCGCATGCGCTCGACGCGCTCGGGTGCGCCGCACGAGACGCCGTGATGATCGGTGATTCGTGGGCGGCAGACGTCGAAGGCGCGCGCGCCGCGGGGATTCGTCCGATCTGGTTCAACCGCGCGGGCCGTCAGGCGCCGGAGGCGTCGCACGGCGTGTGCGAGATCTCCACGCTGGCGCCGATGGACGCCGTCATGACCGCGATCTTTCATGCTGACTCACCGTCCGACCTCGGGACCGGCCTCCGGTGCGCATCGGCATAGATCTCGGCGGGACGAAGATTGAAGCGATTGCCCTCGACGCCGACGGGCGCGAGCGCTTTCGCCAGCGTGTCCCCACGCCGCGCGGCGATTATCGCGCGACCGTCGAGGCGGTCGCCTCGCTCGTCGCGCAGGCCGAGGTCGTCGTCGGGTCCTCGACGGTTGGCGTCGGCATGCCCGGTGTCGTGTCGCCCGCCACGGGCCTCGTCAAGAACGCCAACTCGACGTGGCTGAACGGCCGTCCGCTGTCGGAGGATCTGGCCGCGAGGCTCGAGCGTCCCGTGCGCCTCGCGAACGACGCGAATTGCTTCGCCCTCTCGGAAGCCACCGACGGGGCGGCCGCGGGCATGGCCGTGGTGTTCGGTGTGATCCTCGGCACCGGCGTCGGCGGCGGGCTCGTTGTCAACGGGCGCGTAGTGACCGGCGCCAACGCGATTGCGGGGGAGTGGGGGCATAATCCCCTGCCGTGGCCCGACGCTGGGGAGTGGCCGGGACCACCCTGCTACTGCGGCCGGACCGGATGCATCGAGACGTTTCTCTCTGGACCGGGCGTCGCGCGGGACCACGACGCGAGGACGGGCCGCAACCTCGATCCTGCGGGGATCGTCGCAGCGGCCGCCGCTGGCGACGCGGATGCGCAGGAATCCGTCTCGAGGTACGAACGGCGGCTCGCGCGCGGGCTCGCGTCGGTCATCAACGTGTTCGATCCCGACGCGATTGTTCTTGGCGGCGGCGTGTCGAACATCGTGCGCCTCTACGAACGCGTCCCGAGGCTCTGGACTGAGTTCGTCTTCTCTGACGTCATCGTGACGCGACTGGTGCGGGCGGTCCATGGGGACTCGAGCGGCGTCCGCGGCGCCGCCTGGTTGTGGGAATGATTGTGTCTGGAAATAATGCAGGTGCCTGGCACCTTTCCGACCCGGGGACACTCAACCTTGAGTGTCCCCGGGGAGCGGAAAAGGTGCCAGGCACCTGTCCACCTGTTGACGCTCTGTCGTGCGGGCGAATAGTCTGGAGTTCGAGATGACCACGGATCACCGTTTGAGCGCGAAAGCGCACGTCGATGCTCTGATTGCGATGCTGCGCGCGGACGCGGGGCGGGACCAGCTGCAACAAGTTGTCGAGGAATGCGAAGCGTTGTCGCGCGCGATCGCGGCCTTTCACATCGAGGGCATTCGCTTCCGGATGTTCAACGTCGACCGCCTGCTGAACCGTGGCGGGTTGGCTGTGCCGGCGGGCGCGGCGCCTGTGTTCGCGGCCGTCCGCCGCGAGCTCGAGGCAGCGGGCTTCCACACACGTTCGCACCAGGCCCCGCCCACCGCGTGAGCTCCAGCATGACAACGGGTCTGGCCATGCCAGTCGACAGGAGTCGCCGTACCACAACATGAGCGCGGAGACCGAACCCCGCGGCGCCGCAAAACGCCGTGCACGCCTCGAACCACCAGACCTCAGCGAACGTGGAGGCCTGAAGAACGGCGCGCCTCAGCGTTCCGACGAGCGTCTCTTCATGCAGTTGCTGGCGTTTGGCGGCTGTCGCGACATCCAGGCCGTCGCGCGGCATCTCGCGGGCGCGTCAGTGGCCGGCGTGCTGTACGAGGATCTGAACGATCCTCACGGTGTCGCCGTGCTGACTCTCGCCGAGGATCCCAATTACTTCGTCGACGTCGTCCGCCCGCTCGTCGCCGGAGGGCCGTTCGACTCGATGATGCTCAAACCGGACTACACGATGTTCGGCCGTAGCTACGCGATCGGATACGAGCCCGATCTTCGAGACACGTTGATCGATCGGCCGAGGAGGACTGTGCTCAATCCGGCCTGGCGGTGGGCCACGTGGTACCCTCTGCGCAGGAGCGGCCGTTTCTCGCAGCTGACGCAGGAAGAGCAACGCACGATCCTCGCGGAACACGGCGCCATCGGCATGACTTTCGGCGCCGCCGACCTCGCTCACGACATTCGCCTGGCCTGCCATGGGCTCGACCGCGACGACAACGACTTCGTGATTGGTCTCATCGGCAAAGACCTTTTCCCGCTGTCGGCCATCGTGCAGGCCATGCGCAGGACCCAGCAGACTTCCCTCTACCTGGATCGCCTCGGCCCGTTCTTTGTCGGCCGCGCGCTGTGGCAATCTGCAATTTTGAATGCTGAGTGCTGAATGCTGAAGTGAACTACGAATTCAGCCTTTACTTCAGCATTCAGCATTGCTTGTATACTTCCGGGACGACATGCTGAAGGGCTTTCGAAGCGCCTGGCTGCGGGGCACGAAGGACCCGCTGCAGGCTGCCCTGGGTCCGCTCGAACGGGCCGTCATGGACACGATGTGGCGCGGTGGGCACCTGTCGGTCCGAGACGTTCAGGCGCAGCTCGCCAATCCGGCCGCTTACACGACAGTCATGACCACGCTGGACCGGCTCTATAAGAAGGGCCTGGTCCACCGTAAGCGCGATGGGCGCGCCTTCCTCTACACCGCCGCCCTCGAACGGCACGAGCTCGAGACCATGATGACGGCGGGGCTGCTGAGCGGGATGCTGTCGAGCGGTCCCGGAGCAACCCGTCCGTTCCTCTCGAACCTCGTCGACGCGGTTGGAGACAGCGACAACGCGCTCCTCGACGAGCTCGAGCGCCTCGTCAGCGAGAAGCGCGAGCGCCTCGCCGTAGAAAAAGACAAGCGCGAGCGCCTCGCCGTAGAAAAAGACAAGCGCGAGCGCCTGAAGAAGGGGGAGGCATGACGCTGCTCTTCTCCAGCGCGCTGCTCGGCCTCGCGTGGTTCGCGGCCATCAATGCCAGCGCATCGCTGGTCGCCTGGATATTCGGCCGCTTCATGATTCAGCGGCCGGGGCGGTTCGGCGCCGGCATGCTGCTGACGGTGCGACTGCTGCCGGCCGTGGCGTCTTCGGTCTTCGTGCTGGCGGTCTTCCTTCCCGCGCACTGGCGCTTCGAGCCTGCCGATGCCGACGAGTCGCTCGGCTTCGTCCTCGGAACCGTGGCCGCGATTGGCCTCTGGCTGGTGCTGCGCGGCGCATGGCGTGCGGTTCGGGCGGGCCTCGCGGGCCACCGCTTCGCCGCGATGGCGCGGCGTGAAACCAGTCTGGTCGAGGCCGACGGGTACAAGAGCTTCGTAGACGTCTTCCTGCTGGAGGGCCTGCCGGGCGTGTCGCTCGCCGGCATCTGGCGGCCGCGGATTCTGATTGGCTCGGACGCAGCGGCAACGCTGACGCCCGCGGAGCTCGACGTCGCGATCTCCCACGAGATTGCCCACAGGCGTTCGCAGGACAACTTGAAGCGCTTTCTGATCTTCTGCGCGCCGGACTTGTTCGCATGGACGGCGGTGGCGCGGCAACTCGGCGAGCAATGGGAGGCCGAAGCTGAATGCGAGGCTGATGCGTACGCGGTCATGGCCGACGGCCACCGTGCGGTCATGCTCGCATCCGCGCTCGTGAAAGTGGCTCGGTTCGGATGCGCCACGAGCTTTCACCCGGTCTCGCCGGCCTGGAGTGCGTTTCACGTACCGACCCTGCTCGAGATGCGCGTCCGGCGTCTCGTGTCCGGTCCGGCGTTGCCTCCTGTCTCTGCTGGCAAGCTGGGGTGGTGCAGCGCGACGCTCAGCCTTGGCATTTCCACCGGCCTGTGGCTGATCGGGTTTTCATACACACTCCACCTGGTAACCGAGACGATGGTCACCCGCCTACCTTAGGATTCTCGACAGTCGCTGACATGCCGGATCGAATCGGGCACTATCTCATCGTCCGCCAGATCGGACGAGGCGGCATGGGGGTCGTGTACGAAGCGATCGACGAACGCCTGCAGCGTCCTGTCGCAATCAAAGCCATCCTGCCGACGTCGGATCCGCACATGCGGGAGCGGCTGCTGCGTGAGGCGCGGACGGCCGCCGCCGTGAGCCACCCACATATCTGCCAACTCTTCGAAATCGGCGAGCACGAGGGCGAGCCGTTTCTCGCGATGGAGCTGCTCGACGGCCAGTCGCTGGCGGATCGCCTGCAGGAGGGCCCGCTTTCGCCGGCCGAGGCGATCGCGACGGCGCTCGCGATTCTCTCGGCGCTCGACGCGCTGCACCGGCGGTGGATCGTGCACCGCGATCTGAAACCCTCGAACGTGTTCCTCTCCACGCACGGCGTCAAGCTGCTCGACTTCGGCCTCGCGCGTCCTGTCGACACTGAGCTGCTGGACGCCACCGTTCTGACGCTCCCTGGCGTGCTGCTCGGCACGCCCCGGTACATGTCGCCCGAGCAGGCCCGAGGCCGCGAGGTGGATGCCCGCACCGATCTCTTCGCGATCGGTGCCCTGCTGTTCGAGATGCTGGCGGTCGGCCCGCGTTCAACGGGCCGTCCGCGATCGAGGCGCTGCACGCCGTGCTGCACGATCAACCGCCCGCACTCGTGGGCTCTCTTGCCGTTGTAGACGCCGACCGGGTCATCCAGCGCGCGCTCGCGAAAGATCCCGCGGAGCGCTATCAATCGGCGGAAGAGATGGCCCAGGCTCTGCGCGCGTGCCTCGCTCGCGGGGACCTGTCGGGCGGCGTGACCGCACAGGCCGCCACACGACTGATGGTCCTGCCGTTTCGTCTGGTGCGGCCGGACGCTACGATCGATTTTCTGGCGTTCAGCCTGCCCGACGCGATCACGGTGTCGCTCTCCGGCCTGGAGTCGCTGATCGTCCGTTCCAGCCTGACGGCATCACGCTACTCGGGAGACCAGCCCGACCTTCGAGCACTGGCGAGCGAAGCTGGAGTCGATGCCGTGGTGACCGGATCCCTGCTCCAGTCGGCGGGTCTGGTTCGCGTCAACGTGCAACTGGTGGAAGTGCCCTCAGGTACCGTGCTGTGGTCGCACGCCGCCCAAGTCCCCATCGATGACATGTTCCAGATCCAGGACGGCGTGTGTTCAGCCGTCGTCGAGGCGCTCGCGCTGCCGCTCTCCAGCCGCGAGCAGCGCATGCTCCGGCGCGATGTGCCGGCGAGCTCCGAGGCGTATGCGCACTACCTCCGCGCGAACCGGCTGAGCGCGAGCTCGTCGCAGTGGCCGAGCGCCATCGAGTCGTATCAGCGCGCGGTCGAGGCCGATCCGTCCTATGCGCCGGCGTGGGCGCGCATGGGCCGCTGCCTGCGAGTCGCGAGCAAGTACGGGTCAACACCCGAAGCCAGTGAGTGGCGCGATCAGGCCGAGGAAGCGTTGCAGCGGGCGTTCCGGATCAACCCGGATCTGTCGCTGGCGCATCATTTCTATACCCATTTCGAAGTGGACGCGGGGCGGTCGCTCGAGGCCATGGTGCGCCTGCTCGGACGCGTGCGAGGATGCAGCAGCGATCCCGAGCTGTATGCGGGTCTCGTGCACGCGTGTCGATACGTCGGGCTGCTCGACGCGTCGATTGCCGCCTATCGCCGCGCGACGCGGCTGGACCCGGCGATTCGAACCAGCATCGCGCATTCGTTCTTCATGAGCGGCGACTTCGAACGGGTCATCGAGCTCGATGTCGACGACCCCCCGTACCTCACCGCCCTCGCGCAGCTCGCCCTGGGACGATCGGACGAAGCAATCGCCCTCTGCCGGGTGGCGCCCGAACGGAGTCCCGCCAACGAGCAGCTCGTGCTGCTGATGAGCGCCATCAGGTCGCTTCTCGAGGGGAACCGGGAGGAGGGGAGGGCCGCCATCGCGCGGATGCAGTCTTCCGCGACCTTTTCGGATCCCGAGGGCTTGTACTACTGGGCCCAGGCTTCGGCGGGCCTGCGCGACCATGAGAACGCGCTCGACATGTTGTCTCGGGCCGTCGACACCGGACTCTACTGTGTCCGCGGGTTCGAAGTCAGCCCCCTGCTGTCGGTGCTCCGGCCGTCTGCGGCGTTCGACGACATCCTCGAACGAGCGCGGGTCCGCCAGAGCGCCGCGGCGCGGGCGTTCGCTGACGCCGACGGGCCGCGCCTGCTCGGTCTGCCGCTCGAAACGCACTGAATCTCACACGAAAGCCCAACAATACCCACGGCGCAACAAAACTGCGTGCGCAAGCACAATGCTGCTGTGCGGGCGTGCGCGCCCACGGACAACCACGGCAACGTAGTGTCAGTCTGGTCAACGATTTAGAGTCCCACCGCGAGACGGCCTGGATTCTGCACTGCGGCCGGCAGCTCCCACCATGATTGCTCCCCGCTTGTCGCTCAAACCGAGGATCCTTCATGATCGGAGACCGCTTCCTTCGCGTGGCGCACCACGCGTTCATCATTTTTCTGATCGTGGCGTCGACGATGGTGCTGTCTGCCCAGACGGTCGTCGATCCACGGTATGTCGAGTTCACGCCCTCAGCCGATCACAGCGCACTCGCCAGTGACGGCACGCCGCTCGTGCAGCGGTACTCACTCTCGGTCTTCGTCGTCGGATCGCAGGCTGCGTTCGATACCATGGACCTCGGCAAGCCTGCGCCGAGCGCCGGGGTCATCCGCGTCGACTTCCTGCCGCTCCTGCACAATGTGCCGACGCCGGGCGTGGTGTTCGAGGCGCGCGTCACCGCGATAGGTCCTGGCGGTTCGGCCGGCAGCACCGTGTCGAACGGTTTCTCGTTTCAGGCGGCCTGCGCGCCGTCGATTAATTCGACGGGGCAGTCGGTCGGCTCGGGCGTCACAACGGGAAGCGTGGGCGTGACGGCAGGAACCGGCTGCGCGTGGTCCGCCGTCTCGAATGCGGGCTGGATCACGCTCACGGGTGCGACGGGCGGCACTGAAAACGGATCGGTGCCTTACAGCGTAGCAGCCAATCCGACCACCTCGGCGCGTAGCGGAACCCTGACGGTCGCGGGGCAGACCTACACGGTCACGCAGGCGGCCGCGGCGTGCAGCTACGCCGTGTCCCCGACGAGTCAGTCGGTCGTCGCCGGGGGCGGCACTGGGTCGACGGCCGTGACGGCGTCAGCTGGGTGTGCGTGGACGGGCGTGAGCAACAACATGTCGTGGTTGACGGTGACGAGCGGGGCGAGCGGCAGCGGGAACGGCACCGTGGCGTTCAGCGCTTCGTCTAATCCGAACACGAGCCCGCGCACCGGTACGCTCACCATCAGCGGGCAGACGTTCACCGTGACGCAGGCGGCCGCGGCCTGCACCTACGCGCTGCTGCCGACGAGCCAGTCGGTCGTGGCTGGTGGCGGCACGGGGTCCACAACGGTGACAACACTGGCCGGGTGCGCGTGGACCGGCGTGAGCAATAACACGTCGTGGCTGACGGTGACCAGCGGTGCGAGCGGCAGCGGGACCGGCACGGTGGCGTTCAGTGCGGCGGCGAATCCCAACACCACGCAGCGCACCGGTACACTCACCATCGCGGGGCAGACCTTCTCGGTCACGCAGGCGGCCGCGCCGTGCACGTATGCGCTCGCGCCGACGAGTCAGTCGGTCGTCGCCGGTGGCGGGACGGGGTCGACGGCGGTGACGGCGCCAGCTGGATGTGCATGGACCGGCGTGAGCAACAACACGTCGTGGTTGACGGTCACCAGCGGCGCGACGGGCAGCGGCAACGGCTCGGTGGCGTTCAGCGCGACGGCGAATCCCAACACCAGTCCGCGCACCGGCACGCTCACGATTGGCGGCCAGGCGTTCTCCGTGACGCAGGCGCCTGCCTCGTGCGGCTACTCGGTCGCGCCGACGAGTCAGTCAATCGTCGCCGGTGGCGGGACGGGGTCGACGGCTGTGACGGCACCGACCGGGTGTGCGTGGACCGGCGTGAGCAACAATACGTCCTGGTTGACGGTGACGAGTGGGGCGACGGGCAGCGGGAACGGCTCGGTCGGGTTCAGTGCGTCGTCCAATCCGAACACGAGCCCGCGGACCGGGACGCTCACCATCGGCGGGCAGACGTTCACCGTGACGCAGGCGGCCGCGGCCTGCACCTACGCGCTGCTGCCGACGAGCCAGTCGGTCGTGGCTGGTGGCGGCACGGGTTCCACAACGGTGACGACACTGGCCGGGTGCGCGTGGACCGGCGTGAGCAACAACACCTCGTGGCTGACGGTGACCAGCGGGGCGAGCGGCAGCGGGACCGGCACGGTGGCGTTCAGTGCGGCGGCGAATCCCAACACCACGCAGCGCACGGGTACCCTGACCATCGCGGGTCAGACATTCTCAGTTACGCAGGGGGCCGCGCCGTGCAGCTACTCGCTTGCGCCAACGAGTCAGTCGGTGGCGACCGGTGGCGGCACTGGGTCGACGGCCGTGACGGCGCCGGCCGGGTGTGCGTGGACCGGCGTGAGCAACAACACGTCGTGGTTGACGGTGACGAGCGGGGCGAGCGGCAGCGGCAACGGCGCGGTGGGGTTCAGTGCAGCGGCCAACGCGAGCACGTCGCAGCGCAGCGGCACGTTAACGATTGCCGGGCAGCCCTTCACGGTCACGCAACCAGGCATCGGGTGCACGTATGCGCTCTCGCCGACGAGCCAGGCGGTGGCCTTTGGCGGCGGCACGGGTTCGACGGCGGTCACGGCTCCTGCCGGCTGTTCGTGGACGGGCGTCAGTAACAACACCGGCTGGCTGACAGTCACGAGCGGCGCGACCGGCAGCGGGTCCGGGTCGGTGGGGTTCAGTTCGACGGCCAATCCGAACACGAGCCAGCGCAGCGGAACCCTCACCATCGGAGGGCAGACGTTCACCGTGACGCAGGCGGCCGCGCCCTGCACCTACTCGATCTCTCCGGCGAGCCAGTCGGTCGTCGCTGGCGGCGGTACCGGCTCGACGAGCGTGACCGCGCCCGCCGGATGCACCTGGACCGGCGTCAGCAACAACACGTCCTGGTTGACCGTGACGAGCGGCGCGACCGGCAGCGGCAACGGTTCAGTGGCGTTCAGCGCTTCATCCAATCCGAGTACGAGCCCGCGCAGCGGGACGCTCACCATCGGGGGGCAGACGTTCTCGGTCACGCAGGCAGCTGCGTCGTGCACGTACGCGCTTGCGCCGACGAGCCAGGCGGTCGTCGCCGGCGGCGGCACGGGTTCGACCGCAGTGACAGCCCTGGCCGGGTGTTCGTGGACGGGCGTCAGCAACGACACCGGATGGTTGACGGTGACGAGCGGCGCAGCCGGCAGCGGCCCCGGGTCGGTGAGCTTCAGCGCGACGGCGAATCCCAACGGCACGCCACGCAGCGGAACCCTCACCATCGGGGGCCAGACGTTCTCGGTCACGCAGGCGGCCGCGCCGTGCACGTATGCGCTCTCGCCGACGAGCCAGGCGGTCCTCGCCGGCGGCGGCACGGGTTCGACGACGATGACGGCACCGTCCGGGTGTTCGTGGACCGGCGTCAGCAACGATACTGGATGGTTGACGGTTACGAGCGGTGCGACGGGCAGCGGGAACGGCTCGGTGGCGTTCAGCGCGACGGCGAATCCCAACACGAGCCCACGCGGCGGGACGCTCACCATCGGGGGGCAGACCTTCTCGGTCACGCAGGCGGCGGCGCCATGCACGTATGCACTCGCGCCGACGAGCCAGTCGGTCGTCGCCGCCGGCGGCACGGGTTCGGCGACGATGACGGCATCGTCCGGGTGTTCGTGGACCGGCGTGAGCAACGATACTGGATGGTTGACGGTCACAAGCGGTGCGACCGGCACCGGCAACGGCTCGGTGAGCTTTAATGTGGCGGCCAACGCGAGCACGAGCCCGCGCACCGGGACGCTCACCGTCGGGGGGCAGACGTTCTCGGTCACGCAGGACCCTGCGGGGTGCTCATTCTCGATCTCGCCCTCGACCCAGTCCGTGCCAGCCGCGGGCGCCGACGCGTCGACAACGGTCACGACGACGACGGGCTGCTCCTGGACGGCGGTGAGCAGCGTGACCTGGATCACCGTTAGCGCCGGCGCGACCGGTTCGGGCACCGGTTCGGTGAGCTTCACCGTCGCGCCGAGCACGAGCACGTCGCAGCGCATTGGCACCCTCTCGATCGCGGGACGCACGCTCATCGTCACGCAGCTCGCCAACACCTGCAGTTACGTGCTGACGCCCGCGAGCACAACGTTGACGGCGACGGGCGGGACGGGCAGCATCACCGTCGCCACG